>Ga0208789_1000332_pt1 | contig 50752 bp, 56 predicted proteins | sample Methanotroph_Enr_FD_187368 | JGI IMG/M metagenome (GOLD analysis project Ga0208789, IMG submission 187368) | Enriched soil microbial communities from Old Woman Creek wetland in Ohio, USA - Methanotroph_Enrichment_5 (SPAdes) (version 2) | ecosystem: Environmental > Terrestrial > Soil > Wetlands...
CTTTCTGCGGCGCGTCTCCTACCGGATAGCCCTGGGCGAGGGAATAGACATAACCAAATATTTCGAGAAGCCCGCCGAAAAACAGGTGGAAAAATAGGGACAGACACCTATTACGACAAAGTCAGGTGCAGATAATGCGAGACCGCCGGGGAAGCCCGGCGGTCTCGTTTTGCGGCGGCCGTTATATGTTCAATCTACGTCGCGGCCGAACTGGTGGAATTCTTCCAGGTTGCTGAACTCGCCCCAGGCAAGATACTGGTTGGGAGCGTTGACGAAATCGTAGATATTCTGCACGATCTCGAAGTGCTTGTGCTCCTCGGCGGCGATGCGCAGCAGGATCTCCCTGATGTCCTTGTCTTTTTCTTTCTCCGCCGCTCCTTCGTAAAGCCGGAAACTGTCCACTTCAAGCTTCATGGCGTGGCGATAAGCCTCCAGGTCCCCTTTGACGGTCCCGAGGGTTTCTTTCCGCGCGAGAAGGTCTTCGAACACGTTTTTTGCCTGATCGAGGGCCGGGGTGTTTTCCATGGCCGGCGGCCGGGCCTCGTTTTTCAGGGCCAGAAAGATCGAGTGGTGCTTCCGCTCATCGGCGGCAAGCTGCAGAAAAATATTCCGCAGGCCGGCCAGCTCCGTGTCCCTGGCCAGTTTCTCGTAAAATCTCCTGCCGTCCAGCTCCATCTTAATAGCGAAATCGAATATGTTCATACCCCCTCCTTTAACCCGTTCCTTCTGAGGGGGATTACAGTAAAATCCCCGCCAGATGTCAATATCGAAGGGGGGAAGTCCGGCGGTTTGTTTTGTAGAATTTAGGGATGAGAACTACCGTAAAAGGTTTGCCGGAAGGGGCTACGCTGGGCCAGCTGCAGCGCTATATAGAACGCGAAGCGAAGAAGCGGGGCTTCGGCGACCAGACCGCGCTGCAGAAATGCCTGATACTCGGCGAAGAGGTCGGGGAACTTTTCAAGGCCGTCAGGAAGGAAGAGAAGATGCCCATCGGGCTGCATTCCAAGGTGGGCACTATAAGCGAGGAGCTCGCGGACGTGCTGATGTACGTCTGCACCATAGCCAGTTTTTACGGCGTAGACCTGGAGAAGGCCTTCCGCGCCAAGGACAAAGTGCACGCCAAGCGCACCTGGCGCTGAGAAAAGGGTTACGGAAGACTTTTCGGGTCGGCAGTATCGAGAGGTCGGTTGAAGGGGGAGAGAGCATGAACGTTACTTTGAAGCTTCTGACGGACCGCGCCAGCTGCAGGGTTTTCAAGAATAAGCGCGTGCCGGCGGCGGACGCGCTTGGGCTGGGGTCGGTCTATATCGGCCCGGTCTTCGACAGCATGGCGCAGATACGGCGCATGTGCAGGCTCCCGCAAGGGGTAGTGCCGGTGGTCTCTTTGGCGGTCGGCTATCCCAGGATCAAGCCGCCGCGGCGCAAGAAGCTGCCCGCCGCCCTGCTGGCGCATAGCGAGGTTTACCGCGAGCCCTCGGATAAAGAATTGCTGGCCGCCTTCCGGAAGCGGTACGAGGGGGTTAAGGAGGCGGTGAATAAAAAAGACTTGAAGGTTCTGGACGCCGCGTGCCGGGCGGCGCACAACGCCGGCTTCGCGGAGAAGAGCCTGAAGGACGTAAAGGCCCGCGGCAATTTCAACGCGCCGCAGATAGTTTTCGGCCTTCACTACCGGGCGGACCGGATGCTGCGGAATACCCCGAAGCAGCTGCGCATGCTGAAAGCCGCCGGCCTGGCCTGGGCGGGCTAGCGCGGCAGAACATCTTAAAGAGATCGCCTGACGCCGCCGGGGAAGCCCGGCGGTTTTATTTTGGGCTAAGAATATCCGGCCTGATTATGTAGAATCCGGGAATGAGAGCGTGGGCCCTCCCGATGGTTTTCTTATTCTTTCTTTCCGGCTGCGCCGGCTGGGCGAAGCATGGCGTCGTGATGACGCCGCCGCGCAGGCTGAAAGTGGCCGTGATCCCCGTAGTCGAAGCCGTCAGGATCAAACGGCTGAAATACGTAATGACGGTCTCCACTTCGGCCGGGCCTTTAACCGATGAACGGGCGGCCGTAACGGAGGAGCTGCGCAAAGCGCGGCAGACTATAACCGCTTCGCTCGAGTCGGACCTGGCCGCCGGCTATTTTTATGAAGTGATCCCCGGCACCGCGGTCCTCGCCGCCATGGCCTCCATGAACGTCTGCGTTTCCACCTGCGTGCCGGACAGCCGGCAGCTGCGCGACCTGGGCCGCGCGCTGGGCGCGGATGTGGTCCTTTCCTCCAGACTGTCCGGGTACGGCAAGGTGAAGGACAGCTGGATAATGCTCCTGATCGCTTCCGGTGTGGTGGAAGGCGTGGTTCAGGGCTATATAGCCGCTAAACTCGTACACAATACCTGGGTTGCCATCGCGGTGGCCACCGAAGAGATCGCCCAGGAGGTGGTTACCTGGTGGGGGGGCTCTTACCTGCTGGGTAAGGTCTTCAGCCCGGTCATTCTCGAAGGCGAGCTGGTCAGTACATCGGATGGCAAGGTGATCTGGAGCAAGACGTCTTTCTCCACTCTGGATAAAAAAGGGCTGAAGAAATATCCGGAAGCGGAGCAGGCAAAGAAAGAACTGCGCCTTAAGCTGACGGCCGAGGCGGCGGCTAAAGCGCTGGTCGCGAACCTCAATAAAAAAACAGCTAAAAATATCCCCTAGGGCAGCCGTGCCGCGCCGCCGGGGAAGCCCGGCGGTTTTGTTTTGTAGAATTATTTAATGGATTTCCTTGAATTAGCTAAGCAGCGCTGTACTACGCGGGGGTTCACTGACGAGCAGATCCCAAAGGCGGACCTGGACAGGATCCTGGCCGCCGGGCGCCTGGCGCCCAGCGCCTGTAATAAACAGCCGCAGCGCATTATCGTAGTGCAAAAGCCCGAGAACCTTCTGAAAGTACAGAAGGCCTATCAGACTTTCGGCTCAAGCTGCGTGCTGGTAGTGTGCCAGGATAAAAAGGAGCCTTTGATAAGGCCTTTCGACGGTAAATGCTCGGGCGACATGGATATCGGCATCGTCTGCGACCATATGATGCTGGCCGCCCGGGAATTGAATATCGGCAGCGTAATGGTCGGGCTGTTCGATCCGCATCTTATCAGAAAAGAATTCGGCATTCCCGGGCACGTCGAGCCGACGGCGCTGGTCCTGCTGGGTTATCCCGCCGCAGGTTTCCTCGGCTCGGAGCGCCACGGGACCGAGAGGCGCCCGATAGAAACTACGGTAATGTACGAAACCTACCGGGGTTGATCGCCAGGGGAAGCAACAAGAGAGTATGAACCTGAATAATATCAAGCTGGTGGCTATAGGGGGCGGCGAGATAAAAAACAATGAGACTCTTGCCATCGACAATTACATCGTAGGGCTTGCTGCCAGGCCGCATCCAAAAGTCCTGTTCATCCCCACCGCTGCAGCCGATTCGCAGATCTATGCGGACCGGTTCAAAGACGTTTATGAAAAGCGATTAGCTTGCCGGGTAAATGTACTCCGCCTGACGGATCCAAGTATGGATCTGAAGGAAATTGAGAGGAGCATATTTGAAACTGACGTCATCTATGTCGGCGGCGGAGATACCGGCATGATGATGAATGTCTGGAAGAACCGCGGGGTAGATGAGCTTCTGTTGGGAGCGATGGACAGCAATAATATTGTGTTCGCCGGCCTGAGCGCGGGCGCTATTTGCTGGTTCGAAGAAGGTTTGACCGATCTTAAAGAAGCCGGGAAAGCGGCCGCTTATCAAAAGATAAAAGGCCTGGGCATATTGAATGGCGTATTCTGTCCGCATTTTAACATCTGGGAGGAGGGGCTCACTTCGCAACTGCCGGCGACCGGCATTAAGTCTTTTATCGCGGCCGACAACTGCGCGGCTTTGGTTTTGAATAATGGCGAGTTCAAAGTCATTTCGACCGATCCCGGAAATTCTGTATACCGGGTTACGGTCGAAGAGAATAGGCTGATTAAACTTGATCTTAGGAAAAAGGTCCCTGAAGGTTTTTTGAGGTTAGCCCAGTAAAGGGGAGAAAAGGGGACAGGATACTTTTTAAAACCGCCGGGCAGACCGGCGGTTTTTTTGGGGGCTACTGCTGCGGCGCGAGGGCCGGGGAGGCTTGCGCGGCGAGCAGGCGGGCGGTGCTGACGCCTTTGTGGAAGAGCCGGGAGGTCCAGAGGCCTTTGGCTAAAGTGGACAGGCTTATGGCCCACCAGATCCCCGGGGTTCCGAACCCCAAAGTTATGGCCAGCAGCCAGGCCGCCGGCCAGCGCGCCAGCGTGAGCGGCACGGAGATCAGCATGTAGTCGCGGGTATGGCCCAGGCCCGTGAAGACCCCTTCGAAGAGCAGTTCCCAGCCGAGGAAGACCTCGCAATAGCCTACAGTGCGCAGGTAGCGGGCGGCGTTGGCTATCACTTCGGGGTCCGAAGTCAGCGGGCGTACCAGCAGGTCGGGAATGAAGATGAAGGCCAGCGCTACCGGCAGGAGCAGGATGGTGATGATCAGGCGGCCGCGCCCGACTATCTGTCTCACGCGCTGCATATCTCCCCGGCCGTAGGCCTGGCCTACAAGGGTCGCCATAGCGGTGGAAAAACCGATGCCCAGGAAATAGGGGATGCCTTCCCAGCGGAAACAGACGCTTAAGCCGGCCAGCGGGGCTTCGCCGAAGCGCGTGATGATGGCCGTAAGGGCCGGGTAGACCAGCGACCAGACCACGTTCACGGAAGCGGCCGGTATGCCTATCGCAAGTATGCGCTTTGCGCGGGTGAAAGCGGGGAAGCGGAGCACTTCGCCCAGCGGCGGCAGATAGCCGCGTCTGCGCAGGAAGACTACCTGTAGCACAAGCGCGCCCGTAATGCAGATGGCCGAGGCGGCCGCCGCCCCGGGGACGCCGAAGGGCCGGCCGGTGAGGTAGCCCAGGATCAGCACCGGGTCCAGCAGCATGTTGAGGGCCACCGACGAGGTCATTATCAGCACGTTGGTGCGGGTGTCGCCATAGGCGTTGAAGATGCTGCCGGCCAGGTTGCAGAGGTAATAAAGCGGGAGGGCGCAGGCGTAGATGGTGAGGTACTGCCGGGCGTACGCCGCGGTCTCGGCCTGCAGCCCCATCAGGCGGAAGATAGCGCCGATGCTGGGAAGCAGCAGCGCCATGAGCAGGAGGCAGACGCCCAGGCTGAGCCAGACCGACTCCACGGCAGTGTGCCGCGCTTCTTCGGCCCTGCCCGCGCCGAAGAGCTGGGCTATCAGGCTGTTGGCGCCCGCCGCGGTAGCGTTCATCGCCGCCATCACCGCCCAGGTCAGGAAGGCGGCCGAGGCCACGCCGGCGATGGCGGAGGTCCCGAGCTTGCCCACCCAGAAGATATTGATCGCGTCGAAAAGGACGAAGCCCAGGAAACCCAGGAAGGCCGGTACGGCTATCCTGGCTATCTCCCGGTCCAGCGGATGGTTGAACCAGCGGACTTTCATGATACTAGTTTAGCTTATAAGCTTCGCCGGGAGAAACGCGAACGCGGGCGCATAGCGGTCTCTTGTTCCATCAGAGGGTGTTCTGCCAGGGGCCGGCGTTAGTGACCTGCCGGAAGCCCATGCCTTTGAGGATCGTAGCGGCCGCGCCGCTGCGGGCGCCGGAGGCGCAGCTGAGGATCACCGGCTTGGTCTTATCCAGCTTTCCCGCCTGTCCGGCTATTTGATCCAGGGGGATATTGAGGCTGCCCGGCCGGTTGCCGGCGGCGAACTCCGCCGGGGTGCGCACGTCGACGAATACCGCGCCTTCCGACGTCAGGGCCGGCAGCGCTCTCCTCGCGAGCTTGAACCTGAAATAGCGGAACAGCAGGAAGGCGACTGCGGCCGCCGGCAGCAGGTACGGCTTAATGGTTTCGAAGTCTATGGTCATGTTTCCTCTTTGGTTTCGTGTTTAACGTCTTTAATTAGATGCGGCAGCGGGCAAAAAAGTTTCAGCCGCCGGGAGAGCCCGGCGTTTTTGTTTTGGTAGAATAGGGGATGGCAGAGGAATACATTTATGAACGACCAACTTTTGGACATGGCCGGAGACTACCTGGACCAGAGCGGCGTGATATTGGCAAAGAGGAACCCGTCGGAAATAACTATAGATACGCCTGAACTTTTTCAGATAATAAACCCGGGCACGCCGATAGAGTCCAGGAACTCGGTCGTGAGGTTTAATTTGAGCGAAGCCGAAGCCCCTGGCCGGATAAAGGCGGCGCTGAAACGTTTCCGGGACCTCGGCCTGCCCTCGCGTTTCATGGTCACCGACAGCGGCAGGCCGAAGAACCTGGCCGCCCTGCTGCAGGCCGAAGGCCCGGCAAATGTCGTACGCTCGCGCGGCTTCGCCATCAAGTGCTCCGACTTAAAGAAGCTTCCCGCCCCGCATGTCACGGTGGAAGAACTCTCCGCGGCCAACCTGGACGACTTCATACTCGCCGTGCAGGAATCCTTCGCCGAAACGCCGTCCTCGGTGAGAGGTTTCACCAGGCTGGCCCAGGACTCGGTGAGGACTCACGACGCGGACACCATTAATTTTCTGGCCCGGTATAAAGGGCAGCCGGCGGGTATCGGTCGGATCGGGCTGATACGCGGGGACGGCTGGGCGGCCGGCTATATCGGCGGCGGAGGCGTGCGCCCGCGCTTCAGGCACCGCCCGGTGATCTTCGCCCTCAGCCATCTGGCTGAATACCTGCAGGCGCGCGGGATAAATCTGCTTATGGCCCACGCCCGGGAAGAGCGGGCCGCGCCGCTGCTGCGGCGGTTCGGCTTCCGGGAATTCGGCCCGGCGGATTATTATTATTTCGCAGCCGTTAGATCAGTAAAAGGCTGAGAAGCCCGGCGTTTTGTCGAATATTGGATACTTTAGGGGAATATATGGCTAAAAACATTTTCGGGATCATTATGGCGGCCTTGGTATTCGGCGGGTGCGCGACGTTCAAAGCGCAGAACTGCACCGAGAGCGCCGGCTACCAGCGGGGCGTGAACGACGCGAAGGCCGGCAGGCTGATGAACCTTCAGAACTATTCCCTCATGTGCGACAAGGAGTCCAGGGCGCTGGTCGAGAAGGGGTACCAGGACGGGTTCATGGCCGGGGGAAATGCCGGCGGCGCCCAGATGAACGTTACGCTGAAAGGCGGCAAGCTGGGGCTGACGGGCGCTTACGCCTGCAAGGCCGCTTTCAACGGGCAGGACTTCAGCGCCGACGCCTCCACCGAGGCCGAGGCCCGCGCCAAAGCGCTGGAGAAATGCCGCGCCAATTTCCCGGCCTGCGGCGACGCGGCGGTGACCTGCGCGAAAAACTAGAGCGGAGCGGAAAAGGTATCAGGAGAGCATATCGCCAATGAGCAACTACGATGTTTTTTCGGAATTTTACGATGACATGATGGGGGACCGCTCCAGGAATGTGGCGTTGGTGGCGGGGCTGATAACGAAGCACAGGCCAAAAGCTAAAAAAGTGCTCGAGCTGGCTTGCGGGACGGGGGCGATCTTAAAGGCGCTTTCCGGCAAGTATGAAGTGAGCGGGCTGGACGTCTCCAGGGGCATGCTTGCGAAGGCAAAAAAGAAGCTGCCGAAAGCCGGATTTTACAGGCAGAGCATGGCGCGGTTCAGCATAAAGGATAAATTCGACGTAGTACTTTGCCTGTTCGACTCGATAAACCACCTGCTTTCTTTCAAAGAATGGGAAGCCGTCTTCGCCGGTGCGAAAAAACATCTGAACGAAGGCGGGCTTTTTGTTTTCGACATGAACACGCCCGAGAAGCTCGAGAAATTAAGTTCCTCCCGGCCGGCCGTGATCAAAGCCGGCAAAAACTTTACGATCATGGACGTTACCTCCTCCGGCGGGGGGCTTACGGACTGGAAGCTGACGGTCTTCGAGCATAAAAAGGGAAATGTTTACGCGCGTCATGACGATATGGCCCGGGAAATTTCTTTCCCGGCCGAAGCCGTAAAAAGATCCCTGGCGAAAACATACGAGAAAATAACTATGACGTCCTCGGAGAAAGGCCCGCGCGGCTCCCGTCCCGGCCGGGTGTACTTCTGCTGCGAGAAAAAGGCATAGGGAAGGAAAAGGTGCCGGGAGAGTCCGGGTTAGCGTACAATTTATGAAAATATTATTTCTGACTTTATTGCTGGCGGCGCCGCTGAGGGCCGAAGTGGTTTCAAGGGAAGTGACCTGGCACATCGGCGCTACCACGGTAGCGGCGACTATTACGCTTCCCGGGATCCCCGGACCTTATCCCGGCTTGGTTCTGGTTGCGGGCAGCGGGCCGACCGACCGTAATTGGGTCTCGCCGGTTTTGCCCGGGAGCAACGGCAGCGCCTCGCTGCTCGCGGCCGAACTCGCCAAGGCCGGTTTCGCCGTCATCCGCTATGATAAAAGGGTCGCCGGTCCTTACGCGGCGGGGAATATGGCCCCGATGCAGGGGAAGATAAGTCTCCGGACCCATATGGAAGAAGTGTCTGGCGCCGCGGAGGCTCTTAAGAAGGAAGCCGGGGTAGACCAGTCGAAGGTTTTTGCGCTGACCAACAGCGAGGGCGCTATACATGCTCTGAATTGCCAGTTGAGCAGCGCGCCGGTCTTCGCGGGGCTGGTGCTTACCGGGGCGCCCGGGCGCACGATGCTGGCCGTGCTGCGCACGCAGATAGGGGCGCAAGTCGCCGCTATGCCGGAGGGCCCCGCTATCCTGGCGGGCTTTGACAAACTGATGGCTAAATTCCGGGCAGGACTGCCGTTCGCTCCCGACCCGGCCCTGCCGGCCGGCGTGAATAATCTTGTAGCGGGCTTTTATAATCCGGCCAATCTCCCGTTCACCCGCGAAGTCCTGACCGCCGACGTTGCGGCCCTGGCGGCCAAAGCCAAGGTTCCTGTCCTGGTGCTGATAGGAAAGAAGGACGTCCAGGTCAGCTGGAAACTGGATGGCAAAGCTTTGGAGGCCGCGCTTTCCGGGAATAAAGAAGCCGCGTTCTCCTATCCTGAGAACGCCAACCATGTGCTGAAATACGAGGCTAAGCCGGCAGCGCAACTGTCGGGCAGGGACGGCCTTTATTATAACGCCGCCGGCAAGGTCTTGGACCCGGAGGCGCGGGACGTAATTATCAACTGGCTGCGGGCGCATTCAGCCCCGGGGAAATAGCGGGCTTTGCCGGATTTGAGGCCGCCGGGGAAGCCCGGCGGTTTTGTTTTGTAGAATTAAGGTAGAGATATGAAAGCGACATCCCACATTTACGCCTCCATCGCGGCCGGGAGCGCGGCCTATGGTTTAACCAGGTCGCCCGAGCTGTCCGTCTCATGCGTGCTGAGCGGAATACTGCTGGATATGGACCATGTGCTGGATTTCTATCTGCTCACCGACGAACGCTTCACCCTTAAAAGTTTCTTTTCCTGGTGTTATGAATTAAGATGGACGAAGATCTACCTTGTCCTTCATTCGTACGAGCTTTTTCTTCTGCTGGCGCTGGCGGCCTGCCTGTTCCCGAGCCAGGCGCTTGCCGGGGTCCTGCTGGGGATGGGGCTGCATTTATTTATGGACCAGTTGGGCAACAAGGGGCTGAATAAGTGGTTTTACTTTATGATCTTCAGGTATCGCTCGGGCTTCGCGCACACCGCTCTCACCAGGAGGCGCTGAAAGTCTAGCTCTTTTATGTCCACTAACCCCGATCCAAAAGATATCCAGGCCGATGACCGCGGGGAGTGCTATGCCTGCCGCAGGCCGAAAAAAACCTGTTTATGCGGGGACATCAAACCATTTTCTACGAGGATGCGCTTCGTGATCCTCATGCACGCCAAGGAAGCCCACAAACAAAGAACAGGTACGGCCCGGCTCGCCAAATTATGCCTGACGAACGCGGAACTCTTAACGGGCATAGATTTTACGCGGGATGAGCGGGTTAATTCCCTGCTCCAGGACCCCTCGTACAGCCCTTTTATCCTTTATCCCGGGCCCAAAGCCCTGAATTTCAAAACTTCAGGCAGGGAGCTCGCCGCGGCGGGGAAAACCCCGCTGATCTTCGTCGTCGACGGGACCTGGCGCGGCGCCAGGAGCGTGCTGAACAAAAGCCGGAACATCCGCGCCCTCCCCCGGCTCTCTTTTTCCGGCAGCTACGTTTCACAATTCGTAATTAAAAAACAGCCGATGGCGCACTGTGTTTCCACCATAGAGGCCGTCTATTATTTATGCAAAGAGGCTGAAGAAGCCGGCTATGAAAACCTCAACGCGCAAAGCGAGATCCTGATGGCCATTTTCAAAAAAATGGTCGACACCCAGATCAATTACGAGAGGGAAACGAGCGGTAAGCGGGCGGATAGGGGGACGAGGGCGCGCAGCTGACGTAAAGCCGCCGGAGCGGGGTCGGGTCTTGATCTTTACATTTGAGACAAAAACCGCCGGGGAAGCCCGGCGGTTTTATTTTTGTGGGACAGCGGACGCGGCGAGCTGGCCGCAGGCGGCGGCTATGTCAGCGCCTTTCTCCTGGCGCAGGTAGGCCTTCACGCCGGCGGCTATCAGCTCCAGCTGGAACTCTTTTATGCGCGGCGTGGCGGGGCCGGGGCCGCCCGGGGGGTTATAGGGGATCAAATTGAGGCGGCTGGGGATGCCTTCTATCAGTTTGGCCAGCAGGGCGGAGTCGGCCGGCCGGTCGTTCACGCCGGGGATCAGGATGTATTCCAGCATGACCAGCGCCCGCCGCGCGGCGCAGTACCGCCTTACGGCTGCCAGCACGCGGTGGAGAGGATAAATTTTCTCCATGGGCGTAAGGCGCGCGCGGAGTTCAGGGTCCGCCGCCACCAGCGAGATGGCCAGCCTTATTCCCAGGTCCGACTTCGTCAGCTCTTCTATTACCGGTATCACGCCCACCGTCGAGACCGTCATCTTGGCCTGAGGGAAATGGCGGCCGCGGCTGTCTGAAAGTATCTGTATCGTCTTCCTGACGTTCTCCCAGTTCAGGAAAGGTTCGCCCATGCCCATGAAGACCAGGCTCTTCAGGTCCGCGGCCTCGCGCCGGCAGGCCTCGAACTGGGCGATTATTTCCCCCGGCGTAAGCGAGCGCTTGAGCCCCAGCGCGCCGGTGGCGCAGAAGGTGCAGCCGCAGGCGCAGCCGGACTGGGAGGAGAGGCAGGCGGTCTCGCGGTCTTTGGCCGGCAGTACCACGCATTCGGCAGGCGCGTCCCCCGTGAACCTGAAGAGCAGCTTCCTGGTCCCGTCTCCGGAGACCAGCTTGCGCTCAGGGAGCGGCAGGGGCGCGAGCGAGTAGGCGGAACCCAGCGCCCGGCAGACGCGCGCCGGCACGTTCGGCAGCTGCGCCGGGTCCACGGCGCCGCTGCGGTGCACGGCCATAAAGACCGCGCCGGCGTTGCCGGGCTTCTCGCCCAGCTCCACCAGCGCCGTCGCGATCTCAGCGCGGGTCAAGCCCCGCAGGTCAGGTAGCATTAAGATATTTATTTAGGCAGCAGCGGCAGGGACAGGGTGACTTTGACGCCGCGGGGGGCGGCGTTCTGCGCCGTGGCCGCGCCGCCCTGCTGCTCCAGGAATTTGCGCACGATGGTAAGGCCCAGCCCTATGCCGCGCGGCTTGGTGGTGAAGAAAGGCTCGAAGACCTTCTCGCCGTCCCCGTCAGGCAGCCCCGGGCCGCTGTCGGTGATGGTCAAAAGCGCCCGCTTATCGTCGTGAGAGGCCTCGATGGTCAACGTGCCGCCTTCCGGCATGGCCTGCACCGAATTGTCGAGGACATAGCGGAGCGCGCAGGAGATAGCGTTCATGTCCGCGTTCACGCTCGGGTCCGCGGGGTCGGGGATGGCCTTCACCGTGATGGAAGGGGGGAACTGGTAAGCTCCCGTCAGGTCCTTGATGGCGGAGTTTACGGAGGCCGGCGCGCACTGCAGTTCACGGGTGCGGGTGAAAGAGAGGATCTCCTCGATAACGGTGTTGCTGTGCTTTACCTCTCCCTCGATTATCCCGATATGTTTCGCTATCTTCGGATCGACGGCCGCCCCGCCGGCGCCCAATTTGGTCTTGATGAAATAAATGGAATTGGAGATGATCGCCAGAGGATTGCGTATTTCGTGGCCGGTCACGCTGGCCATCTGCTTCAGAAGATCCGGCTTTTCCTGTTTTTGATCTGTATTGTCCATGATTAAAGTTTAGCAAAAACCGCGCCGGCAGGCGCATTATGCGGACCTGTTTCTTTATTCTGAAACGTCCCGGCCTGCCCGGACGAAGGCCGGCCGCGGGCTTTTTTAAGGACGCCGGAACAGCTTGGCGGTTTTGTAGAATGTAGGGATGACGACTATCGCTTTCCGCCTGGCAGTGCCGGTTTTAGCCGCTTTGCTGGCCGGCTGCGGCTCGCTTGGGCCCCGGTCCGCTCCGGGCAGGCAGATGGCTTCCGTAGAGGAAATCCCCATCGAGGTGCTTTCGCAATGCCAGGATTTCAAGAAGCTGATCAAGGCCTGCCGCCTTGGCGATTCGGTCTGGTGGGTGATCTACCGCACCTCGGACGCCAAAGTCCCCAAGCGGAGTTTCGGCTTCCGCCTTACCGGCGGGAAATGGCTTCTTACGAAAAAAGACAACAGTGCCGGGAGCTATTGCAGGTAGCCGGCGGGAAAAGCGGCGAACGGGGCGGCGTACCAGAGAGTATCTTATGAATAAACTTCTGATAATCGAAGACGACCCTATAATGCGGAAGGTGCTCACCCGCATGTTCACGGCGGAAAAGTACGGGGTAACAACCCAGGGGACGGTCAAAGAAGGATTTGAGTCCTGCCTTAAAGAATTGCCCGACCTGGTGATCTTAGACGTCGCCCTGCCCGACGGGAACGGTTTGGACCTGTGCAAACGGATGAAAGAGCACCCCCGCATAAAGCACATCCCGATAATAATACTTACCGGCGACGCCACCACCGTGGAGAACAGGATCCTGGGGCTCGAATACGGCGCCGACGACTATGTGCTCAAGCCTTTCATCCCCTCAGGTCTCCTCTCCAGGGTCGCCGGGATAATCAAGCACAGTTTTGAATTCTGATACAAAGATCAACTGGCGGCGTTCAAGGGCGGCAACTGAGCCGATACAAGCCGGACCGCCGGAGAAACCCGGCGGTTCCGTTCCCGGCAGAACGGTTTCGCTTTTTGTATCATATCTTCTAAGAACGGCGAAAAGGCTTTTTTTAAGAACGCGACGCCGGGGTAATATCGCAGCGGATTCTGGCAACACGGGCCAAAGGCCCGGAGGAGACACCATGAAGGAACTGAACTGGAGACTTTTGCTGCTCGGCGGCCTGCTGTGCGCGGTGGCCGCGGCCGCTACCCCTTACGTGACGCTTAAACTGGGGCAGAGCGTGGACCTGACCATGGGCGGCATGTTCCTGGCCGCCTTTATCCTGGGCAAGCGGATGGAGGGCCAGGAGCTCGCCATCGAGCTGAACATCATCCAGGCCATGATCGGCCTCGTGTCCAGCATCGCCTTCATGGTCGTGATCCTCGCGGCCTTCTTCTACATCCAGAACGTTTTCGGCCGCAACATCGGCTTCAACCTGACGACCTGGCAGATGTTCCTCTGGCTGCTCGTCTCCGCCAACCTCGGCGTGTTCATGGGGATCTTCCCGCGGAGTTCGCTGCTGAAGGACCACTCCATCCCGTGGCCGGGCAGCAAGGCCACGCTGGCCGTGGCCCAGACGCTGACCGACCCCAAGGCGACGGCCACCACCAAGACCAGGCGCGACCTGCTTATGCTCAGCACGGGCACGGCCGGCTTCCTCACCTTCCTGCGCGACGGGCTCGGGGTCATCCCCTCTATCGTAGGCAATGCGGCTTTGAATATCTCGATCGGCGCGGAGTTCGCGGCCTTCGGCCTCGGCATGCTGGTCCCGCTTTCCGTAGGCCTTTCCGGCCTGATGGGCACCTGGATAGTCAGCGCCTTCGGCGAGACGGTGGCCAAGTACTCGGCCCTCTCCGGCGTGACCGGGGCGGCCTTCGGCACCTGCCTGACCACCCTCAACTCCGTGGGCGGCCTGGACGGCGCGCAGAAAGCGCAGGCGATGGATTTCCTCAACGCCACCTGCGGCAAGGCCGGCGAGTTCGTCGGCGCCGCCTCCCACTTCAAATACGTGGTGCAGTGGATGATGTGGCCGGCCACGGCCATGATGATAGCCGCCGCGCTGACCAGCGTGATAGTGCCGATAGTCAAGCACTTCGCCCACAAGGAAAAGGTCTTCGAGAAGCACGAGTTCAAGTCCCTGGCCGACGAGGAGATACCGCTCTGGTGGACCGTTACGGGCATCTCCGTCACCGTGACGCTGCTGGTCTGGATGACCAGCACCTGGTTCGATATGCCCTGGACGCAGGTGCTGCTGGCGGTAGCCATCCAGCCTATCCTGATCATCGCCGGCCTGCGCGTGCTGGGTATCACCGGCTCGGGCCCGGTCTCGCTGATGGCCAACGCCACGCAGTTCCTGTTCGGGCTGATCTGGCCCGCGCATATCAGGGCCAACCTGACCGCGGCCTACGTCAGCGCCAACCCGCAGGCCACCTCGGAGAACGTGGTGCCCTCGTTCTGGGTGGCCCAGCGCCTGGGCGGCAAGTTCAAGACCCTGATCCTGGCCCAGCTGCTGGTGATCCCGATCGGCGCCATCCTGACGCCGTTCATGTTCAACATGCTCGAGCGCACCTACGGCATCGGCCTTAACCCGGGCCAGCTCGCCGCCCCGACGGGGCTCAAGATAGCGACGCTCGCTATCGTGATGGAGAAAGGCCTCTCTTTCCTCCCGCACGGCGCGCTGCAGGCGTCCGTGATAGCCATCTTCATCGGCGTCTTCTTCGAGCTGCTGCTGGCTTTCAAGAAGACCAACGAGCAGGGGCACGAGGTGAGCCGCTTCTGGTTCGTGCCGATCCCGGCGGCGCTGGGTTTCGCGCTGATCCTGCCGGCCTCGCTGAACATCGGCATGGCCTGCGGCAGCATGCTCTCCGCGGTCTGGAACCGGTTCTCGCCCGAAGAAGGCGGGTCGTTCGAGCTTTATGCGACTCCCCTCGCTTCGGGCCTGGTGGCCGGCGAAGCGATGGTGGGCTCGATCATGATGCCCGCGCTGGCGGCGCTGATGCAGTTCGTTCTTAAATAGAAGGCGTTAACGGAGCGTTAAAAACCGCCGGGGAAGCCCGGCGGTTTTTTTGCGCCGGGCCTTTGTGCCCAAAAAGCGGGGGGACTTAAGGCCCTGTTTGCGGCTGCGTGTTTTTTGGAACAATAAGAGCATGAGAAAAACGCTCCTTTCTTTTCTTTCCGCGCTACTGCTGCTACCCGCCGTCTGCTCCACCTCGTCCGCCGCCATATCGCTTGAAGGCGTAGTGACGGCTATGGGCGACGGCGTCACAGGCTCCGGCTACTGGGTCTCCAGCTGGCTGCGGGAAACACAGGCCCGCGTGGCCTTCGACGCTTCGCTGAAAACCCCCAGCGGGCGCGGCGCGGAAACGGTCGGCGGGGTCCTGAGGCCGGTCGTGCTCATAAATTCTGACATCCAGGGCCGCACCGACGGCTACCGCTATTACGCCGTGCTTATAGCCCGCGAATCCGCCGAGCTGATCTTCACCGGCTACCCCGAGACCGCCGAAAAGCGGTACATGGTCTACGCCACCATGGCCGAGGCTTATTTCGAACTTTACGGAACCCGCATGGACCTGCCGGTCTTCAGCGGGGTAAAGGACGAAGAGGCGGCCAGGCAGGTAAGAGTGTGGGTCGAGAACGACGCCGACGGCGGCACGGAAGCCATAGCCCGCTCGGAGGGCGCTAAAAGACTGGGCGACCTTATAACGGAGGCGGAGGCCGCGGTCTCGCAGTCTCCCCAGGACCCCCAGGCGCAGGCCAGGCTCACAGGCCTTAAAAATTCGCGGAATTATTTCGAGAACACCTTCAAACCCAGGGAAAAGATCTGGTGGCAGTATTACCAGCCGCGGTAAAGCACAGGTTCCCCTTTTGAGCGGAAGACCCCGACAAGGAATTGTCGGGGTCTTCTGTTATGCCTGAAGGCAGCTGCCGCCTTTTACCGGTATTACTTGCCGGCCCAGGCGTCCATCAGGCGGCGCGAAAGGCTGCCTTTGGGTGGGATCTGCAGCGTGCCGCCCGCGGCGGAAGTCCACTCGCCGGCGGCTTTGAATCTTTCCTTCGTTACCCACTCCGCGCGGTCTATCTCCGCGCCGTCGGCCTTCAGCTCCCCGGCTTCCCATTCGGCGGTGAAGCCCGCCATGAGCGAGCACGGGAACGGCCAGGCCTGGCTGCCGCTGAAAACCGGGCGCGAGACGCGCAGGCCCGTTTCCTCCAGTACTTCCCGCCTGACGCAGTCCTCAAGCGATTCACCGGGTTCCAGGAACCCGGCCACCAGGCTCATGCGCTGGTCCGGCCACGCGGTGTTATGCGCCAGCAGCAGCTCTTCGCCGCCGCGCCGGGTGACGGCCGCAAGGATGGCCACGGAGAAAGTCGGGTAGGAAAAACGGGCGCGGCCTTCGCAGGCGGGGTTAGAGCACCTCTTCGCGTGAGGGGTGACGGCGTCGGGCGCGGGTTCCATGGGCGCCCCGCAGCGGCCGCAGAAGGCGTGGGTGGTCTCGAAGTGAGCCATGGAGCGCGCCCTCGCCAGCCCGGAGAACTCTTCGGGCGTTAGCGCGGCAAGGAGCGACCGGAGCGTCACCCATTCCCCGTTCCACAGTACGGAATCTTCCTTGAAACGCGGCTGTTTCCCCGCTTGTTCGGTCATAAATAAAAGTTTAGCAAAAAACCGGATTATCGGCCGGACCGGGGACGCCGCTCCCCGGGCGTCTATTCAGCCGGCGGCGGTTCGGGCGCGTCGACGCATACGGTGGGGCCGCGGGAGCGGCTCCAGCGGTCCAGGGCTTCCCACGCTTCCATAAGGTAACGGGGAGCTTTCGGCGCCAGCCCGGGCGGCAGCAGGCCTTCCGGCCGGGCCAGGGAGCGCTTGGGCAGAGCGAGCGTGTAGCCGCGGCCATCGGCCGGGGCCCTGGGCCCGGCGTACGCCCACCGCTTGCCGTCGGCGCGCGCGGCTACGGCGGCCAGTTCGGCCGCGGAGACGGGGATGGCGTAGAACGCGCTGATGCCCGGCGTGCCGGGCGGCTCCATTTCCACCGTGAAGGCGTTGAGGAGATCCTGCGGGGTAAGCGGGCCCTTTCCCCACGGCTCCCAGACAAGTTCGCTGTCGGCTACGGCGGCGTCCGCGCCGCCAAGGGCTAGTACGGCGCGGGCGGCGGCCGCCGCGGCGCTTTGCGGCGTGGCGGCCCGGAGGGCGCAGGAAACGCGGACGCCGGCTTCGGGCGCCCAGCGGCGCAGCGTTTCTTTGACCGTGCGCTGCACGTTCCTGTCCGGCCGCATGTCCTTGTTTACCCGCAGCAGTTCGTGCCCGATATTCAGCACTTTGCGGGCCTTGAGGTCATAGGCCAGGTCCACGCGCGTTATGAACTCGGCGTAAGAGCCGCTTTCCGCGAAAACGGCCTTGCCGTTCCTTTTGGCGCTCCTGGTCCATTCGTGGGTATGTCCGCCCAGTACCAGGGCGATGCCGTTCACGCTCTGCGCCAGGCGCAGGTCGTCGGCGTTGCCGAGGTGGCTGAGCATGACTATTATGTCCGCCTGCCCGGCGGCGGCCTGCAGCACCCGCCGCGCCGCGGCCAGGTAGTCGTAATCGGAGCGGAAGCCGGGATAGTCGCCGGCATAGGGTTCGTCGGCCTCGTTCCAGGGCATGGTCAGCAGCCCGAAAAATCCTACGCGCACGCAGCCCACCTGCTTGACCGCGAAGAAAGCCGGCGCGGGTTCCGTGGAACGCCGCACCGGGGTCAGGTTGGACCCGAGCACCGGCCCGGAGGGGTCGCGCATATAATCGCGGGCCCCGGCCTCTCCCCAGGCGAAATCGTGATTGCCCAGCACCCGCACGTCGAAACGCATAGCGCGGGTCACCTCGTTGGTGGCCAGGCCGCGGCTCAGCACGTCGGCCAGGCTGCCCTTCTCGTGGTCGTCGCCGCCGTCCAGCAGCAGCGCCCGCGGGTCCTGCGCCAGCACCGAATTGAAATATCCGCGGATGCGCGCGTAAGGGCTTACGCCGTCGGGGCCCGGCTGGTAGCGGGCGTGCAGGTCCGTCACGTGCACCAGCGTGATCGTCTGGGTGGAGACGCCGGCGCAGAGGTCGGCGGCGCGGGCGGCGGGGGTAAGAAGCAGGAGCAGCAGCGGCAGTATCGCGTTCATCGGTCATAAATAATAACAAAAAACCGGCAGGAAGCCGGGGGGCTTGTTTTTGAGGGGGGATGCTGTATAATATCAGGGTAGTACTATTCCGATCACAGGAGGCTTGCTATGGTGGAGATTGTAATGAACCGCGGTTGCCGGGCCTCTTTTCCTTTTTAAATTCGTTTAACACTGGGGACTCCGGTACATTCGCCTACGCGGGTCCGCGCCCGCGCGGCCGCGCGCTTGGTGCGCGCTTCTCGGCGTCGACCAGGAGATAACAATGTCTGAACAAAATATATTCCCCGCGCTCGTAACGGCGGAGCAGAGAGGGGCCTATACCGTATGGCTCGAAGGCAGGGAGCTGCCGGCCGTCGTGGCCGGCAAGCTGGCCGGGGAGGCCGCCTCAAGGCTGGATTTCCCCGTGGTAGGGGACACGGTCGAGGTGTCGCTGCACGACGGCGGCGGCAAGGCCGTCATCCACGGCGTGCTGGCGCGGCGTTCGCTGCTGCTGCGCAAAGGCCTGGGAGCGGCCGGCGACGCGCAGCCGCTGGCGGCCAATATCGACAAGGTGTTCATAGTGATGGGGCTGGATGGGAACTACAATATCGCCCGTTTGGAGCGCCTGCTGGTGGCGGCCTGGGACAGCGGCGCGCTGCCGGTGGCGGTGCTGACCAAGAAGGACCTGTGCCCCGCGGAGGAGCTCCCCGCCAGGCTGGACGCCGTGGTACTGGCCGCGCCCGGCGCGCGGGTTCTGTGTTTGTCGTCCCTGTCCGGCGAGGGCGTGGCCGAGGTGGAGGCCGAACTGGCCGGCGGCGTGCGCTGCTGCTTCGTGGGCTCTTCGGGCGCGGGCAAGAGCACGCTGCTCAACCGCCTGGCGGGCCGCGAGGCCGCTTCGACCGGGGCGGTCAGGGAGGACGATGCCCGCGGCAGGCACACCACCACGGCGCGCCAGTTGTACTTCCTGCCCTGCGGCGGCCAGGTGATAGACACGCCGGGCATACGGGAGTTCGGGGTGGCGTACGCCGGGGAAGGACTGGAAACTTCGTTCAGCGATATCAGCGCGCTGGCCGGCGGCTGCCGCTTCAAGGACTGTTCGCATTCCGGCGAACCGGGCTGCGCCGTGGCCGCGGCCGTGGAGGCCGGCGCCCTCCCGAAGGACCGCCTGAGGAGTTACCACAAGCTGCGGCGCGAAACCGAGCGGCACGAGCTGGGCACCGACCTGAAGAAACGCCTGGAAGCCAAGCGCAGGCTGCGGAGCTTCGGCCGTATGGCGCGAGGCATCACCGAGGAAAAGCGCCGCCTGCGAGGCGGCTGAAAAGAGAACCGCCGGGGAAGCCCGGCGGTTGCGCTTTATGCCGGGCGGAAGAGAAAGAGGCCGGATCCCGCCGCGCGATATTTGCGCCAAATTTGACGATTCTCTGGGATTTATCAGAGCCGCCCCCGTTAAAATATCATAGAAGAAGTCCGACAGCCGCCTGCACGGGGCCGTCGAAGGAGGCGGCATGAAGAGCGTTCTGCTGGGCTTTCTGTTCTTTCTGCATCCCGGCGCGGCCCGGGCTGCCGAGGAAATGCAGGCTGTGGTGGTTCAGCCCGGAGATACGCTCTGGAGCATCTCAAGCATTTACCTGAAAGATCCCAAAAGGTGGAACGAGATACTGAAGTACAACCGCCTGCCCGCTTCCGACCCCTCCCTGGCTTTGCCCGGCATGGCGCTAAAGATCCCGGTCAGTCTTCTCAAAGAGCGCTACCGGGCGGCCAAGCTGATCAATTTTCTGAACGACGTGCTTTTCCGGCGCGCCGGGGCTTCGGACTGGCAGGGCGTAAGCATGAGCATGGACCTGTTCAACAACGACACTTTGCGCACAAGCATGGATTCGCGCGCCGACGTGAAATTCTATACGGGCGAGATCCTCACCCTTTCCCCCAATACCATCGCGGTGCTGCGTCCGCCGGGAAGAATGCACGCGGACGTCGAGATTCTGGCCGGCGAGCTGCGCCGCGTGCGGGCGCGCGTGGTAACGCGTTCCGCCGCGGTGATGCCGAAGACCGCGGACACCGAATTCAGCGCCAGGCTCAGGGACGACCTGACCACGGCGGTGGCGGTTACCAGGGGCGCGGTCGAAGTGGAGTCGCAGGGAAAAAAAGTGCAGGTCCCCGAAGGCTTCGGCGTAGAGGTCAGGATGGATATGCCGCCCTCCGCGCCGGTCAGGCTGGCTCGTTTGCCGCCGCTTGGGGCGGGCGCCGCCTTGACGGGAAAGGCTATCGTTGCAGGCGGGACCGTGAAGGGCTTTCGCCTGCAGGTGTCCGGGGACCGGGATTTCGCCGCCAAAGTCCTCGATAGAACTTACGGCACCCTTGAGAAGATAAAGCTCGACGAGCTGCTGCCGCCCGGGGATTACTTCGTGCGCGCGGCGCCGATCGACCTGCTGGGTTTCGAGGGCAAGTTCGGCGCGGGGCGCCCGGTAACGGTGAGCGGCCGCAAGCCGAAGACGCCCCCGCAGGGAGCGGAGCCTTTGGGGGAGACTTCGATCTACGACTTCAATTACAACAATATCGGCAGGGCTAAGAAATGAGCGGCGGTCTTAGCTTTTGACCTGGCGGGCAGATGTTATATATGGTGTTCTAATGAGCGCGGGAATCGAAGGCCGAAGTCAGTCAGCCCGGACGGAGAGCCCGGCGGGCGAGAGCCCCTGGGGCTATTACCTCGTCGCCGCCCTGGCGGCGGTAATGGGCCTGATCTTCCTTAACGACTTCCGCCGCGCTTTGGACGCCCAGCGGAACTGGACCCCCGCTTCGGGCAGGGTGACGGAAAGCAAAGTGGTCCGCTACCACAGCCGCCGCAGCACGTCCTACTCCACTTATGTAAGTTACTCCTACGCCGCCGGCGACGCCCTCTACGGAGCCGGGCCGCTGGAGGTCAACAAATACAAGCTTTATTTCAGCGAGGGCGGGGCCGAGGAGGATATGCAGGACAACTTCCCGCAGGGAAAAAGCCTGGACGTGTACTACAATCCCTCGAACCCCTCCGAATCCAGCCTCGGTCTGCCGGGCGCCCCGGGCCTGGCCGTCCCCATCGTCTTCTTCCTGCTTTCCGCCGGCCTCGTATCCCTGGCTTTACACTCGCGATGATTCCCAAAGGGCGGCGATACCGTAATGTGCAGCAACGGGGAATTGAAAGCGCTGCTGGAAAAAGCGGCCGGGGCCGCGGCCATCTTCGACCAGTAAGCCCAGATGCGGTATAATTATTAGTAGTACCCGGCCGGGAGCCTCCGTCCCGGAACAGGAATAGATATGACCTTTAAAAAAGCTTCACTGCCGGCCGCCCTCGTTCTGGCGCTGTGCCAGGCGGCCTTCGCCGCCACGCTGAAATCGTCAGACGACGTTTTTTCGCTGAACGTCCCCGGCATATGGCAGGTCTCGGAGTCGACCGACCCCCGCAGCGCCCTGCTGGCGAAAAAAGGGAAGGCGGAAATAAAGATCCAGGCCCTCTCCAAACCCGCCACGGAGAAGGAGCTGACAGCCAAGATCCAGGCCACGCAGAAAAAGCTTAAAAAGGGCGGGGTCGCGGTGCCCGCCAGGATCTCCACCGTCGCCACCGAGGAAGGCGTAAAAATCTCCTTCATCCAATTCGTTTCGAAAGGCAAGGGCTATCGCTCCGGCTACTTCAACCTGGCCGGCCGCTCCTACAACTTTTTGCTGACCGGTCTCTCAGGCGCCGAATTCGAGTCGATCTACGGCACCCTGGTCCCGCTTGAAGAGAACGCCGAACCTGCCCCCGCGGAACAACCGGAGCCGGTCGGAAAGATCGCCGCTCCCGCGCCCGCGGCGGCGGAGCTGCCTGCGCCCCCGGCGAACACGCAGCCCGCGGCCGCCGACACGCTGGGTGCGCCCCCGGCAGCCGATTCTTTCGCCGCCGGGGGAGCCAAGCCGGAGCCCGCGGACCTGCCGCCGCTGCCGAAACGGAACGTAGGCGACATGCTTCTGCTTTTCCTGGTCGCGGCCGGGCTGTCGGCGGCCGCCCTCGGCTACCGGGCCTTCGCCGGCAGGAACCAGGCGGGGGTCCCCGTCGCGGCACCCGTCCCTGGCTCCCTTTTCCCTTTCCGCGTTGAAAGGCGCAATTTCTCTTTCCCTATCGTCTTCGACGTCAAGGACGCGGCCGGGCAGCAGTACCGCGCGGTCTCCTACCGGGTTCCGGCCCTGCTGCTGGGAACCGGCGCCGTCGTTTATTTTCTTGTAAGCGCGTTGGTCCAGCTCCTGGTCTTCGCGGGCGTAGAACTGAGAAGCCTCCCTGTCGTGGTATTGCTGCCGATCTCAAGCCTGATCTCGCTGTCCAACCTCATGATCCTCGTCGGGGCCGTGCTGACGATGGCCTTCCGGAAAAAGCTGAAGGTCTACGATCCTTCCGGCCACCTTTTCATCGACGTCTGCGAGAAACGCCTGAGCATGTTCTCCCAGATCTTCCTGATCCGCGACCATGCCGGCAACGCGCTCGGAAAGATGAAGCGGGTGGGCTTCGTCCTGATCCGGCGGCGCTGGCAGCTCCTGGACAACGAGGACAAGGTCCTGATAGACATCCAGGAAGATTCCGCCGGCAAGGCCATCGCCAGGAAGCTCCTGGGCCACCTGTGGGGCCTGCTCAGGACCAACTACAGGATCTCCGACGGAAACTCCGAGGCGGGGGAGCTGAAGCGCGACTTTTCCATCTGGAACCGCTACACCCTGGACCTGGCCTCCCTCCAGAACCCGGCCCCGGACCCGCACCTGGTCATGGCGACCTCCCTTTTCATCGATATAGTCGATCCCGACAGGTGGCACCCATGGCACGGATAAAATTCATATTGCCGGCGCTGGTCATTCTGCTTTCCGGCTGCTCCAGGATCTGGATCCCGGAAAAAGTGGAGAACCGCGTCGGCGAGCTGGTGACCCAGTCCCTCCTGAAGCAGATGCCCGTGCATACCGACCCGGCCTGGCAGAAGTATATAGAGGAGATCGGCCGCAAGATCGCCGCCGTTTCGGAGCGCCCGGCTTATCACTACAGGTATTACATGGTGGAGTCCTCCACCGTGAACGCTTTCGCCGTTCCCGACGGGACCATCTTCATAACTACGGGGCTCCTGAAGATGATCGGGCAGGACCAGCTGGCCCTGGCCGGCGTGATCGCGCACGAGACGGGGCATATCGCCCGGCGCCACGGCGCCGAAACCCTGCAGTCCCAGCTGGGCTACGGGATACTGAGCACCATCATTTTCGGTTTCGGGGATTCGGCGGCCAAGCAGGCCGGCAGCATGACCAACCAGATCATCGGGCTGGGCTACGGCAGGGAGATGGAGCTGGAGGCCGACGTCTGCGCCGTCCGGTACCTGGCCCGGCTCGGTTACCCGCCGGACGGTTCCCTGAATTTCCTCAAGAGCCTGCTTCCCATGGAGAAGGACCAGCACGATATCACCATAGAGAAGTATCTCCGGTCCCACCCGCCCACCACGGAGCGCATCCGTTACGTCGAAGATTATATCAGCCGGTACCTTAAACCACAGGGGCGCTGAGATTTAAGGAGGACTATGAATACGCGCGTGAAAAATATCATTTCCGGCGGCCTCGGGGCGGTCTGCTTCCTTTTCCTGCTTTCTGCTTTGTTACCGGCTGACCTTTACGCCCGCGCCGGCGGCGGAGGGGGAGGCGGCGGCGGGGGCGGGATCCTGGGGCTCATCCTCTACCCGTTCATCCTGGTCTATATCGGCATTCTGCACTACAGGATCTCCCAGAAAAACAAGGAAGCCGCGGCCATGGTCGAAAAGTTCGCCGGCTCAGACAGCGGCTGGAGAATGGACAGCCTGAAGCAAAGGATAGAGGAATGCTACTTCAAGGTGCAGGAAGCCTGGACGGAAAGGAACCAGGACCTGGCCAGTGGCTACGTCAGCCGGCGCCTGTACGCCAAGCATAAGGCGCAGACCGACCAGATGATAAAGGACGGGGAAAAGAACGTCCTGAAGAACATCAACCTGATCGAGGCCAAAATAGTGGAAGCGATCGATTACAGGGACAACGCGAAAGACCTTTTCTGGGCTTATATCAGGGGCTCGATGACCGACTATACGGTCAAGGAGCCCGGCGGCGAAGTGATAAAGGGAGATCCCGATAAAACGGATAAATTCTCAGAACTGTGGAAGTTCACCCGCGAAGACGGCCGCTGGGTGCTTGACGAGATCGACCAGGAAGTCGGCCTCGACGACCTGGCCGCCTTCAGCTCCAGGGGCGAGTGAGGGCAAAGGGTGCCAGGCGCCTTTTTTTAAAGTTAAAATATACAGCGGCAGTGTCCGTTGGCCGGCCAAGCCGGAAATTCTAAGAGGATGGGCGCGAACTATATGATCAATTGTCCCAAATGTGCTTCCGAGGAGCTGGTTGAAACCCTTACGCTGGGAAATATCCCGCTCGACGTCTGCCCGAGCTGCTCCGGGATCTGGTTCGACAAGGGCGAACTGGAAGCCCTGCTGAAACAATCGCAGGGGCTGCCCTCCGCGGACCTTTCTCTTCTTAACCCCAAGGCCGAAGGCCTGTCCTGCCCCCGCTGCAAAAGCAAGATGTCGCGCGGCGGCCTGGTGAACCCGCTCTTATTGGTGGATCAATGCCAGTCCTGCGGCGGGACCTGGCTGGATTCGCGCGAGCTGGACCTCGTAAGGAAACTGCTCGGGCTTTCCGGCGGTCCCACCGAAGTGAAGGTGGACAGACCCGCCGCGGTCCCGGTCGCGCCGCCGGCCCGGAGCGTCAGGTCCACGCTGATAAAGGGCGCCGCTTCGGTCTGCGCCGTGCTGGGGCTTATCGGCGCCAGCTTCGAAATGTACCTTTATTTCAGCCCGGCGGCCGCGGTGTCGCATGCGCCGTCCGTGGGCGCGGCCGTGGCCAGCGTCGTACTGTTTGCCGGCGGTATTTTCGTTCTTAACTGGGTCGACTAGACCGCCGCTGACCAAATGACCAGCCGCCGAAGTCACACAAGCCGCCGGGGAATCCCGGCGGTTTTGTTAATCATATGAACGATCGTTCCGCCGGCCGCTCCCTGCTCGTCATCGGCGCCATCACCGTGGTGCTGGCGGCGACGCCTTACCGCCTGTTCGACCTCGACCGCTTCTTCGCGCCCAAAGAACTCGCGCTGCACGCGGCCGCGCTCGCAATGGCGCTCCTCAGCCTGCGCCGGGTGAAGGCGCTCGAATTGAACCTGGTAGATCTGCTGCTCGCTTTATACCTGTCGCTCAGCTTCGTGAGCGCGCTGTTCGCGGGGGACCACTGGCTTTCCACGCGCGCGCTGGCGATAACGCTCTCGGGCGCCGGGGTGTTCTGGGCCTCGCGCGCCGCAGCGGACTCCGGCGCACGCCGTACGATAGTCGCGGCTGCCGCCGCCGCGGGAGTGATCGCCGCAGCGGCCTCGCTCGCGCAGGCGTACGGCCTTACCAGCGACCTCTTCAGCCTCAACCGCGTCCCCGGTGGGACCCTGGGCAACCGCAACTTCATGGCCCACCTCGCCGCGCTCTGCACGCCGGCGCTGGTGCTGGCGGCGATCAATGCGCGCCGCTCCTGGACCGCGGCCGCCGGTTTCGCGGGCCTGGCGGTCCTGGCTGACGCGCTGGTGCTTTCACGTTCGCGCGCCGCCTACCTTGGCCTGGCCGCCGGCGCGGGGCTGCTCGCGTTCGGGTACTGGCGCGCGCACGGGCGCTGGAACGACCCGAAAATAGCGCTCCGGCTAAAGTCTATCGTGCTCGCCGCCGCTTTAGGGGTCCTCGCAGCGCTGACCCTGCCGAACGCGCTGGATTGGAAGAGCGATTCCCCTTATCTCGACACGGTTACCGGGATGGTGAACTACCAGAAGGGGAGCGGCCGCGGGCGCGTCGTCCAGTACACCAGGACGCTGCGCCTGGCGGCAGCGCATCCGCTGCTGGGCGTCGGCCCGGGCAACTGGGCGCTCGCCTACCCGAAGTTCGTCGGGGATTTCGATCGTTCTATAGACTATAACCGCGGGATGACCACGAACCCGTGGCCGAGCAGCGACTGGGTGGCGATCGTCTCGGAGCGCGGAATGCCGGCGCTGGCCGCGATCCTGCTCGTGTTCCTGGGGCTGCTGCTGGGCGCCTGGCGGCGCGCCGGCCGGGCCGCCGGCATAGACGACTACCTGGAAGGGCTGACGCTGGCGGCCACGCTGGTGGTGACCGCGATCGTCGCGTGCTTCGACGCCGTGCTGCTGCTCCCGGCGCCTTCGTTCATCGCGTGGGCGCTTTTCGGCGGGCTCGCGGCGTCCTCGCCGGCGCTGCGGACGGTGTCGCTCACGCCGCGCTTGCGGCGGAGGCTGGCCGCGGCGGTGGCGCTTATCGGGGCCGCGGCGGTGCTGCGGAGTTCCGGGCAGGTCGCCGCTATGGCGCTCTACAGCAAAGCGCATACGGCCGCTCAATTCAGGAACGCGGCGCGGCTGGACCCCGGCAGCGACCGGATCCGCTCGCGCCTTGCGGCCCTGCAAACCAAAAGATACGCTCCTGCGGCGCCGGAGCAGAAATTACAGCCGCCTGCGGGCGGTGAGGGCGAGCCGCAAAGCCTGAACGGCGAAACGCCCCTCCCCGGCACCGCGGCGGTGTCGGGTCAATAAAACATAACAGGAGTGGAGAACCATGAAAATATGCCCTAACTGCAAGCGCGAGATCGACGACGATTCCGTCTTCTGCGGCTACTGCGACGCTAAACTTCCCTATGACCCCGAAGAGGAAAAAGCGGAAGCGGAGACCGGCGGCGGCGCGGGCCCGGCCGCGGCTGAAGCCGCCCCGGCCGCCTGGCGCTGTGAAAATTGCGGGGAACAACTGGAGCAGAACTTCGATACCTGCTGGAACTGCGGCTCGGTAAGGGTGAGGACCGCCGAAAGCCCGGCCGCGGACGGGGCGGAGGAAGCCGCCGGGCCTCTCCTGTCGGTCTGGGGCCTGGACAAAAGGGTGGAGGTTTACCGGGACAGGGTCCTGCTCGCGCCCTCGGCAGCTCCGGGAGCGGAGGGCGAAGCGGCCTATGTGCCGCCCTGCGAGATCTTCATCAAAGATATCATTTCCGTGGAATTCACCAACGCCGAGGAATCCGTCGCGGGCTGCATGGCCGTGAATTATACCGCGGCGCCGCCCGACGACCCGGTGAACGCCGTGAACATGAACGAGTCGGTGCTCTTTAACGCCGGGACCGACCAGGAAATGAGGAAGGCGCTGGAATTGATCAAACGATGCAGGCAGGACCTGGACGCGCAGGCCGGGAGCGGGGACCGCTGACGGGGGAACAGGCGGGGGAAGATCGTTAGAGACCGCCGGGGAAGCCCGGCGGTCTCGCTTTGCCCGGCCTTTCAAGCCGGACGAGCGAAAAAAAACCGCCGCCCTTTTCGGGGCGGCGGTCTAAACCGTTAAAGGATTTAATTAGCGCCGGCCGCCGGTGCGGGCTTCCATGGGGCGGGCTTCGTTGATCGTCAGCTTGCGGCCGCCGAAGTCGGTGCCGTTCAGCTTTTCGATGGCGGTAAGGGCTTCCGCGTCATTGGTCATCTCCACGAAGCCGAAGCCGCGTGACTGACCGCTTTCCCTGTCGGTGATAAGCTTGGCGCTGGCGACCACACCGTACGCGGAAAGAAGGGTGTTCATTTCGGCTTCGGTGGTGGTGAAGGGCAGGCCGCCCACGTATATTCTCTTGCTCATTGTATTATTCTCCTGGCAACTTGATTACCTGACTCAACTCTCTTTGCTCTATCTTTTCCTAAATGTTGCTCGGTAGAATAGGCTTAAAAAACTTGAGTTCCGGCTTACTACCCTTATAGTATGACATTAATCCGGCCGCAGCGTATATACGAAGTACTACTTAGGGGCATAGGGCTTTTGTCCCCTGCCTATAGGCACTGGGACCCTTTCGAAGCACGGCGCGGCGGGCTAAACTATCTTTAGAAGATAGACAGGAGGCCTGATGAAGAACTTTGGAACGATCGGAACTGTGGCGATGCTGGCTGTAGCTTTTTCCGCGGTCTGCGCTTCCGCGCAGGCGGACAAAGGCATTTACGGGAACGACGACAGGCAGGATTATTACCAGGCTTCCGAAGCCCGCCGCAAACTGGCGGATTCCACCGTGGCTTTTTTCAAGGCCGGCCAGGTTTCGGCCGACGGCAGGCTGACCCTGGCGAATTACGGCGAGAAACTTAACCTCTGCAAAAGCGAGGCTTTCCGGGAACAGCCCATGGGCGCCTTCTGCTCCGGGACGCTGGTGGCCCCCGACCTGGTGATGACGGCCGGGCACTGCGTGAAGACCAGCTATGACTGCGCCGACACTAAAATGGTTTTCGGCTACTCCGTGAAAAGCGCAGGGAAGTATCCCGACAGCGTCGGTTCGGCGGAGGTCTACTCCTGCAGGAACATAGTGGCGCGCGAGCAGAACAATACCGGCTCGGACTACGCCATCATCAGGCTGGACCGGCCGGTCGCCAACCACGAGCCGCTTCCCATCAACCGCGGGACCGGCGTAACGCAGGGGACCAGGCTTTTCGTGATAGGCCATCCCGTGGGCCTGCCCGTGAAGGTGGCGGGCGGGGCGTCGGTGCGCAGCGTGTCCTTCAACGATTATTTCGTCGCCAACCTCGACACTTACGGCGGCAATTCCGGCAGCGCCGTCTTCAACGAGACTACCGGGCTGATCGAGGGCATCCTGGTGCGCGGCGGCACCGATTTCGAGCTCAAGAAGTCGCTCTTCAGCAAGTGCAACCAGTCGGTCAAGGTGGCCGACTCCCTGGGCAGGGGCGAGGATGTGACCAGCATCTCGGTCGTGGCCAGGTATATCCCGCTGCCCGGCCAGGAGGCGGTGTCCGTGGATCCCGCCGTGCAGCCCATCAACGTGAACTCTATCCTCGCGAACTGCGTGAATCCCGGCCCCGGCGCCACGATAGACCAGCTGCTGGCGTACGCGGACTGCCTGACCAGCCAGCTCAACTCCAAGCCGTAGCGCTGACCCGTTCTGGCTGTGACCGCCGGGGAAGCCCGGCGGTTCGTTTTTGTGGAATCGCGCGTTTTTTTTGTTATCATGGTGCAGGAGGATGAAAGTTCCATGTTTCCAATGTCCGGAATTCTGACGCGTTCGCCCGGAAAGGGGCGGCCATGAGCGATGACGCTTCGCCCGCGGTTCTTGTCGTCGACGACGACAGGAACGTCTGCGACCTGATCCGCTCCGCCCTGGCCTGTAAGGGCTATGAGGCGGCGGTGGCCGGCAACGGCAAGGAAGCGCTGGCCTACCTCAGAAAGTCCCCCCGGCACCCCAAGCTGATACTCCTGGACCTGATGATGCCGGAAATGACCGGCTGGGAATTCCGCAAAGCCCAGCAGGACGATCCCGAGCTCGCCGGCATCCCTGTCGCCATCATCACCGGGCTGGCCGACGTGGAAGGAAAGGCATCGGCGCTAGGGGCGGTGGACGTGCTCTACAAACCCTCGCGCGTGGAACCGCTGGTCACGCTGGTCTCCCGCTTCTGCGGGAACGGCGACGGCGACGGTAAATGACCGGCCGCCGGAGGTGAACCTCTGCCCGCCCAGCGGCGGAAAGGACCCCGGCAACGAGTTGCCGGGGTCCTCTTTTTTTTTCGCCGCCCGCGCTTCTAATCTATCCTGAGCACTACTTTCCCGTGCGCTTTTTCGCTTATGCTGTAAGCCAGCGCCTCGCCGGCTTCGTCCAGCGGGAAAGTCCTGTCTATCACCGCGTTCAGCGTCCCCGCCTCCAGCGCGGCGGTCAGCCAGCCGATGTCCTCCGCGCTGGGGGTGTTGTGCACCGTGATCGCTCTTTTCGAAGACTGTTTGGGCGCCGGCTCCGTCGGCTGCGTGCTGACATACACGCCTTTATCGGACAGGACCCTGTTGCAGGCGGCGAAAGAACTCTTGGCCACGGCGTCGAAGATTATATCGTAGCGGGCGTTCCCCTGGGTGAAATCCTCCCGCGTCCGGTCTATGACGTTGGCGGCTCCGAGGCGCCGGACCATATCCATCGCGGCCGTGCTGCAGACCGCGGTGACCTCGGCCCTGAAGATCCTGGCGATCTGCACGGCGAAGTGTCCCACGCCGCCCGAGGCGCCGTTGATGAGAACTTTCTTGCCCGCCGAGATATTGCCCAGGTTGCGAAGGGCCTGCAGGGCGGTGCAAGCCGCTATCGGCATGCAGGCCGCCGCTTCGAACGATACCTGCTCCGGTTTGGCGTAGATCTGCTTTTCGGGCAGCGCCAGGTATTCCGCGAACGCGCCCAGCCGGTTCATGTCCGAGTGCCCTATCACGTGCGAGCCGGTCTTCAGGTACGGGGCGGAGCTGCCGGTCTCCTCCACTATGCCGGCGCACTCCAGGCCCAGGATCTTCGGGAAGCCCGCTTCCTTGCCGGGGCCCCGCATTCCGCCCAGCACCTTCCAGTCCACGGGATTGATGGACGCGGCGCGCACCCTGATCAGCGCCTCGCCCGGGGCGGGTTCGGGCCGCGGCGTGCTCGTCACTTCCGCGGCTTCGGGGCCGCCGTAATTATTGAAGACCACGGCTTTCATGACCGCGGTCTGTACGGCGCCCGCGCCGCTTCTTTTATTAGCTGAAGATCTCATATATTCTCCTTAAATACGCGCTCTTTGGATTTGATTTTCACCGCCGGCGGCTGTGATATGGTCATGATACCTCAAGCGGCCCGAAAGAGTGTCCGCTTATTTCCGCTTTTTATTGACTTCGGCGTCGCGGGAACATGGACGAAAGCTTCCCGGGCGCCAGGCCCGGGAAAAGATAATGGCCCGCTTCTGACGGGGGTAAAGATGGCGGCGGAAGATGCTGGAGACGGTTCAGTAAGTAAAGGAAAGCCCGGCAAAGCCCCTGCGCCCGAAGCGGTTGAAGCGCAGCAGGGTTTCCCCGTAGCCGTACCAGTACTGCAGGTAGAGGGCGAAATTCATGTTCGGAAGCTGCTGCCGGAACTGGAGCTCATAAGATTCTTTGTTGCTGCCGCGGAAGATCGGGGTCCTTATATCCAGCTGGTGGTTCTTGAAAGTCCCTCTCCAGAGAAAATTCCTTACGCTTACGCGCACCTCTCCCCGGCCCATGTAGTCGAGGAACCTGTTCTTGCTGCCGATTGAGCGAAGAAAGGCGTCCTGCTCGGAGACCCCCGAGGCGTTCCAGAGTTTGACGTACAGCTGCGCCTTGTCGGCCAGGAAGGAATTGGTCGTTTCCAGCTTTTCCCTGGAAGTTATTATGAACCTTAAGCTGACGTACTGCCTGTTCCAGCTCCGCGAGCGGATACCTTCGAGGCCGTTGGACTCGTGCTCGAGCGGGCTGACCGCGATATTGCGCAGTTTGAACCGGCCTATGCTCAGCAGGTTGACCGGGTAATCCAGGAAGAACTCGGGATTATAATCGCTTTCCTCGAAAGGCAGCGAGGGCTGCCCCACGTTCCAGAGCGATTTCTGCGTATAGGCGATATACGCCGGGAACAGATCCGAATTGAATACGTACAGGTCCGGTTTCAGCACCCGGAACTTCATGCTGAACTGGAACTTGACCTGCGAGGTGCTGTTGGCTGGCCACTGGTGGAGGGAGAAATAATTTACCTTGTGCTCGGCGACCGGGCTCTCGTTTTTCGCCGGGGTGCGAAGCTCCGCGGCGGGCTCGGCCTGGGCCGCGGGCTCGGCTGCCTGCGCGCCCACGGCGGCGAAGATGGCGGTTATAAATATGAAAAACAGGCGGTTCATGGTTCCTCCGCAGGTATTGTATCATAGGCGGGGCGGCAGGAGCCTGCAATTCCAAAATTGATATCATAGTGAAGGAAAAAGGCGGCGGGAGCCGTTTTGAGCCGGGGAAATTCTTCTGGAGGACTTACATGGGCGAGAATAAAAAAGTGGTGCTGGCTTACAGCGGCGGGCTGGATACTTCGGTGATCTTGAAGTGGCTGCTGGAAGAGGGCTACGAAGTGATAGCCTACATCGCCGATGTCGGACAGAAGGCGGATTTCGCCGCCGCCAAGCGCAAAGCGCTCAAGGTCGGGGCCTCCAAGGTCTATATCGAGGACCTGAAGAAAGAGCTGGTCACCGATTATATCTTTCCCATTTTCAAGGCCAACGCCGTTTACGAGGGCCGCTACCTGCTGGGCACCGCCGCCGCGCGGCCGCTGATAGCCAAGCGTCATATAGAGATAGCGGCCAAAGAGAAAGCCGGCTACGTCTCGCACGGCGCCACGGGCAAAGGCAACGACCAGGTCCGCTTCGAGCTGGCCTACTACGCGCTGAACCCCGCCATAAAAGTGCTGGCCCCCTGGAAAATGCAGAATTTCCTGGACAAGTTCAAAGGCCGCACCGACCTTATCAACTACGCGAAGGAAAAAGGCATAGAGATAAGTTCGACGATAAAGAAGCCCTACAGCGAGGACGACAATTTGCTGCATATCAGCCATGAGGCCGGCATCCTGGAAGATCCGGCCCACGAGCCCACCGAGGATATCTTTTCTAAAACGGTCTCGCCCGAGAAAGCGCCGGACAAGCCCACCCGGATGAGCATAGAGTTCCGCGACGGCGTCCCGGTGAAGGTCACGAACCTGGACAGCGGCCGCTCGGAGAAAGAGCCTCTCAAGCTTTTCATGTTCCTCAACGAGCTCGGCAGCCGCAACGGCATCGGCCGGCTGGACATGGTGGAGAACCGGTTCGTCGGCATCAAGTCGCGCGGCGTGTACGAGACCCCCGGCGGCGCCATTTTGCTGGCCGCGCACAAGGACATCGAGGGCATAGCCATGGACCGCGAGGTGATGCGCCTGCGGGACATGCTGTCGCCCAAGTTCGCGGAGCTGATCTACAACGGCTTCTGGTTCAGCCCGGAAATGGATTTCCTGCGCGCCGCCATGGACAAGAGCCAGGAGGCCATCGACGGCACGGTGAACCTGAAGCTCTACAAAGGCAATATCATCATAACCGGGCGCTCCAGCCACAGCTCCCTCTACGACAAGAACCTGTCGAGCATGGACATCGAGGGGGGCTTCAATCAGAAGGATTCGGAGGGCTTCATAAAGATCCACGCCACCCGGCTGATGGCCCACAGCGCTATCATGAAAAGGCACAAGAAATGAAACTCTGGGACAAAGGCGGGGAACTGAACGCGGAGATAGAGGCTTTCACCGTAGGCGACGACTACCTGCTGGACCGCCGCCTGGTAAAGCACGACTGCGCGGCTTCGCTGGCCCACGCCAGAATGCTGCGCAAGGCCGGCCTGCTGACGAAAGTCGAGCTGGCTTCGCTCGAAAAAGGCCTGGCTGAAATACTCCGCCTGGACAGGATAGGCGCGTTCGAGATAAAAAAAGAGGACGAGGACTGCCACACCGCCATAGAGAACAAGCTGGTGGCGCTGTGCGGCGAGGCCGGCAAAAAGATACATACGGCCAGGTCCCGCAACGACCAGGTACTGACCGCCCTGCGCCTGTACGAGAAGGAAACCCTCCGGGCCGTGAAAGAAAAGCTGGCGCTTTTCCGGAAAGCGCTGGCCTCGGCGCAAAAAAGGCAGGGGCGCATCGCCCTGCCGGGCTACACCCATATGCGCCGCGCTATGCCCACCACCGTGGGCACCTGGCTGGGCTGCTTCGCCGACGCCGCGGCGGATAATATCCGGTTCGCCGATTTCGTGCTCGAACTTATAGACCAGTCCCCGCTTGGCTCGGCGGCCGGCTATGGCGTGCCTGTGCTGAAAATAAACAAGCGGCTCACGGCCTCGCTCATGGGCTTCGCGGGTGTGCTGGAGAACCCCATCTACGCCCAGCTGAGCCGCAGCAAGTTCGAGCCCACCATCGCCCATTTCTGCTCGCAGGTCATGCTCGACCTCAACAAGCTTTCCTCCGATCTCATCATGTACAGCATGCCGGAGTTCGGCTTCGTGACGCTGCCGGAGGCTTTCTGCACCGGCAGCTCGATCATGCCGCAGAAGAAGAACCCCGACGTGCTGGAGCTGGTGCGCGGCAAATACCACGCGGTGCTCGGCGAGGAGTTCAAGATAAAGAGCCTCGCCGGCAACCTGATCTCGGGCTATAACCGGGACGTGCAGCTGGCCAAGGGCCCGCTGTTCGCCTGCCTGGACGCGGCGCTGGCCTCGCTGGGAATAATGACGCTGGTGGCCGACGGGCTGCGCTTCGAGCCGGAGAACTGCGTCCTCCCCGAAGAATTGTTCGCGACCGAAGAAGCCTACAAGCTGGTAAAGCGGGGCGTGCCCTTCAGGGACGCCTACCGCAAAGTCGCCGGCAGATTCCGCAAGTAAGGCTCAGAACAGGCCGCGGGCGCGGCCGCCGCGGGCGCCTTCAGGCGAGCCCCGCGCGGCCGCCGGCCGGGCTCACTCCTTGTCTTCCCAGAGCTCGAAGAGATTGCCTTCGGTGTCGTTTATTTCCGCCCACCACCCCATTTCTCCCGCCTGGGTCTTCTCCGTCACTACGCGGCCGTTGTGGCTCTTCACTTTCTCAAGCGTGTCCGAGATCGAACTGACAGTGATCATCAGGGCGACCCTGTCGTGCTTCGACGCTTTTTCGTACATCATCCCGTTAATGGCGCCTTTTTCTTTCGGGAGCCAGTTGGCGTCCAGCTCCACGGTCCCGATATGCGCATGGTCCTTCTCGCCCGTCTCTATCTCCCAGTTGAAGACGTTGCTGTAGAACCTGCTCGCGCGCTGCCGGTTCTCAACCGGGATCTCGAACCCGGTCACTTTGCACGCCGTCTTGGTCATGGTTTTTTGCATATTTTAATCCCCCTTATTTTATCCGCGGCCTTCACCTTATAGCCCGGATTATACAACTCCCCGCCGCGGTTTTGAACAGGCGATCCCGAGAATCGGAAAAAAGGTCGGTAAATAGCGGAAAAACGTCATAGCGCCGGCGCGGCGTTTGTTGGTATTTTGAAAACAGGCAGAGCCGGATAGAAACGGCAAAGGGGAAAATCGATGAAAAAATGTATCTTATCGGCGGTTGCGCTGTTCTCAGGCTTCGCGCTGGCTTACGCCGCGCAGGGGCCCTCCGCGCCCGTTCAGGAAAAACCGGTCATGCTGCAGACCGCGAATATGACGGACATCGCGCAGTATGGCGATATGGAACTGGTCAAAAAGAACCCGCTGGAAAGCGAAAGTTTCGTGGTCAACACGTTCTTTTTGAAGCCGCGCCAGATCCTGAAGCTTCACAAGCATCCCGCTTCTGACGAGATCTTTTATTTCGTCGAAGGCGCGGGGCAGTACACGATGGGGGATTACCAGGTGCTGGTCTCCAGCGGCTCCATGGCGTACGGGCCGGCCGACAGCTATCACGGCATCGTCAATTCGGGGGAAACGAGGATGGTAGTCCTCTCCGTCCAGGCCCCGAAGCCGGTTACGACCCAGTTCGCCGAAAACGCCACCATGATCTGCCCGGTCTGCGGCCAGGAGGATATCATCCCGCCCGGCACCGACACCTTCGTCTGTCCCCGCTGCCACGCCAGGCTGCGCGTCCACCGGACCGACGACGGGAAATGGATGGGTACGAAGATCTAGTTCCGCCCGCAGGGAAGCCGAGACCGCCGGGGAAGCCCGGCGGTCTTGTTTTGGCGCCTGGCCGGTGCTAGAATGTGGATAGCGAGAGGAAAATTAATGAAAGTACTTATCGTGGATGACAGCGAGGAGATCAGAAGCCTGATCAGGGTCATCCTTGAGAGCAAAGGCCATACGGTGGTCGGCGAGGCGGGCAACGGCGCCGAGGCGCTGAAGGCTTACGCCGAACTGCGCCCGGAAATGGTGCTGCTCGACATCATCATGCCGGGCAAGTCCGGGATAGAGGTACTGGAAGACATCAGGAAGATAGACCCGGAGGCCAGGGTGATCATGGTAACGGCCGTAGAGCAGGACACGATAAACCGGCAGCTCCTGGTCCTGGGCGCTTCCGGGATAATTTATAAGCCTTTCGTTCCCGCGGATTTCGACAAAGCTTTTGCGGGGGTCCTGCAAAAAAAACCGATAAGCGCCGAAAAGAACGAGACAATAAGCAGCCTGGCGGCGGGCGGGCTCAGCAAATGCATGCTCAGGGCCAGCGAGGCTACCTCCTGGGCCTGGGAGCTGTGCGAGGTCAGCGTTTTTTCCGGGCAGATAGCCGACGCGGTCAAGGCGGCGGGGTTCGGCCCGAACGTAGCCGCCGTGCAGGTGAATGTCCGCGGCGTTCCCCCGTTCTCGGCCGCAATGGTCCTCCGCTCCGTCGATATCAAATTCATCTCCGGCTGTTTCGCCAACGGCCCGCTTTACCGGATCCAGGGGATGGACCTGGAAGAGGGCCTGCTGCTGGAGATCGGCAATATCATCCTGAACTCTCTTACGAGCCCGCTGCTCAGCGCTTTAAAGAAACCCGACATCCCTTCAGTGCCTATGCTGATCAAGGGCGGGCCGGCCTCCGTAACGGCCAGCCTGGGCGCCTGCCTGCGCCCGGAACAGGACTACAGGGTGATATACGCCACGCTCGCCATGCGGCGTGAAGGGCGCCTGGCGAGGGCCGGGGTGCTGTGCTTCCTCCCGCAGAAGCTGGCGGCGGAACTGGGGCGGGGGGAATAGGGGAAGTCCGTCGGTTTGTTTGTAGAATAAATAAATGGCGAATCCGTTGAGAAAACTGCTGCTGCTTTGCGCCGCGTCCGCCGCGCTGGCCGGCGCCGCCTTCGCCTCCAATACAGGGGACATCCTGCAAAAAGGGGCTAAAGAATTATTAAAGCAGACTCCCAACGGGCGCAAGCTGGTCGCCAGCTTTGAGCGCTACAAGAAGCTGGCTCATATTTTTAAAAAATACCACGACAGCAAGACGCTGGATGATTCGGACCTCCTTGCGGTGCTGAAGGAGGCCGGCGTAGTTAAGGGGGCCAAGCCGGCGAAGAACCCCAAGGCCGCTAAAGGCCCTAAGCTTTTCCCGGTCCCTAAGTATGCCGGTAAATACCGCTGGCCCATGGACGCCGGCCTGGTCAGTTCCGAATTCGGTCCGCGCTGGGGCAAGCAGCACCAGGGCCTGGACATAGCGGCCGATATGGGCGTGCCCGTGCACGCCTCCGCCGCGGGCGAAGTGATCTATTCGGGCAGCAATATCACCGGTTACGGCAACGTGGTGATCCTGCGCCACGACCAGGACACCACCACCACCTACGCCCACAATAAAGCGCTGAAGGTCAAACTGGGGGAAAAAGTGGCGGCCGGGCAGCTGATAGCGCTCCTGGGCTCCACCGGCCATTCAACGGGCCCGCACCTTCATTTCGAGTTCCGCGCGGGCAACGTGCCGGTGAACCCGCGCACGAAACTCCCGAAAAGCAGTTTTTAATAAAGCGGGAAAAGGCGGCGAGCCGGTTCAACCACGTAAATAGTACCCAGACCCCGCCTAGGTCCTTTTGCCCTTACGGGCGGCGGGTTTTTCAGGCATAATTCAAGTAATGAGAAACCTTAAATTCCCCCTGCTTATCTCCGCGTTTCTTTTCGCCGGCCTGACGCCGGCCTTCGCCGCGCCTCAAGCCGCGGCCTACGATTATCTCTCGGGCCTGGGCTCGCTCCCGGCTTTCGAGATCGCCGTCTCCACGCCCGAGGCGGTGGAAGCCGGAACCGACCGGTTCGTAAAGCCTCCCTGCCTTACCAGCCCGGCGCTGACTCCCGGCAGAGCCTTCAAGCCCGCAGTCAGCGACGCGCGCCGCGTACAGGCGATAGACGAACTGCTGGCGAAGATAGCCGTCTGCAAGCCCATGCCGTATGACAACGACGGCATAGTTCACTCCCAGTCCCATAACGGCCTGCCCGTTAAGCCGTCCGGTTACTACCTGGAATATACGCTCATCGTTCCCAACCGCCCTACCGGCTCCAAACCCGAGGCCGTGGTCATAGGCGGCCAGACCTATATGACCGGCCCTGTGCTGAGCTTCCGCGGTCCCGAGCGTCTGATGATAGGCAACCACAGCGAAGTTTACTACACCCCGGACCATTACTCCACCTTCATCCACCTGGATATCGTGCGCTGAACAGCTGTCTTTCCAAAAAAAGAACCCGGCGGAAAGCCGGGTTCTTTTTTTTTGTCTTCGGGGACCTTATTTCAGCAGGTAGGAAACCAGGCTTATCATCTCCTGTTTGCCGGCAGTGAGCAGCTGTTCCGCGGCCAGGCCCACGCCGGGGGCGTAATAGCGGTTTATGGTCCCGCCGCCGCCCAGGCGGGTTATTATCCTGACGCAGCCGGTGAAATTCCCGGCGGCGGTCTTCATAGTGGTATTAACGGCGGCCACGCGGCTGTGGTCCTGGCCTTCGTCCCAGGTCATGTTATAGGTGAGCTGGGCGGGCATCTCAAGCCGGGGGCCGGCCAAGGGGGAACCGCCGGCCTGTATGCCGGTCTGGGTGAGATAGACCTTGAAAATGGAAACCTGCGGGCCGTTCGCTTCGAAGATGGTCTTTCTGACCGTTACGGAGAAGTCTTTGGCCGAATAGGTCCCGAATTCGAGGCGCATGGTCTTGGTGCCCGTGAACGCGGTGGAAGTATATTCGTAATTATAGATGCCGTCGCGGTGGAACGGAGCGTAAAGCTCCGGGCCGAAAGCGGCCTTGGCGCTTTCAAAGGGAGCGGGGACCGGCGCGGCGAACTGCTTGTCCTGCAGGGCCAGGCGGACCGCGGCGGCAAGGGCCGGGTCGGTAGCGGCGAGAACGCCGTCAAAAGACTGGGCGCCCGCAAGAGCGGGGACCAAAATAAGGGAAACGATCAACGAAATAACGCACTTTTTCATAGCAGAAGCCTCCGAAATATAATCTTTTATATTTCCGATACTTTGTGCTAAGTTCCGTGCTAGGTGGGGGAAACTTAACGCGCCCGGTTTTTCAGGACATTGCCGCTACAGGTAGTCTTTGGACTTTTTGGGATACCGTGCGGCTTGTAAGGTACGGATAACTAAGGAATAGTATAGCAAATAGGCCGGGGCCGGTCAAGCAAATTCCGGTTTTAAATAAAAAAGCCCCCGATTAAGGGGGCTTTTTCATTGATAACAGCTTAGCGGTTGGCCGTCGCGGGTTCGCGCTCTTCGGCCGTGGCCTGGGCGAGCTCGTCCTGGGACAGCGCGGCCAGACGCTTTACCTCTCCCTGGTCCAGGCCCAGCTTGGCGGCCACCTTCCGGCCGTAGTCCTCGTCCGCTTTGTAGAAGAGGGTCGTCTGCCTGAGCTGGATGCGTTTCCGCGCCCCGCCCAGGTGGGCCGCTATGTTCCCCACCAGGTTTTCGCGGTCACGGTCGTTCATGGCTTTGCGGTAGAGATCCCCGGCCTGCTCGAAGTCGCTGTTGGGGTAAGAGAACGGGTGACGCCCTCCTGCGCCTTCCAGTTCTACGAGCGGTTCGGAAAAATCCAGGTCCGGTTCCGGGCCGCCGAAACTGTTGGGCCAGTAGTTGGGGTCGCCCGCCCCGTTGCGGTCCGTGCGCATGAAGCCGTCGCGCTGGTAGCTGTGCTCGGCCGCGTTCCTGGGCGCGTTGACCGGCAGCAGGTGGTAGTTGGGCCCGAGGCGGTGGATGTGGGTGTCGTGGTACGAGAAGAGCCGGGCCTGCAGCATCTTGTCCGGCGAGGCCGCGATGCCCGGCACCAGGTTGGCGGGGGAGAACGCGGCCTGCTCTACCTCGGCGAAGTAGTTGGCCGGGTTCCTGTGCAGGATCAGTTTCCCTATTTTCATGGGCGGGAAGTCGGCGTGCGGCCAGACCTTGGTCACGTCGAAGATATCCCACTTGTAATTCTTGGCCTGCGCCGGGGTCATGATCTGCACTTCCAGGGTCCACGAGGGTTTCTCGTTGCTCCTGATGGCCTCGAAAAGGTCCCTGGTGGCGTGGTCGGGGTCCGTGCCGCTCAGCTTCTCGGCTTCCTCCCGGGTGAGGTTCTTGATCCCCTGGTCGGTCTTGAAGTGGTATTTGACCCAGAAATAGTCGCCGCGGGCGTTGTACCATTTGTAGGTGTGGCTGCCGTAGCCGTTCATGTTCCGGTAGCCGGCCGGGGTGCCCCGGTCCGAGAAGAGTATGGTCACCTGGTGCGTGGACTCGGGCGTGAGCGAGAGGAAGTCCCAGAACATATCCGGGTCCTTGCAGTTGGTGGCCGGGTTCCTCTTCTGCGTGTGGATGAAGTCCGGGAATTTGAGCGGGTCCCTGATGAAGAAGACGGGCGTATTATTGCCTACCAGGTCGTAGTTGCCTTCCTCCGTGTAGAATTTCACGGCGAAGCCACGCGGATCGCGCGCCGAGTCGGACGAGCCCTTCTCGCCGCCTACCGTGGAAAAGCGGGCGAACACGTCGGTCCGCTTGCCCGGCGCGGCCAGGAATTTGGCCTTCGTGTATTTCGTCACGTCGGAGGTGACCTCGAAATAGCCGGCGGCCCCGGCGCCTTTGGCGTGCACCACCCGCTCCGGGATGCGCTCCCTGTCGAAGTGCCCGAGCTTCTCCAGCAGATGGGCGTCCTGCATCAGCACCGGCCCGCGCTGCCCGGCGGTAAGGCTGTTCTGGTCGTCGGCCACGGGTATCCCGAAAGCCGTAGTAAGCTTCTTGCCATTGGTTTTCATTTTTTTCCCCCTATGTTATGCCCGTGGCCTGAGCCCGGCATCTCCCCCGCCCAATATAACTTATCAAGCCGTGAATTTCAATGAAAAAATATCCGGGGTTTTCGGGCGGGGGAAACCCGGTAATTTGATATATTTATACTGTGCGGGAACGCGGAAGAGAAGGGGCGCTATGATAAAACATTCCTTTAAAGAGGCTTTCAGGCTGATAGGCCGGTCCAGGAAGGAAACCGGGATCTACCTGTTGTCGCTCCTCCTTTGCGGCGCTATTTATGTGGCGCTGTGCGGTGCTCTCGGGCTGGGGGACGCGTACCTGGAGGAGGTTAAATCCATCAAGGACTCGCCGCTCAGGGGGCTGATCGCGTACCTGCCCGGGTTCATCGCCTCAGCCTGGTTCGCCGCGGGCATTACCGGGCGCTTCGTCATGGACGCCTTCAAAGGCGAGCCGGACAGCATGACGCACTACGCCAACGGCTGGTTCACCCGTAACCTTGCCGCCGAGGCTCTCTTTACCGTAATCTTTTTTATTCCGGGCGTGATCTCCCTCAGCGGGAACAAAGTGGCCGCCGCGCTCGCGCTGTGTTGTCTTGTGATCGCCGCGTGGTTCGCGCTCCGGCTGTCGCTTTGGCTTAACGCGAGTTTCGTGGAGAACCTCGGGGTTTTTAAAGCCATGCGCCGCAGTTACGCCGTCTCGGTCAGGAATATGTGGGGTTTGCTGGTGCTGATCGTCCTGCCTTTTCTTGCAGTGGCTCCTGTCGACGTGCTCATAGGCAAACTGCTCTCGGGGCGGCCCGCTTTGGGTTATCTGCTGAGGGAACTGATGAACGGACTGGCGTCGGCGGTGATGATCGCCGCGCTGGCGGCCGCTTATATTTCGCTCGTTTCCGAAAAAGCGGCCGCCGCGGTCGATCCTACCGGGGCCGCCCTCTGAAGATCGTGAACTTATGGCTTTAGACTCCGCTAAAAGCGCCTACACTATACTGGTCTCCGGGGATTCCATCTCCCGCGGGGTGGTCTACGACGAGGCGAAGCGCAAGTACGCTTTGCTGGAGGACAGTTACGTGGGGATCATGCGCGGCCTGCTGAAGGGCGCCGTTTTTAATATGGCCCATTTCGGGAACACGGTCACAAAGGGGCTTTCGAAACTTTCAGGCGAAGTCTTAAAGCGGAAGCCGGACATCGTGCTGCTGGAGTTCGGCGGCAACGACTGCGACTTCGACTGGGCTGAAGTGGCGAAGAACCCGGGCGGGGAGCACAGGCCGCGCACCGATTATCTCCGCTTCAGGGAACTGCTGACCCGGGAAGTGGCCGCGCTCCAGCGCGCCGGGGTGTCCCCCGTCTTGATGACCCTGCCGCCCATAGACGCGGAAAAATACCTGGCCTGGATAAGCGGGGGCGCCGAAGCGGTGAGGGGGAATATCCTCAAATGGCTGGGCAGCGTCACGAAGCTTTACTGGTGGCAGGAGCGGTATAACGCCGCCGTAGTGGGCATAGCGGAAGAGACCGGGGCCAAGCTTATAGACGTGCGCGGGGCGTTCCTGCGCCGCCCGGATTTCCAGGCGCTGCTCTGCGCCGACGGCATCCACCCGAACGCCGCCGGACACCGCGTGATAGCGGAAGGCATCCTGGAATATATCAGGCCGCGCTGCCCTTTCCTTCTTAAAACCTGAAAATATGGCTAAAGATAAATTCGATCTGGATGAATTCGAGAAACGGGATGCCTGGGCGGAATACAGGAAGTTCTATTCCCTGCGCATGAAGGCCAGCCTGGTCATGCTGGCGGTGATCGCGCTGCTCTTACTGGCAGTCTATTTCCTTAAATAGGGACAGACACCTATTTATTGACAACGCAACCAGAGTGGGCTATGATTTGATTTATGCCTAGACTGGCAAGGGTTGTGGGGATAGGGCTGCCGCATCATATAACACAGCGCGGCAACTACCGTCAAAAGATATTCAATACAAATTCCGATAGGGAACGGTATCTCTATCTGGTGACCGATTACAGCCGGAAAAACGGGCTTTCAATTCTTGGCTATTGCCTGATGGACAATCATGTCCATTTCCTGGCAGTACCCAGCCAGGAAGGATCCTTGGCGCTCACTTTTAAGTATGCCAACATGCGTTATTCGCAGTACTTTAACGCGAAACATAAGGTAAGCGGGCATCTTTGGCAGGGACGGTACTATTCATGTGTATTGGATGGACGGCATTTACTTGCTGCCGCAAGATATATTGAACGCAACCCGGTGCGGGCCAAACTGGTGAAGTTCCCGGAAGAGTGGCTGTGGTCCAGCGCGTCAGCGCATTGCGGGGGAAAGGGCAGCTATGTGGACTTTGACCTAGGGAAACTTTGGGACTATACCGGCACGAAACAGAGTGAGTGGCGGACGATTTTGAACGAGACGGATAAGTCTTCAGATATTTCGGATATCCGAAGTTATACGCAGACAGGTCGTCCGCTGGGCAGCGGGGAGTTTGTTGGGAAACTTGAGCGGGAATATGGGAGAAGGCTGCACGCTTTATCACTAGGGCGGCCGAGAATAAAAGAATAATAGGTGTCTGTCCCTATTTCCTATTTCTGCCCTAGGGCAAGAAGGGAATTCCCGGCCAAATCGGTCGCTTTAGGGTTCGGAGGCCGTCTGCAATCGGAGAATTATTCCCCACGGAAAAACTTGCGCTAAAATTCTTTGTATTTCCGGCGGGGTTAATTGGTAATGGAGAAACTTATGAGGAATATTAAAACACTACTTGCTTTTGTCGTTCTCTGTCTTTTTATTGGAACACACGGCTACACATCAGACAATAGCTCTGAAAGTGGTCGCGCAGTCTCTAAAGACGTAGTGAAAGAGCCAATCCCGGGACGAACAGTTAAACTCGATGGAATCGATGTGGATTTGGCTCGACTTGAGAAAGAAAGTAGGACCCTCCCAACCTCTTCACTCGGCAGTGTGAATCGACGTGAAAAGAATCGGTCAGGGAAAGAAGTTGAGATTCGATATGACAGAAGGGCTAAGTATTTCCCCAAGAATAAACATGTTGCAGTGATTGAAAGTAAAAATATTGCGGAGGAAGTTGTTCAGGGACATCTAAAGATTTATAAGGAAGACGGCACAAAAATATTTGAGACACAAGTTGAACCCGATAAAGATGGTGACTTTTTGGATTATGGAGATGTGGAAGTTCTTGGTGATCATCATGTGGTATCAATTGCTTCAAAATATATAGGAGAGAATAAGAGCCGGATGGATATTTACGATATCAAATCCAACGAGGTTGTCTTTAGTACACCGGCCACGCATGTGCGCAATTTGCGGGTTTCTCCTGATGAGAATTACGTAGTGTTTTATAATGAAGCACTTCAAACCACATATAGATACGACTTGGCTAATAACGAGATTAAAAAATTAAAGAAAGCCGCAATGTTCTTGGATTTTTCAAGCGATGGCAAATCATATGTTCTAGCTGGATGGGAGAAGATGGGACAGGATTCTATTACGGGCAATGAGGTGGGGGTTGCCACTTTGTATTTTTATAAAGGGGATGTGTTGGTTGGGGCAAATAAAACTAAACCTTATGAAATCTCAATGGGTGGAGGGTGGAACGGTTACTCTGTGAATAGTAACTATTACATCTATTGCCGCAATATTGATGTGAAGATTAAAAATAACCGAATAGAGTCCTATAAGACGGCATGCACAATATCTGATACATCTAATGGGCGCACAGTCGCGGAAGGTCAGCTAAGAGGGGAAATAATCGAAAAGTATAAAAACGAAACGATTGCAGATGGAGATGGGAAATGAAACCCTTTCGAGGCTGCACAATCCTGCTCATTGGTTTCCTGGGGCTATCCAAGGGGGCGCTCGGAAATCCGCCGCCATCGCTTCCAGACCCAGGCACAGGGAGCCTTACAGCATTTACTGCAATTGCCAGCGATTTTGGGCCGCGAAACATAGATACTGCCGGTGCAACTAATCCACATGGCGGAATCGACTATGCGATAGCAGCGGGCGGCGGCGGGCATGCTGTAGCTGGTGGGGCTATTACCGCTATTATTCCGACCGGACCAAATGCGTTGATTCAAGTTGCGACAAATTGGGAATACATCCATATGGAATACGCTGGTCCGCACGTTACGGCCGTGTCGCATGATGGCGGAACAGTTTTGGTATTCCGAAATGGCATAAATCAACCTATTGTAAAAGTCTTGGGTGTGCCTAGGACTCCCCCTGTGGTTTGGCCGCTTTATGAAGGGTTTCCTGTTGTTACGTCTGTTTCAACAAGCGATTGGATTTATGCAGTCAGAGCAGATCATCTTCATTTAGAATATCGCAATGGTTTGGAAAATCCCTTAAAAAATGTGGTGCACGATTACGCAAGTGATGATCCCATAATAACGCCGCGTTATAAATATATCGATTCAGCGGGGCTGGCGCAAAACTTTGCAGAGAATACGATCTACAACTGCGGCGACAATCCGGCTATTTTGCAGGCTGGTGTTGATGTGCGCACCAACAAAGATTTAAACAGTGTTGAGATTTTTGTGAAACCGTTGATTGCGGAGACATATGCCTCGCTGAATAAATGGATATATGAGCCTGACCTTACCCCGCAATTCCTACCAGTCTGAATGGTTAAATTCTACGCATTTACTTCTCTTGCCGCAAACGCCTGCGGCGTCAAATTCCCTAGCGAGCTGTGCGGCCTGAAGCTGTTATAGTCCTGCCGCCATTCTTCAACTATTCTTCGCGCCTCGTCCAGGTTCGGGAACCAATTTTCGTTGAAACATTCCTTGCGGATCTTGTCGTTGAAGCTTTCCGCGTAGGCGTTCTGCACCGGTTTGCCCGGGTCGATGAACGCCAGCTTAACTTTGTTCCGCCACGCCCATTCGTCCATGGCCCGGGAAGTAAATTCAGGACCGTTATCCATCGTTATCGCTTCCGGCAGGCCGCGCATGTCCCTGAGCATGTCCAGGATCCGCACAACCTTCAATCCGCCCAGCGAAGTATCTATTTCCGCAGCTAAACATTCTCGCGTGTAATCGTCTACGATGTTCAGGCTTTTAATACGCCTGCCGTTTTCCAACGCGTCGAAGATGAAGTCCATCGACCAGCGCTGGTTCGGCCTGACCGCGACCGCAAGGCTTTCCCTGGCCTGCGAGCGAAACTTCTTGCGGGTTTTCCGACGGATACTGAGCTTCAGAACTTTGTAGTAAAGCCGTTCGGTTTGCTTGTGATTCTGAACAAGGCCTTCGCGCTTCAGCACGGCGTGCATCCTTGGCGCGCCCCAGCGCTTATACTTCTGGGCTAGTTCCAGCATTCGGGCCACAATGGCAGATAGATCGCGTCCACGGCCTTTGTAATAAAGGTTGCACCGGTAGAGGCTGACGACAGCCGCGGCCTTCCTGCTGCTGAGCCCCAAGGTTTCCCTGATATGAACCAGGGCGGCCTTCTTTGCCTTGGGCCCTACCAGTTTTTTGAGAGCAGTTCCTTGGCGGCGCGCAGTTCCAGCGCCTGTTCGGCCACCATCTGCTTCAGTTTGCGGTTTTCGTCTTCCAGGGCGTGAAGTTTCTTAACATCGCTGATTTCCATGCCGGCATACTTCTGTTTCCACCTGTAGAAGGTGTTTATGGCGACGTTGTACTTGCGGCAGAGGTCTTCAGCCCTGGCGCCAGCCTGAGCTTCTTTGAGGATCTTTACGATCTGTTCTTCGGTGTATCTTCGGTTCATTCCAGTTGCCCTCCATGGGTTATTTTACCTATTTCAACTGGTCTGAATTATAGGGAGAAGGTCAACTCGTTTTCGGATATTTATCTTTTAGGAGCATCTTAGCTTACACCACACGATACAACCTACTCTCCGGAACCTTTGTCCTCAATCGCCTAATACCACCAAAGGTACTTATGGGTAGGGATCATCTTCTTTGGGTCGAAGGATTTCATTGAAATTAATACCTATTCCAAAAGCATTAGGCTGAAGAATCAGATTCTTTGCTAAAAAATGTCGAATCTTATAGCTCAAAGAATCAACAGAATATCTTTTTGAGACAAAATCCAACAATATCCCGCGATAGTTGCTTATTAATACTTGAAAGTATGGGGTTTGCTCTTTAAGCCCAGCCAAGAGCTTTTCAGTTTTAATTGCAAGATTGGCATCCCTCTTCGCTAAGGCGATATCTGCAAGATAAGACAAATAATCAATTCTGAAGGAACCTTTCAATTTATCATAATCGATAGTGTGTATAACCTTTTCCGCTTTTTTATACTCAGCACTTCCAATATAAGATTTTGCTAAATCCAAATGATATTCGGGTTTATTTTCAAGATTAATTGCTTTCGAGAAACATTCAATAGCCTGCTCGTAATGCCTGAGCATATCATAAGCTTGTCCCATCGAATAATAGGACTCGGCTATAACCACCACATTTTCATTGTTCTGAGCAATTCTTTTTTTGAACAACTCCACCATTTTCTGTTTATATATATCTTTCCTCAACACTATCGCCAGTGTCCTGTACGCATTTGGGAGCACCTCGGTTAGCCCTTTTACTGCGTTTTTATCTATCTTTTCATACGCCAGCATATCCTTCTCAAGTATACTCGCAGTAGTGGTTGCCAGCTCTTCATCATTGCTTAAAAATGCAATCCTCGCTTTTCTAGATAGAAGGTCTATCTTCAACTCACTAGTATCTACCGCCACAAGAAGTTTCTCGACTAGTTTTAGAGAGATACGTGATGGGATGTCAAAACATTTCAATTCCAGGTAAGTCCCTAACGCAGATATCCCACCGGAAGTTGTTGGAATATTTTCAACAGTATCGTAAGCATATCTATCCAACAATTTTACTGCTGCGCCATTTTTATTCTCATAAGCCAGCCACAATGCTCGCTGCGTATCGATATAGAAATTAAGTTTTTCATTCTTAATAAGGACAGAAATATATTCAAGAAATCTATCAATACTCGTACGTTTATCCTGTTTATATAGTGCCCGTGCGATAGAGGCTGATAATTCAGCTATCGCTTCTATGTCTGTAGAAAACAATTCTTCCACTTCTACTGGAGCATGCTTTAGCAATGGAATAGTATGCTCGTTGTACCAAATTAAATACTGTGTTAAATGCGCCCTAAAATATCTTTCTGAATCCACATATTTACCCTGATCGAAACATTCTCCGGCAAGTTTTAAATAGTTGGGTTTTATGCCGTTGAACTCTATACATGGTAGGCAGCATTTTTTATATTTTAACCCACTACCACATAAGCACACATGATTCCGCTCAATCTGATATTTTTCCTTATATTTGGAAATCAATTTTAGAAGCTCTGGAGTAATTAATTTTGGTTTCATTTTCCCAATCGCCTTTCTACCATTCTACAAAACAAAACCGCCAGGCTTACCCGGCGGTTTAGCTGTACTCCATGCAAACCATTTATCTATCCCGCTATTGCCAATTCGCCTAACTTGTCCGCATTTTGCTGCAACGTTTGTTCTGCCCTTTCCAGATTCGACCTAAATCTTAAACCAGATAGTCTATTTACACTATGCGTGATTGCATTGCGAACTTCGGTCCGAATCTTATGAGTAAGTTGAACCTCGGTAATATGATTTTCTTTAACACCCTTAATCTCGATACGAAGCAATTTGCCACTATAAGTTCCTATTATCAGCCTAACATCTGAATTTGCCCACAATTCTTTTTCCTCTTCTTTATCTACATACTTAAACCTAATATTTAGCTCGTCCTTTTCCGACTCAATTTCTTGATATATATATTCCGGAATATCTGTAGGAGGCAGGAACAACTCTATTTGCATCTTTTGCCCCCGCCTCAATCCTCTAGGAGTTTCTAACGGCCTGGTATAAATTTGTTTATTAATTGAAATCATTCGTTTCGACATAACTACCCCTTATATACTAACGATATTGCTTAGAGTTTTAGAAAAAGAATCAAATCGCTCCCGAGCCAAATCAGTAAACGGGGGAGCTTGCGTTATACTATCTATAAGCAACACCCCCCAAGGCTTCCCTCCCTCTTTAAAGATTGTTGTACCGTAAAAATGTTTAGCTCGCCTATTCAGCCGTTTTAGAATAGCAAATTCCCTATTAAACCCTACAGTCATATATCTAGCAACATCCTTTCTCCGGTTTTTAGGAACGTCTCGTAGCGTAGGGATATTTTTAAAATCGATATCTGAAATGTCTGGAAGACTCTGTGCAAGAAAGCTTGTCTGAGTATACCGGATATACGCAGCGATACTATCGCAAGCCTTTGGCTCATTTTCCTCTACACGGAACATAGCGAAGGAATGTTTATATTGCAAACCGCAACGTGTATCAACGACTAGATACCGCCCTCTTGGAGGCCATGGCAAATACAAACTCCACTTCCACTTATCTTGAGAAAAAAGATGGCTAATTAATGCACAGTAATTTAAAACTACTGCCATCATATAATTAGTTTCACGAAACAAGGTTATTCTATGTTGGTGCAGGTCACCGCCTAAAAGTTCTGGAATTATACGATCAAGCACTTTTGACTTCAGCCAGTTTTTCTCAATCCACATCCAAACCCATTGTGGGAGCAATGTATAGATAAGTGTATAAACACCACAAAAGATGGCAATATAAATTTTATTTACAACCAGAATCATCCCGATTCGTTGCAAGAACGAGTTCGAAAAGGTCGCAACATCATTTTGAGTAATAAATGGCAATACCGTACTTAGAATAAATACACATATTGCATAAAAAGACATAAGCACTAATCGCATGGAATATATCACCCCTATATTTATCAACCAATTACTTTCCAACACTTCCTACCCGCTATTTACATTCTAGCAAATGGGTACTTGTATGAAGTTCGGTTCCCCCTCTTCGGGTGGGTCATTCGGATGTATCTTGGATGGGCGGGGACATTAACCTATTTAATTATTGGGGGCCGGGCAGGGAACCGGCTTGGCTTTGAGGCAACGAGGTGGAGGGGCGGGCGGGGTGTGGGTTTGGCGGGACCTCTCGGAGGCCGACGCTTGCGTAAGCGCGGAGGCCGAGAGAGGAGGCGCGCGCACGGTGTGCGCGACGCCGTGCCCGCCGGGCCCACACCCCGCCTGACCCGACTGGGCTATCGTGCGGTATAGATGCAGTATTCCTTAAATGAGAAGACAAAAATAAACCCGGGCTGCTTCTTTCGAAGCAACCCGGGTTGGCAAAAGCAAGCTGTTGGCTACGCGGGGATCAGAGTTTTATCTCTACTTCCACGCCGCTGGGGAGATCGAGCTTCATCAGCTCGTCCACCGTCTTCTGAGTCGGGCTGATCAGCTCGATGAGGCGCTTGTGTATGCGCATCTCGAACTGCTCACGCGACTTCTTGTCCACGTGAACCGAGCGGTTCACAGTGTACTTGCGGATCCTGGTCGGCAGAAGCACCGGGCCCGCGATAAGCGCACCAGTGCGCTTAGCAGTCTCGATGATCTTCACGGTCGACTGGTCGATCAGCCTGTAGTCGTAGGAGTTCAGGCGGATGCGGATCCGCTGCTGAGCCGGCTTACCCTCTTCGGTTTTTTTATTTTCAGCCATATTATTCTATTATCTCCGAGACTACGCCGGATCCCACGGTGTGGCCGCCTTCGCGGATAGCGAAGCGCAGACCCTTTTCCATAGCGATAGCGGATATCAGTTCCACGGTCATCTCGGCGTGGTCGCCGGGCATGATCATCTCGACGCCGGGCTTCAGTTCAACGCCGCCGGTCACATCGGTCGTCCGGAAGTAGAACTGGGGCTTGTAGCCCTTGAAGAACGGGGTATGACGCCCGCCTTCTTCCTTCGTCAGGATGTAAACCTCGCCCTTGAACTTCTTGTGGGGCGTGCAGCTCTTGGGAGCCGCAAGCACCTGGCCGCGCTCGATGTTCTCTTTATCGATGCCGCGAAGCAGGATGCCCACGTTGTCGCCGGCCTGGCCCTGGTCAAGGAGCTTCCGGAACATTTCTATGC
>Ga0208789_1000334_pt1 | contig 50495 bp, 35 predicted proteins | sample Methanotroph_Enr_FD_187368 | JGI IMG/M metagenome (GOLD analysis project Ga0208789, IMG submission 187368) | Enriched soil microbial communities from Old Woman Creek wetland in Ohio, USA - Methanotroph_Enrichment_5 (SPAdes) (version 2) | ecosystem: Environmental > Terrestrial > Soil > Wetlands...
AGGGTAATCCCGGAGCGGCTTATTGCAGTTTCTTCAGTGCAATGAAGTACTGCCAGCAATAAGCAAGCGGAGGGGGCCTGTGCGACCGTGGCGTGAAAGCAGTCCGCGGTTTCGCAAAGCATGCAGTGATTTTAAAGTTAGTAGTCGCTGTTTTTGCGTGCGAAAATTGCCTTGGGCCGGGAAAGCGGTTTTGTTTACTTTTGACAAGACAAAAGTAAAATAAAGAAAATGAATGCTTTACAGTTGCAGTGCCGTTGAATCGAAGCCAGAAATTGTGTGTGGTATCCACTGAAACCACCACACCCATATGCATCAGGGATGGATCAGTTAGTCTCCTAAACTTTGCCGCTTGAACCCTAGTTCCTCCATATAAACAATTTTACTAATTTTGCCCAAAATCCCTCAAATGAAAAAATCCATACTTCTGTTGCTGTTATTGCCGTTTGTTGCTTTCGGACAAGATGAAGCCAAATTCGGCATCAAGTTTTCGGGTTATGTGAAAAACGACATTTTCTTCGATAGCCGCCAGTCTGAAAACTTACGGGAAGGCCATTTTCTGCTTTATCCCCTGAATACCAGCTACGACAGCGATAGTGCAGATATCAATGCGCAGCCCTCGTTTAATATGCTCTCGATACAAAGCAGGTTGCGCGGGGAAATCAGCGCCCCCGACGCGCTTGGGGCAAAAACTTCCGGTGTGCTGGAAGCCGAGTTTTTTGGAACTTCCAATGCAGATATCAACGGATTCAGGCTGCGCCATGCCTTTGTAAAGCTCAATTGGAAAACCACAGAATTAATCATCGGTCAAACCTGGCATCCGATGTTTGTATCTGCCTGTGCGCCTGACGTGGTTTCCGCTAATACCGGATCACCGTTTCAGCCCTTCAGCCGCAACCCGCAGATCAGGGTTACCCAGAAAGCCGGCCCCTTAAAAATAATGGCTGCAGTATTGTCCCAACGCGATTTCGCCAGTACCGGTCCGGAAGGCATCAGCTCCAAGTACCTTCGCAATTCCGCTATTCCGGATATGCAAGCCCAGCTTTATTATGCAAAAAGCACCACTGACCTGAAGAATGAAATTGTTGCGGGGATAGGCGGAGGATACAAAATTATTAAACCTCGCCTGGTCACCGATAGTTCCTACAAAACCAACACGAAACTGGGAAGCCTGAGTGCCATTGCGTACTTTAAAATAAAATGCAACAACATCCAGTGGAAACTGGAAGGTGTTTACGGACAGAATATGTATGATATGATGATGCTTGGCGGCTACGCTGTGCAATATGATACGGTTGCTGAAAATCTGGTGAAGGACGACAAGCAGTACACCAACCTGCATGTGTTTTCGGTGTGGTCAGACTTCGGTGTGGCAGTTAAAAAATTCCAGTTTGCCATTTTTGGGGGATACACCCGGAACATGGGATCGTGGCACAACGTTTCAAATTGGACTTCTGCCAGTTCTTTTTACGCCAGGGGCAGCAATATCCAATCGGTTTGCAGGGTTTCTCCGAGGGTTGTTTACTCCACCGGAAAATTCAGGGTTGCATTGGAAGGGGAATACACCGCGGCCAATTATGGCGCCGATATCAGCTCGCTTGCACAGCTCACCAATTTGAAAACAGTCAGCAATATCAGGGTTCTGCTCGGGGTATTCTACTATTTTTAATTTTTGCCGAGTAATTCCGCAATCTTCTTTTCGAGGTCTGCCCCCCGGAGGTTCTTGGCCGCAATGTTTCCATCCTTATCGAGTAAAACCATATAAGGAACGGCTGTTACATTGTAGTTCAATGCGGCTTCGCATTGCCAGAATTTAAGATCGCTTACATGGGTCCAGGTGAGACCGTCATCCTTAATGGCCTTTATCCAGGCATCTTTGGCCTTATCGAGCGAAACACTGAAGATCGTGAACCCTTTATCTTTATAGGTGTTGAACAGCCTGACCATATTAGGACTTTCTTTACGGCAGGGGCCACACCAGGAAGCCCAGAAATCGATCACAACCACTTTCCCCTTGAGGGAGGATAATTTCACCACATTCCCCTCCGGATCAGGAAGAGCAATTTCCGGGGCAGGGGCATTAATCGCGAGTTTTTTAGCATTGGTAACGCGTTTGTGAAAATTCTGTACAAACACATTTTCCGGATATTTTTTATACAGGTGCTGATCCATCACTTCGTACGTATCGAAATACTGATCGATCGAAAGACGATCCACAACGAACAAGCCGGCCATGGACCCGGGATGGGAGGTGATAAAACGCACCAGGTAATCATTCTGTTCCTGTTCAGTAGCGCGGTAATCAGCGGTTAGTACCTGAACCACTGAATCGGTGATTCCGGTCTGCATCCCCTGATAGTAGGCGGTATTGATACTATCGAGTTTCTTTTTATACCCCTTCAGTGCCTGATCGCTTTCGTATATCTGGGAACTCTGATCGCTTCCTTCAAACTTCAGGGTGTTGAGAAAATCGTTCAGATCGCCCGTGACATGCGCTTTATCGCCGGGTTCCAGAATTAAGGATACATACATCCCATCTTCAAACTGAAGCCTATAAATGTTCAGCACGGGATTTTCGAACTGCATGCTGAACTTACCGGTGGAGTCAATATCCGCCTGAGCGGCCAGAATAGTCTCTTGCCCGTTTGTATAGAGTGAGGCCTTTTTGAATTTACAATTGGTCAATTTACCCGACACGCTGGTCATGCTTTTTTGCGCAGAAACAGAAAACACTGACAGCACGAGCACGAGAAATAGTGACGAAATTTTAATATATTTCATAAAATGATAGTATAAACAGTGAATAAAATGATCGCCTTCCGGCGAATTCATTTTCACAAAGGTACAAAAAATCAGGCTTTTTCAGCAAGCTTCAGACGGATGGATTCGGCCATCTGCCCCACATTTTTCCACTTCATGATTTCGAACGATTTAAACGTAATCTTAAAATGCTGCTCGATCATCCTGACAAGGTTGGTGTGCGAAAGCGAATCCCACCCTTCGATGTCATCAGCCGTTGATTCGGGGGTTAAATGAATGTCGTCGTCGTCGAAAGCTTTACGGGCGATCTGGTCAAGTTCATTAATAATATCCATAGATTCAGTATTAAATGTCAAGGGTGGAAAGGTCTCCCGGGTCTTCGCCCAGATAAATTGCTTTAAGTACGCGGCGCATAATTTTTCCGCTTTTATTTTTCGGAATCTCCTGTATTACCTGAATATCCTGAGGCGTGGCAATGGTGGATAAACGGTTAGAGAGATATAAACTTATTTTCATCGATAGTTCATCCGACCATTCATAACCTGCCTTCAGGCGGACAAAAGCCACTACCTTTTCAAACAGTATCTCATCGGGAGCAGCAATAACAGCAGATTCAGCAATTTCGGGAATTTCGAGCAGGGCGCTCTCAATTTCAAAAGGACTGATTAAATGACCTGCCGTATTGATTACATCGTCGTTTCTGCCGATGAACCAGAAATACCCGTCCTGATCTTTACGCGCCAGGTCACCGGAAAAATACCAGCCATTGTTAAACTTAGCTGCATAAACTTCCGGGCTGTTCAGGTAATTCACAAACATGGAATCCCAGGGGCTTTTAACACACAAATTTCCGGTTTCTCCCTGATTCAGCACCTTGCCTTCCTCCGAAACAATGTCGGCCACCACCACATCCACCGGTTTTCCCATGCTGCCCGGACGTACGGGAATGCCCGGCCGGTTGCAGACCATAATGCTTCCCGTTTCGGTTTGAAACCATGTATCGAAAACCTCTTTATGCAGCACCTCCCCTGCCCAGTAATTTACTTCAGGATTCAAAGGTTCGCCTACACTAAAAATATGTCGCAGCAATGACAGATCAAATGCTTTATATAAACTTTTTTCTTCCCGCATCAGCATACGTAAGGCTGTGGGTGCGGTGTACCAGACGGTGATTTTTTCCTCTTCGAGCAGCTGCATCCAGACAGCTGCATCGTACATGCCGCCATAATGAACCTGAGTAACGCCAAGGCTCCATGGACCAATAATGCCATAGGATGTGCCGGTAACCCAGCCCTGATCGGCAGTACACCAGTAAATATCGTTTTCAGTCAGTCCCAGCACATGTTTGGCAGTATACGATTGTAACAATATGCTCCGGTGTATGTGTTGCACCCCTTTGGGTTTTCCGGTTGAGCCGGATGTGTAATGCAGTACCGACGGGGTTTCCGCAGGGGTAATTTCAACCTCAAACGTATCCTTTGCGGAGGCCATTAGCTTTGGAAGGCTCAATACCTCAGCATCCTGATCCTCTTCGATATCAACAACAAGTATCAACCGCAACTTTTGCAGGCGTGGCTTCGCCCGCATGAGTTTTTTCAGGAGACTTTTTTTGGTGATAACGATTCCGGCCTCACTGTCGCCAAGCCTGTCAACCAGGGCTTCTTCGCCAAAGTTCGAAAACAACGTTCCCGCGATGGCCTGCAGTTTAAGGATCCCTAAAAAGGTAAAAAACTGCACTGGCATTTTCGGCAGGAAGGAAAATATTTTATCGCCTTTTGCACACTGCAGCGACCTCAGCACATTGGCCACCCGGTTGCTTTGCCGGTCGAGATCGTTGAAGGTATATTCGGCACGGTTCCCTGATCCGTCAATCCAGCGAAACGCGACCTTATCACCCCTGCCCTCTTCGCACTGACGGGTTGTACAGTTCCATCCGATGTTATACTGGTTCCGCACCACGGGGTAATCGCTCATAGTTTAAAAATCAAGATAAATAAATGCTTGTGCTTCGGTGCTGAAGGCCTGATAAATCGCGACGATAGCAAGCGCCAGCACACAAGCCTTTACGGTCCAGTGGGTCGACACAAAAAATTCGCGGAGTTTGTAATTCCATTTAATGGGCGAATAGTGGAGCAGCAAGCCAATGATCATCACCATTAAGGGATAAATATACAGCGAGGCCCACTGTGGCGCGAGGCCAAAATCGGTGGTCGTAAATATTTTGCGAATGATGTACCACGCGGTTTCCAGGTCTCTCGCCCTGAAAACAATAAATGTTAATACCAGGAAATGAAAGGTAATTATGATGCTGAAAATTTTATAGGCCGGTGATTTATATTTCTTTTTGAATTTTGCGCGCCTCTTATGCGTTACGATATCCCAGGCCATGGCCAGGGCATGCAAGGCGCCCCAAACAATGAACGTCATTTTGGCTTCATGCCAGAACCCGCATAAAATAAACGTGATCAGAATCGCAATTACCAGTCCGGTAGTGCCGGCATTCCTCAGGTTTAACGACAGCGGGGTAAACAGGTAATCGCGCAACCAGGAAGAAAGCGTTATATGCCAGCGACGCCAGAAATCGGTGATATTCTGTGCCAGAAAGGGTTTATCAAAGTTGGGAAGAACGGTAATGCCCAGCAACAGGGCCAGACCGATCACGATATCGGTGTACCCGGAAAAATCGAAATATAGCTGCACCGTGTACGCATATCCCGCCATCAGGACTTCAAAGCCATTAAAATATTCGGGCGATTCAAACACGCGATCCACCAGGTTTACCGCCAGCACATCGGCCACACAGATTTTTTTAAATACACCGGTTATGATCAGGAACAATCCTTTGCCGATCATATCCCTGTTAAAGGCAGAAGGTGCGGCAAACTGTGGCAACAGATCCGAAGCCCTGGAAATAGGACCGGAAATAATATTCGGAAAAAACGAAAGGTACAACAGGTAATTCCAAAAACTCTTCTCAGGTTTTTCAATATTTTCGCGGTAAAGATCAAGCGTATACGTAAGCGTTTTGAAGATAAAATAAGAGATGCCCACCGGCATGATTAAATCGAGCATCCATGGCGCTGGCTGGTGGAGGACTCCGAAGATCCCCGTCAGGAAAAAATTCGTGTATTTGAAAAACACCAGGATCCCCAGATCGATAAGCACACTGAGAATCATGAGGGATTTTTTGCTTTGATGCGAAGTGGCATTGCCGATCAGCCGGCCGATTAAAAAATCGCTCCCGGCCACAGCCACCAGTAACAGCACGTACATCCCGCTGATCTTGTAATAAAAAAACAAACTGAATGCAAGAAGCAGCGCATTCCTGATTTTCACTTTAGGTGAAAAAATCAGATATACACCATAAAATACTGTAAATAATATAATGAATAGCACTGAATGATAGATCAGCGGGTAATTCTGGTTATATAATAACGATTTCAAAAAATCTAACACGTATCTCTCTGTTTAAAAAATCATTAATCAAATTTTGTTCACCTTACGGAATCAGCAATACCTGCCCCAGGCTTAGTTTATCGCTTTTAAGGTTATTGGCTTTTTTAATAGCATCCACTGAAGTATGATATTTTTGTGCAAGCGCCCAAAGCGTATCCCCTGATTTCACAATATGCGAAGCTTTCCGGTAGTTATTACGTTGATTCGGTGTAACATTAGCGGGCGACTTTTGTGTGGTAGGTGCAACGGTAGGCTGTACCTGCTTTTGATTCACCGGAGGAGCCTGAACCTGGGCGCCTTTTTTATAGATTACCAATGATTTGCCAGCAATAATTTTTGTTCCGCTAAGGCTATTCCAATATTGCAATTCTCTGATGCTGACGCCAAATTTCTGTGCAATGCTCCCCAGATTATCGCCCGACCGGATGGTATAATAAATTTTATTCTCCCCTTCGGTGATGGCTTCAGGCTCATGGTAGACTTCCGTAACCACCTTTTTATTTTCGGTACCGAAGTTCACTTCTTCCACAAAATAATTTTTCAGTTCGGAAGTATCGATTTGATATGTGCTGGCCTCAAGGCTATCCTTACCCGGGTTCAGAAGGTAGGTGGCATAGGAATTCAGCAGCGCGTTCAGCAGCAACTCTCCTCTTACATTGTAGCCGGGGGTTGTGAGATGTACTTTATCGCTTTGCGCCAGGCCCCTTTTCAACCACTGATTCATGGAGGCTTTGCCACCCGAAACATCGTAATAGTTGTAATAGGCGCAATTGTTTTCGATGGCAATTTTTTTTGTCAGATCCGAAAAGTTCCTGCACTCAACCACATCCCGTTTACGGCGGTAATAAATATCCTGGGCATTAGAAATAATGATGGCACTTGAGGGCGAAGCCGTTTGCAACATGGTAATAATTTTCCTGAGGTTCGACGCCATTTCGGGTTCATAAAAACTACCGGCAAAAAAATCATTGGCCCCCATATCAAGAATGATGAGGTCGGGGCTCATTTCGGTCAATTGCTGCGCAAATAACCGCTGTTTTAAAAGGCTACGGTACCCGGCGCCATTGATCCCGGTACTGTTGTATAACACGCCGTTATCAGCGGGACTTTCGATGAGCAAGCCATAGCACTCGAAGCGGGTCTGGAGGCTGTCGGTTTTATGTACAAAAAACTCAAGCGTATCGGCACTTTTAGGCAGGTTCACCATGATGTATGACTTGCCAGATTTCGGGTTGTTACAATCAATGTAAAGTGCTGCAGCATTGGCGCTATATTTCATGCGCAGGTCGTAACTGGCTGAATCCTGTTTACAATAGATTTTAACCCGCGTGAAATTTTCTTTAATAAAGCCATCGCGAAACACAAATTTAAAACTTGCACCCGAATCGCTGGTGTGCACAGTGGCACCAATAAGACCCATATCATACACCGCATCCCTTTGGGTATTCCGTGTGTAATCCCAGAGTCCGGTTGCATAGGTTTTGTAGTCGTACGCCGAATGTGTACCTGCGGCTTTGAACGGAAAAACGAGACCCCGCCCACCATAACCCAGCGCTTCCTGAAGCCGGTTGCGGATGCTTCCGCTGAGGATGTCGGCTTGCAGATGGGAATCGCCCATATGCAGAATTTTTAATTTCCGGTAAGGGGTCTGGGGGATTTTCTCAAAAAAGGCATTCAGGGCTTTTGAAGAGCTGAATTCAACAAAATTCCTGTTGTAATTAATAAAGGGATAGTACGATTGATATTTGATCAGTGCTTTAATATGACTGGGGCTGGTGAGGGAATCTGCCGGCAAAGGGATTTCCTTCCGGGGCACACCGGAGGTTTGATAAATGATCAGGACTGCACTTATCAGTAAAAAAAACACAAAGGGGATACGCTTTAAAAGCAATCTCATTTTTTATTGTTTGATTTTCTCGTTTTATGCAGATAGTAATTATATTCCATCATCAGGGCATCTACCAGTTCGCTGGCAATAATCTGCTGACCGGATCCTGAAAAATGGCCATTGGTCACTGCCAGTTTTTTTGCATTCCATACCATAATTGAATTCGACCCGCCCATCATATGAAACAGGTCAAAAAAGGCACAATGGGCTTTTAATGCCGCATTTTTCTGCGCTTCCACAATTTTGGGCAACCACTCGTAGGAGGTGTATCCACCAGTCCCACCACGGGCCATATCACCGGAACTCACTACCAGAATACTAATATCCGGCGCCGCTTTTTTAAACTTCATAAATATCCGGTAATAGAGGTCTTCGATTGACTTGCAAGCTTTTTCGGAGCGTATATAAGGGACTACATTCGCCCCGTACTGAAAAATAATCAGTTTTGTGTTGAGCAATTTTATCATCCGTGCCAGATGCTCATCGTCGATAAGCAACAGACCATCACCAGAATGTCCCCTGATGGCATAATTATCAACCTGTACCCCGTTTAATGCATCGAGGTAAACTCCGTAAAAATCGGGACTGGCGGCGGAACGGAATTCAAGTTTTAACTTCAACACCGGCTGATCGAGCACCCTTTTGTGCAGCTGCACCTGACTGGATGGCGCCAGGGTGTCGGTTCGTATCAGCTCACCACTTTCGCCGTTAAAATAATCCAGAAAGGTAGGTTCTGAAGCCCTTCCATACAAAACGCCCACTTTGTTGTAACTCAGTCGCGGACTTAATTTCACTGCCAGGCTTGCGCTATTGTAACTACCCGAATAGACAGGTTTTGCACTGTCGCTAAGACTGACGGCTGCACTATCGTCGACCTGCTGGACGATACGATGCCTGCTGAAATTGAATACGAGCCCTGAAATACCGTAATAACTGTTGCTGTACTTATCGTGAAATACGCTATACCGAGCCCAGTTTCCGCTGCTGTTGCGCGTATAACTAATGGGTGAAAGATCTTTTAACGGAACATAACCCACTCCGGAGCCACCGAATTTCTCGTGAAACTCTTCGCGCATCACGCACGACATGCGGTCGCCCTCGAGTTGACTGTCGCCATAATGGGCGATACGGATTACGCCTGTATCTTTTTCATGCTGGAGGGCATAAAAAAACGGATCGAGCGCTGTTGACCCCTCCACTTCCGGATTAATCAGGTACAGATTTTTCTTCTTGGGCCCTATTTTAGAAAGGTTGCGGCGATTCAGCAGGGTATCCACATCGGAAGTATCGGCCAGGTATTGCTGTAAGAGGCTATCCGCAACAGTATTGGGGTCTTCCTGATGAAAATCGGTCATTTCCTTGAGGCTCATAAACTTCACTGTATTATCAGCCCACGACAAAGCGTTGAAGGGGGCCAGGTAGGCGACACCGATCAGCAGCACTTCCGCAAGAAGTATAATAAACCAGATTTCCAGCCTTTTATTTTTCATCACAAGGCTTTATATGTTTCTTTTTCAGGATAATAAAGAATTTTTCTGTAACGCAACTAATTAAATTCGGGTGAAATTAAAATTAGCGTGCAAAGGTCGTAATTTCCACGGACATGGCCAAATGTTCCAGAAACCGCACGGTAAGCCAGTTTGCAAATTATCTCCCTCGTAACTTACTTTTTAACGGTAAAATGTAGAAAAGAATAATTGTTGTACATTCGATTAAAATTTCCAGCATGAAAATATTTCCACTGATTTTCCTGATCGCATTGGTTTTTTCAGCATCCTGCGGCAGCAGCAACACCTCCACCCCCGACGGTGAGAATAATAAATCGGGATTCGACAGCACCTCGGTTACCATGGGCATTACGCCTGACCGGGATGTTACCACGTGGAAAGGCACGTTAATAAATGCCGTGCAATGGAAAGATAATAACGGATTAAACACCATGATTTTTTCCGGAAAAGAGGCTTACCTGATGGATTCTGAGGAAGAATTACGCAGGGCGGATTTTTATGCTGTTTGCTATGCTACCAAAGAAAATGTTACAACAAAATTATGGGAAATTACTGATTTTGTGGATCATTGCTATTGCGACTGCGCCGTAAGTTTACAAATGGAAACAATCACGGTTAAAGATATTGACGGGGATGGCGTAGCTGAGAATTTGTTTCTGTACAAATTAAACGATCGTTGCGATGCCAGTCCGGTGGCCAGCAAACTCATGATGCACAGCGGTGCTGTAAAACTTGTCATCAGGGGCTACACCGATCAGTTTGTCGGTCCCGCCGAGGAAGAAATGAACCGTTTCAGGGCTGAACAACAGCTGCCCCCTGTGAAATACAAACAAACCGATCCGGCTTTTGACCAACACAACCCTGCTTTCAAAGCCTATGCCTCCGGCTTTTGGGATCAATACATTAAACAGGAGGAAATCGAATTTAATAAACAGCAATCCGAACCCCGGAACTGAGCTGAATTTAGACTTTAATAAACCCCCTTACCCAAGGCAACATTGGGTAAATCTTCCCGGAGTTCAACCTCCGGAAAGACCCTGATACGTAATTACACCCATTGGTTTTACACTTCATTAAGGGATGCCTAAAAAGTTTAACTTATTGTTATGCTTTTTTACCTTGCATAATGTGTTTTCATCTAAAAAAGGATGTACTTTTGTCATGTAGTTTTTTTCATGGTCAACTTATTACTTAATTAATAAGTTGTAATTGTTTAGGGTTTAGGCGGGATTTCTTCCCGCCTATTTTTTTTGTCCCTTCCGAAACAATTCATAATTGCATCTCATATAATAAAAATATCAGGCTTTTATAGTTCGATGAAATGCGGTTCTGTACCAGCACCTGAGGCGACCTGACGGGGTTTACAATTGTAAATGGCCGGGGAAATTTTCAGGCTAACGGCTTCTGAGATTGCACTTAAGGGATGCTTATACCCCCCTTATTCGTCCCTGGTCATTTGGCTGTAGACCGAATAGTATGTCACTTACCGGCCATGTTCTATAAGCTGTTTTGAAACAGGATAGGGTCAGTATTTCAGCACAAGCTGCGATAAATTTTTTGAAATATTTTTTTGGTTTAGAAAAATCTTTATATTTGCACCCCAATTCAAAAGTTCTTTGCGGAAATAGCTCAGTTGGTAGAGCACGACCTTGCCAAGGTCGGGGTCGCGGGTTCGAGTCCCGTTTTCCGCTCATTTTTCCCTCGTAAGAGGGTTTTTTTTTATGAAACGACATCGTTTCGCCCGGATGGTGGAACTGGTAGACACGCAGGACTTAAAATCCTGTGGCTGATGAGGCCGTGCGGGTTCGATTCCCGCTCCGGGTACCAGTAAGGTTCTGAGAGCCCCGTAAAACGGGGCTCTCATTTTTTTGGGTACCCAAATGAGTACCCAAATTTTGGATTGAACTGAAAAGCTGGGTATGTTCACCAACTAATCCTGTATTTAATTGGCACTACCATGCTGACAGGCACAGCTGTTCCATGACATAATCCAGGCACCCAGTTCGGCATCATATCAAGGACTTTTAAGGCTGCTTCGTCGCATCCGCCGCCAATTCCTCTCATTATCCTTATATTGGAAAGTTGACCGGTTGGCTCAACAATAACCGAAACATATACTGTCCCCTGTACATCGGCTTCTTTGGGGATTTTAATATTCTCCGAAATAAAGGTTAACATTGCGTCATTACCTCCCGGGAATTCAGGTAGCATGTCTACCAGAATATAAACCTGTCTGTTGCTCGTAGAATCAAGGATTAATATACATTTTCCTGAATCGGCATGTTCAATAACTTCAACATCATTACTATTTATCCACCCAAAAATATTTCCTATTTGTGTTTTCCTTGGGTTCCTGTCATTATTATCAAACTTAATTTTGACAAAAAACCAAACACTAGAATCTTTGTTGGTCTTTTTTGATAAAATTACACCCCGATATCCTTTTTTTACGTAATATTTCAATGAGTGGCTAATGCAATCAGGATCAACATCCCAAGGTGACTGCGATAATAAAGCTGAATCCTTAAGGATAATAATTGAATCAGATTGGTCAGTTTTTATAGGAAATTGAGGGGTACACGCCGAATCACGTTCTCCCTTCCAAAAAACATCAGCAGCGTAATTAAGTAATACTGAATCACCTTTCCCAACAGTATAGGTATATAAATAATCATATTTGTCAAGACAGCACCCAGAATTTATGGCTTGAAATGTTGTCTGGTGACTATTCATTGAAAAGCTTACAAAATCTGCCTCATGAAACCATCTTACTTTAAATTCATTGTTGATATTTTCAGCAATTATAATTAATTTTTGGAAGTTACATATTGGAGCCCAACCGTAAAATACAACTTCCGGTTTTCCATCCTGGTTTAAATCTATCAGATAGTAATCGCCAAGCTTATTATCAATAAGCTTGTTCCCGTATGTTGTATAATATTCCTTTAGTTCCCTTGATTTGTATAACGCATGGATTAACTCAATTTTAAAAATATCTGTATGCTTTATTTCAAATTGAGATAAATCAATACCGGTATCGGCAATAAGTAAAAAGTCAGGAATAGCCCTTTGAGGAAAAGCAGGGGTAGCAAAAAATAACAAAATTAAATAAACGGCAAACCTGGTTTTCATGTTCTTCATTTTACAATATATGCCCTATTATAGTATCCTTAATATTTAATGAGTCAAGAAATCTTGCGCGCTCACTTTCTGTTAATACATATTCCTTCCCCTTGTATAGAATTACATGAGCAGGAGGTGGCGGCGGAGGCGGTGCTTGAATTATGACACTTATAAAACTTAGGTTTCTGTCGGTTTTTGTAAGGCTCAATTTTGTTTTTACACTATAAATCCATTCAGCAAGAGCATCCAGTTCTTTCGGTGCTTCCGTGCTATGGACATAGATGTTGTTTTCTCCATATTTATTTTTTATGTACAATTGATACTCCCGTCCGTCCTTGTAATGCTGACAGTACTCTGCATCGTACTTTTTAAAATCAAGGTCACTTAACAGATCATCAAATTTCTTTCTGTCGGTTTCATTTAATACGGCGAAGTAGTTGGTATTACTATCAGTAGCATCAATACTATCATTGATGTCGAAATTCTGTTTAATAAAAACAGTATCGCTTTGAGTAAATTTAATTGAAAAATCAGTCGTTTCGCAACGATACGAAAAATCAAATTCTTCAAACGAGCTCTTTTTGTTACAAGACGCAAGTAACATTATCAATAACGAAAAATTTAAGATCCCCGTGATGAAGTTTATTTTAGTGTTTAACATTTGCCGGGACTGCATGTAGGTTATACAAAGGGTGCTTAAATAATGGTTTTTAATGAAACAAGCGGTGCCTGGAATCAAACATGCGTAAAGTTAAAATATTTTGATTCAAAAACGCAAACGCGATGTTTTTGCTTTATCAAAAAAAATACTGCTTTTTCTGTAATAAGTGCTATTTCAGCGAACAAAATTGATAGACGAAGTTAATCGAAAAGCCTCTTTGCCTTACCTGAAATGTGCGAAAAACGTTATCCGGATACCAGTACCCCCTGAACTCAACGCCAAACCTGGCTTCCTTATATGGAATATTCAATCCTATAGCTGCAAACAGTCCGCCCGCGTTATTCCTGAGTGGCGAAGATATATTCCCGTCATTTTTGATGCTTTCATAAGGCGTTGCAATGGGAACATAACCAACAGAGTCATTGACAAAATAAAAACTTGTATTCGTACCAGACTCCTTTACCTGACCGTGTATTTTATTGCCTATTATAACATTAAACAAAGGCCCGATTCCAAAAAAGGTTTGTACTTTATTTCCAAAAATAAATTTCGGTATTATGGAAAATTGAAGAAGAGAGGTGTTGATTGAGTAATTTGCTTCAGTTATATTACTATTAATCCATTGACTGGGATATGCTGAGGTATATTGATACTTAATATCGTGTGGTATCCAATTATAAAATATTTCCGGTTGTACTGAAAAGTGTTTTCGATAATTCAGACTGACAAAGCATCCTGCAGAAATACCGGCTTTGTATTTATTCTCATACGTCATATTTACATTTGAATATTCTTCCGTGGCCGGATTTTGAAAAAACTCTGAAAACAATACTCCTGTAGTAAATCCAACATCGGCTTTAAAAGCCCTCGGGTTCGCCTCATCCCTTTGCTGTCCGAAACTGATCCTAACTGTGAAGAAAACTAATAATACCAATATAATTACTGCGGTATTTTTCATATTAATTTATGTATAACCCGTTTATATGCACGCTTTAGTAGATCAGTCAAATCTGTTAGCAGCTATGAACAAATATAGATAAAAAGATTTATTTTCAATATATATTATAGAAACTTGATTTTCCTTTCGCTGCTCAGGTCGTATCGAACCGACAGCTATACCATAAAGGAAGAAGTCTCATAAATTAAAAGGGACGAACTTCGGAGTTTTTGAACAGTTTCCCTTCATAGCACGCTGGAAATTTCGGGTTCCTATTCCTAGTCGATTTCTCTGATTGGTTGGGGCTAATCTGATTCTCGAGGATTTGGTTCACGAAAAACTCCTTTTTGCACAATTTTCATTCCCTCTTTCCTGATCATTCTTAAAATATCAGTATATTTGCTATGCATTAATATTATAAAATAAAAGCCATCCTCATGAATAAAATAATCTTTTTGCTATTCTTCGTCACATGCGGGAATATAGGTTTTGCACAATGGACACAATGCAACGGGCCGTTTGGCGGAGATATTACAAGTATAACGCAAAACACCCAAACCAACTCAATATTTGCCAGCAGCGGGTATGAGGGAATTTATAGATACAACACTACGACTGGTGAATGGCAGGGCCTTTCGGACCACTTTCCTCCAAACCACAGAATTGGCTTCCGTTTGCGCAGTACTGATTCTATCATTTATGCAAAGGATGCCTCCGGAATATTCAAATCGACCGATGATGGCGAAAGCTGGACCCAGATATTTTTTGATGATATGACCAGCGGCACAGGAATGTATTGTTGCCAGGACAACATTATCGCTATTTTAGGATCCAATTCTACCATCGCCGTTTCACTCAATTACGGCGTCACTTTTACTGAAGTCTCTGGAAATTTGGTCGATAACGCGCCCTCCTTTTGGGATATCTGCATGAAAGGGAACCGAATGTTTTTGCTGCATGCTGTGAATAGTGGAAACAATCATACTGTTTCTTATTCCGACGATTATGGCCAAACCTGGCACAAGCCCCTGATAGATCTGAACTCCGATGCTTTGTCCTTCACCAGGTTCAGGTCTTTTGGCAGCAACCTTTATGCCCTTGGTTCAGATTCGATTTACAGATCTCAGGATGATGGGGTGACCTGGCATGCGGTGAGTTCTCCAGGCATACCATCAGGCACCATTGATGATCTTTATATTGCGAATGACACCATCCTTGCTTCCACCTATAGCAAAGGGCTCTATATTTCCACCAACAACGGGGCCTCTTATACTCAAAGTTATCAGGGACTTCCTATTGCTGACCCGCGTGTTGAACAAATCTTCCCGACCAGCACAAAACAGTTACTTCTGGCCACCAACCATGGCATTTTCAGATCAAATAATACGGGTTATTCATGGAGTGATTTCAATCAAGGGATCATTGCCATGGAGTTTACTTCGTTTGCGTATGGACCTTATCCTTTATATGCCGGCACGATTATGGGCGGAATATTTGAAACCACCGATTTCGGCAATAGCTGGGTACGGAAAAGCCATGGTCTCGAGACCACAGGAGGTTTTGAAAGCATAGAAGATATCATCGTAGTTGGAAACAGGATCATCGCTGCAACAATGAATGGAATTTTTTATTCGGATGACAATGGCAACAACTGGACTTATGACCCAATTGCTAATGTTGGCAGAACCTTTCGTTACGATCATGGAATCCTGTTTGGTGGGGGGTCTGGCTTAAACTATTCATCAGATTCCGCGACCACCTGGACCAGGTTCGCCAATGGCCCTAGTTGCGGTGTTGTTGGCCTAATGGTCAGAGACAGTCTGATCATTGCCGTAGATGTCTGTACCATATTTGTTCCACCGCATGTTACCACAGAGATCCAAAGATCTGTTGATCATGGTGCCACTTTCTCTGTAGTTAACACCTCTTACGCCTTCACGGATATTGAAATTATCGATTCCCTGATTTTCGCAGCAAATTATTATGGCAATTTACTAATATCGGATAATCTGGGACAAACCTGGAGTGTTGACCCAATGTTTACCAATGCAAGGATTCAGGATATTTATGTTATGAATGACAACTATATTTTCTTGGGTACCGATAGTGGCAGGATTTACCAAAGTGCGGATACGGGCGCAACATGGACGGACATCACCGGGAATTTCAAGGGTTATCCAATGCGGATAATCAGATACGGGAACTCTCTTTTTGTGGCTTCAGCCAACTCCGGTGTCTGGAAGCTGGATGTTACTGACCTTATCGGAATTCACGAAAACAACATTAAAGAAGGGCTAAAAGTCTATCCTAACCCAAGCATGTGTGATTTCAACGTAACCCTTCCAAAAGAACTGCAACCTGAGCAAAAGCTCATCGTTCAAATTTTTAATTCCATGGGTAAACTAATTGAAAATAGCATCCTGCATTCCGCGGCATCTACTTTTACCTGCTCATTGCGAAATGAACCACCAGGGGTTTACTATTTGATTTTGATGAATGAAAATGTTCAGTATCGGTGCAAACTTGTAAAGGTGCCTGAACGGTAAATCTGTAATAGTGGCTTCCCTATTAAGGCATTTGCCCACACCTGAAGCGACTCCTCCGTCCTTTCTTTTGAACTTTTGAACTTGCCTTTTTGTATTGGAGTTTTTGAACATTTTCCCTTCAGAGCACGCCGGAGATTTCGGCTTTATACTTTTACCCCTCACATTGCCACTTTCATCTCACCCCTTGTTCTCCTGTGTCGTTCCTGCGCTCTTTAATCATTTAAAAACAGGACATTTAACCTGCATTATTTTAGGACAGGGGGCAATAATTTTCATAACTTTACACAATAATATATTAAGCAGCGTCTGCCGATAAACTCATTGGCTGATCATTACACTCCGGATACATTACGTCCGAAGTGTTTAAAGAACAGACGTTATGGACAAACAATAATTACTACTGGGTATTTTTCTGTAAGAATTACCCCTAACCTTTTCTCGATGGAAAATAAAAAAATACTGATTGTAGAGGACAGCCAGGACGATAAAGACCTCATAATCCGGGCCTTTAAGAAATCGGACGTGCATGCCCAGGTGCTCGTTTTACAGGATGGGGCGGAGGCCCTTGATTATATGCGCTGTGCAGGGGCATTCCAGAACAAAGCAACGTATGACATCCCCGATCTGATTCTGCTCGACCTGAAACTACCTAAAGTTGACGGAAGAGAATTACTCAAGGCTTTCAAGAAAGACAAAATATTTAAATTCATCCCTGTAATTATTCTGTCTTCCTCTGGTGAGCGCTCCGATCTTGACGACTGCTATAATTTTGGTGTAAACAGCTATATAAAAAAACCCATTGATTTCACCCTGTTTACCAAAATCATGAAAGAGACCATTCACTATTGGTTTAATATCAACGAACAACCCCGCTTCTGAAGAACAAGTGGGCTGACCCATTGTTTAAGGCAAAAACGAACACAACCCCATGAAAAAACGTTCATTGCGCAGTATCACAGCTTCAGGTCACAGAAAAAAAACATTTCCACTCTTACCTCTGGTTGTTTTTTTAACTTTTTCTGCGATTATCAACCTTATCGGTGTGGTGTATTATTATGCCGAATCTTCCACGCTGAAAACTGAAAAGAAAAATGATATTATCGCCATTGCCGGGCTAAAAGAAGACCAGTTAGTATCGTGGAAAAAAGAACGTTTTGCCGACGGGGAATACTTTCGAACCAGCAAACACTTCGCCTCCCTTATCACGCAGCTTTGCAAATCTCCAGGCGATACCTTGATGCATGCGTTATTGAAAGGACAATTAAGCACCATAAAAGCCAGCCATTCCTACGAAAGTGTTTTTGTTGTTGACAGGAATTTCCAAACGATTTTCAGCCTCTCTGAAGAACGGGCTCCCAGGCTCTATAAAATTGCAGGTGTCCCGGCTGACACCATGCATAAGGTTACCATGGTGGATTTCTATATCAACAAAGAATCAGGGCGCATTAACCTGGATTTCCTGGTACCTTACTTTTTCGGAGATAATGACTCTCAATGGGGCGCCATACTGGTGTTTCGCGTAAACCCCTTGCTCAATCTATATCCGCTGATCCAGAAATGGCCCACCCCCAGCAATAGTGCTGAAACCATGCTTTACCGGACGGAAGGCAACGAAGTGGTTTACCTGAACGAATTACGACACAGAACCCAAACTGCATTGCAACTTAAAACACCCATACATTCAGGCAAGAACGGCTACATTGTTTCCGGAAATGGACAGCAGGGTGTTTTTGAAGGATTGGATTACCGTGATGTTCATGTAGTAGCCGATGTCAGAAAAATTCCCGGCACCGCATGGACCATGGTCAATAAAATTGACAAAAACGAGGTCTATGCTGAATTAATTTTCAGGTTTAGAATGATTATCCTGTTTATTATCTTAAGTACAATCCTGGCGGTTTTTGCTTTTATCATCATCTGGAGAAACAATCAGAGATACAACCTGAACCTTTTGCGCGAGAATGAACAGCGACTGCAAGAATCGGAAAATAAAGTACAGACTACGTTATTGCAACAGGAAGCGATTTTACAGAATATCCCCGATCTGGCGTGGGTAAAGGAGGCCAATGGTGCCATTATCAGTGTGAATCCTGCTTTTGAGCAGGCTTTCAATATGAAATCTGCTGAGATTGAAGGAAAAACAAACTACGACCTCTTTCCGTTAGATTTGGCCGAAAAATACACCAGGGATGATGATTTGGTGGTACTAAATGCCCGTCAGTATCGGATGCTTGAAGATTATTACACCCCGCAGGGAGTCCATAAATGGGTAGATACCATTAAAACCCCAATTTTTGACGCCAACCATAAAGTCATCGGAACGGCCGGCATGGGCCGTGATGTTACCGAGCTCATGGAAAAAGAAGAAAAAATCAGTCACCTGAACAGGATGTATGAGTTGCTGAGCGAAATCAATAAAACCCTTGTACGCACCTCCGATAAGTTTACCCTTTTTGACGAAGTGTGCCGCATTGCCATTGAATTCGGACACTTCAATACAGCCTATATCTGTGAAATAACAACCGAAAATCCCTTTTATGCCCTTATAATTTCCTCAGCACACACACTGGATGATTCAGGGATCGCAAGTCACGCACCCCATATCCGGCCGGTCATTGATGAAAATATTGTCCATTCTGTGAATCACGGCACCTGCTTTATCGACAACCACTCAACGACCCAGTTTCATTCACATAGCGGGATGGCAGAGCACGGAGCCATTAAGGGTGGTTCTATGGGGTTCTTCCCAATATTATTCCAGGAAACCCCACAGTTTTTCCTGGGTCTCTTTTCGGAAAATACCAATTACTTTTTAACCGAAGATTTGCAATTACTCTCGGGATTGACCTCAGACATTTCATTTTCACTAGATCTGTTTGAGCGCGAAAAACAACGCGTTGTTGCGGAAGAGCGCTTCCGACTTGTATTTGAAAATGCCAGTCTGGGTATGTCGCTTGTTGCAATGGACGGCCATTACCTGCAGGTGAACAAAGCTTTCGCTTCCATGCTGGGCTACACAGAAGAGGAGCTCTGCCAACTCAGTTTTCATAATATCACTTACCCAGACGATATTGAAGCCAGCGTAAATATGGTAATGGATTTTATGGCGAGTCCGCCGGGAACCACCCGTAAGCTGGAAAAACGCTTTATCAGGAAAAACGGTGACTTGTTATGGGCCGAAATATCCAGCTCCAAAATGATAACCCTTCCGGAAAACACAGCCTATTTTATCACACAGGTTCTTGACATTACCGAACGGAAAAAAACAGAAGAAGAAATCAGGAAACTCAACCTGGAACTGGAGGAGCGGGTGGAAGAGCGCACCACCGAATTGCTCGCCTACGCAAGGGAACTGGAAGCCTTCAGCTATTCTGTTTCGCACGACTTAAATGCACCCCTGCGCAGTATTGCAGGCTTCAGTAATGCCCTGGAGGAGGATTACAGTCCCATACTCGATGACCAGGGGCACGACTACATTAAACGCATCCGCACCGCAGTGTCACATATGGCACAACTCATACAGGATCTGCTGAGATTATCCATGATCACACGTAAGGATGCATATTTTGAAGAGGTAAATATCAGCCTTCTCGCAGAAGAACTGCTCAACACAATGGCCCTGAACGAAAGCGTAACCGTTGACATTGGGAAAAACATCATTGCTTATGGCGACCGCGGATTAATACGGATTGCCCTGGAAAACCTGCTCAATAATGCGGTAAAATATTCATCGCATGACGCACACCCCCATATTGTACTGGATACTTTAATTCAGAACGGAACAGAATATATCCGGGTTCAGGATAATGGGGTTGGTTTTGATATGACGTACGTCTCAAAATTATTTACGCCATTTCAACGACTCCACACCGAGGCCGAATTCAAAGGCAGCGGAATCGGGCTGGCCCTGGTGCAGCGTATTATTAATAAACACGGCGGTGAAATCCGCGCAGAATCAGCACCCGGTCAGGGAGCGACCTTCATTTTCAGGTTTTCTCCGATCCGACATGCTAAAATTAAATCGCCCGATATGAATGCATACTAATCTATCGTTTATATAGATATCAGCTCGTATTAACCGTTTACCGTTTATGAATAAAGACCTTAAAATATTATTTATTGAAGATTCTGAAAGCGATGCAATGCTGATCGAAAGAGAATTGACGAAGGGCGGCTATCACATCTTTTCCATGCGTATTGATAGTAAGCCTTCGTTACTCGAGGTGATTAATCTGCATCCCTGGGATATCATATTGGCCGATTACGTGCTGCCGCAGTTCAGTGGCATAAACGCCATTAAACTCATCCGGCAAATGAATTATGATATCCCCTGCATCATGATTTCCGGTAAGGCCGGTGAGGAAACAGCCGTGGAAGCCATGAAAGCAGGAGCCGCTGATTTTTTACTCAAAGACAGCCTATCGCGTCTGGTACCGGCTATTGAACGCGAAATCAACGAGGCAGCGATGCGCAGGGAGAAAAAACTCGTCGAGCTGCAACTTAAGGAAAAAGAAGAACAATACTTTAAATTATTTGAATCAGCCAACGATGCCATTATTATCCTGGATAAGGACAAGCTGGTGGAATGCAATGACCAACTGGTCCAAATGCTGGGTATCGAAAAAGCAGAAATCATAGGTAAAACCCCTGTGGAATTATCGCCCGAATTGCAAGAGGACGGAATGAGATCAATCGAGAGTGCCAGCCGTAAATTCGCAGAAGCCTACTCCGGAATCCCCCTGCAATTCGAATGGCAATTCAACCGTAAGGATCACACCCTGCTATCCACCGAGATAACGCTCAGCCATTTTCAGGTTCGTGAGAAAAAAATGCTGATGGCGGTCATTCGCGATATCACCGAACGCAAATTAGCTGAACGCAAATTGCAGTTGGCCGCCGACATTCTGAATATCCTGAACCATCCCGGCGACCAGGTCAAACTTGTTGATAAAATCCTGCACGTCATAAAAGAAGCTACCCATATTGAAGCAATAGGTATCCGCCTGAAAGCGGATCTGGATTTTCCGTTTTACGCAACCAGCGGGTTCCCTTCTGACTTCGCTGAATTGCACACCACATTATATAATACTGAGGGGAATGGCCGGATCATCAGGCAGGCTGATGGGCGCATTGCTTATGCCTGCCTTTGCGGATGTGTTATCAACGAACAACCCAAATACAACCCGGGGTTATTTACCCCGGGAGGAAGTTTTTTAATGGGGTCGCAGGAACAATTATATCAGAATGGCCAGGTAAAGGCCAATAGCGATTTTCGCGAACCCTGTATAAAAGCCGGGTATGAAACCATTGCGCTGATTCCTTTAAAAAGCGGAGATGAGATTATTGGTCTTCTGCAGTTAAACGATTCGAGAAAAAACCTCCTGACGCAGGAAAGTGTACGCTTCTTCGAAGGAATCGGCTCCAGTATTGGCATTGCGATTAAACGCCTCCATAATGAAGAGCAGCTCAGGCTGAACGAAGAAAAAATGCGTGGAATCATTGAAAACTCCACCGACGCTATCATACTCAATGATGAGCAGGGAAAGGTCATTGAATGGAACAATGCCGCCGAAACCCTGATCGGGTTCTCGCGTAGAGAAGCGCTGGGAAAATATATCTGGGATATTCAATATCTGTCGACCACTCCAGAAAACCGGACCGACAAAAATTATGCGGCGCTGAAGGAATACAGCGAGATGTTACTCCGCACCGGAACCACGGGTTTACCCAACCAATTGTATGTAACACAAATTCGCAAACCCTCAGGGATCCTGTCAGATCTTCAAACCCGGTTGTTTTCTATTAAAACCCCTAATGGATATAAAATCGGCAGTATAAACCGCGATATCAGCGAGCTAAAAAAAGCCCGTGAAGTTGAACTCACCAATATTCGGTTAACTGAAGCACTTTCGCAAACGGCCATGGACTTCATGGGATTAACCGTTGAAGATGATATTTATGGATATATTGTAAATAAATTAATGAGTTTTGCACCGGAAACCATGGTTTTTGCCGGACCATACGATGCAGTTCACCAGGAACTCAAATTTGAGCGTTCAGCCGGAATCCACAAAATACTGCAACAGGAACTTAACAACCTGGCTGATGGTGATTATAAACAACTCACATTCCCGATTGAAGAAGCCCATATCGAAATGCTGAGCAAAGGAAAAATTGAACCACTGCCAGAACACCTGATCAGGGCTTACCGTTCATTTGTTATCACAGGCAAACAGGACATACCTGAAAAACTTAAACGACAGAAAGTATATAGCATTGGACTGTCGGACGAGAACAATTTCTACGGGCTGGTGTTGCTATTAACCAATCTGCAACAGGATCTTAATAAAGCCCTGATCGAAACTTTTATCAGCCAGGCCTCTGTAACCCTTACGAAATTAAACATAATGTCGGCCCTGAAAAAAAGCGAACACCGCTTCAGTAGCCTGTTCGAGCAAAATAACGACATTATTTTTACGCTCAACCAAAAAGAAGAAATCACGTCCATCAACCCTATCGGGGAAACCCTGATTACAGGACCCTTTAAAGGAGGAGTCGCGCTAAAAGCGATACTCAGCAACTCAGCCTACAACCGCTTACGCGAAATCTTTTCAGAGGCAGCGAAACAAAACGAACAATTCTGTTCGTGCGAAATTGATATAAATGCGCGTAATGGCAGTCTGCTCACTTTTCAAATGAACTTTTCGATTACCTATCACCAAAACAAAATCTTTGAGATTTTTAGCATTGCCCGAAATATCACCACCAATAAAATGTTGCAAAACCAGATCCTTAGCAAAATCATCGAAACTGAAGAAAGGGAAAAGAAATCATTTGCAGAGGAACTCCACGACGGGCTCGGTTCGTTGCTTTCGACTATGAATATTTATGTTGGCCTATTACAGAAAAAAGAAAAATCGGAAGAAGATAAAACTATCTATCTTAACGAACTCAATAAAATGGTGCATGAAGCGGTTAACAATGTACGCATGTTCGCAAATTCACTAACACCAAATGTTCTGAACGATTTTGGATTATTAACGGCCATACGTTTATATGGCGAAAAGATCAATGCCACCCAGCCGGGTCTCCTGCAATTTGACCTGCCTGAGAATCTACCAAAAATCGAAAAAATTATCGAAATCAATATCTATCGTATGTTGATGGAACTAATAAATAATTCGATGAAATATTCAGGAGCCAAACAAATATTGATCAGGATTACACCAGAAGAAAAGAACCTGCTCATCGATTACTCCGACAACGGTAAAGGCTTCGACGTGGAACATGTCCTGAATTCGAAAGAAGGAGGAATGGGCGTAAAAAACATCTTTGCCCGTGCAAAAGCAATCAATGGCTCCTGTGAATTCGACAGTAAAATCGGACTGGGAGTCACTGTCCACATCAAAACGCCCCGTACTTTATAACTGACCAAAATGAAAAAAATCTAATCCAAAACCTGATGCAAAAGATTAATGTTTTTATTGTAGAAGACCAGAGCATTTTTCGAGGTGGTCTTAAATTACTTCTTCAGGAAATGCCTGAAATAAATCTTATTGGGGAAGCGGCCAATGGCAAAGAGTTTCTGGATCAATTGAAGATTGAGAAACCCGACATTGTTTTGATGGACATCAAAATGCCGGTTATGGATGGTATTGAAGCCACCAGGCTGGCATTGGAGCAATACCCCGATTTAAAGGTATTGGTTCTTTCGATGTTTGGAGAAGAAGAATACCTGATACGAATGCTGGAAGCCGGAGTCAGAGGTTTTCTGCTGAAAAATACGGAAGAAAGCGAGCTGCATGCCGCCCTGTTGCTGGTTGCTGAAGGAAAAAACTATTTCTCAAATGAACTGCTGCCTGCACTTACTGGCTCCTTCATGAAAAAGAAAGATTACCATGATGAAAAAACGGACATCAAACAAAAATTGACCCGACGCGAACTGGAAGTACTCGGGTATATTTGTAAAGGATACACCAACAAAGAAATAGCAGAAGTGTGTTTTATCAGCCCACGCACTGCCGGCGGACATCGGAACAACCTGCTCGAAAAAACCGGCTGCCGTAATACCGCCGAACTGGTCGGATTCGGAATTAAATACGACCTCTTTAAACAGTCCGCAGAATGAATTACCGCGACCTTGTACTGAAATTACTGAAAAAAAGGAAAGAGGTGGTGGTAATTGAAGCATTGCTGAGGGCCGAATTTGCTCATAGCGATGACCCGGAAGACGCCTTTGAAAAGTGGTGCCATCAGAATTTCATCGTCAAAACCAAGGTGTCTGGCAGCAAGAATATTGTGCTTTCCAAGGCATTATCAGAAAAGACTCCATAATTTGCGTCAAAAGACCTGCTAATTCAGGACGAAAATCACTTGAGCCCGGGGGGGCTTCAGAAGTATCTTTACTCCAAGTAACTATAGCTCCCCATGGAACACTATTCAATTTCAAAAAAACTAAGAAACCTCAAAGCCACCGAGCGCTTTGAACTACTTTACGGACCGCAGAAAAAAGACATTGAACAGCGTCTGAATTGCAAGATTTTGACCCTGCCTCTTGATCTGATGGGAGCGCTCCCCCTGGGTCTTCCATATCTTATGGTAACCGACGAAAGCAAGCACTCGTCCTATCTGGCCGTTTTTAAGTCGTTGGCCTCTTAACACCCCCAAACTCATGAACACAAAAACCTATACTCCCCTGCGGTTCTCCCGCCACTTCATCTTCACCGTTATTTCCATTTCGGTACTGCTCACCGCATTACCAGAAGCACAGGCGCAACTCCCCAACAAACCAGCATCTGAAGTGCAATCCGATTTTTCCACCCCATCGCTTCAGGAACTTGGTATGACAAGGTTTACAGTCCGCGCTGTGGAAGGTGTTGTTTATCTCAATTGGTATATGAAGGGTGAAACCGATAATTCCATTTTTCTGGTAGAACGTGCGGTTAATGGCGGAGAATACATTGCCATTGGCTTTAAGGATGGCTATGCTTCCCCCGATACAAAAACGGAATTACTCTATTGCTACAGCGATCATCAACCCATAGTAGGGACAAGTATTTACAGGATAAAACAATTTAAAAAAGAGGTTATGCTTTACGGCAAACCGTTAAGTGTTGTTGTCACGGAAAACATCCAGACGTCAGAATCCACCAGATAACATTGTTCCTCAGATATTCCTCCACCAACGAAGACATTCGCAGAAGGAACAAACCTAGACGATGCACAGGGTATTTACATTACTTAGCGCGATCTGTTTGTAAAAAGACTGGCGAACATCATAATCTTACCCTACCGAACCAAAAGCAACCCTTCAAGCCCCCTACAGAAGCTCATTTTTCATCCCCTTCTCATAAAAACTAATACCCCGACCCATGAAGCCAATTACAGTTTCCATAATACCCAGAAACGAAAGTAACCTTCAATCAAAATACCCCGGATTGAAAATCATGCTAACTTGTTTATGCACCTTTCTCGGTTTATATGCCATGGCGCAACAACCTGCCTATAACAAAGGAAATTTTTATATCGCTGATAATGGCACCATGAATATCGGCGGAGACCTGGTGAATGCCGGTTCTGGCATATTCACGAATAATGGCACATTAGTCCTGCAGCAAAACTTTTCCACTCCCGGTTTCTATACTTCTGATTCCGGTCTGACAAAATTCACAGGAACAGCCCTTCAGACAATTACAGGAAGTCCGCAATTTTGCGATCTTGACCTCAGCAACACCTCCACCGGACTCCTTCTGAATAATACCATCACGGTAACGCGCGCACTAAGCATGAATGACGGCGATCTTAATCTTAATGGGAGCAACATTCAATTAGGCCCTGCAGGTACCCTTTACAACGAAACAAACGACAAAAGAATCTACGGTAACAGTGGCGTCATTACTACTACCCGTACCCTGAATGCCCCGTCGAACCTGAACATTGGAGGAATGGGCGTGATTATCACAACCCCGGTTAATCTGGGCCTTACCACCATCGAAAGAGGGCATGCCCCTCAGGTAAATGGGACAAATTACAGCATTCAGCGCTACTTCGATATCACCCCTCTCAATAACGCTGCGCTGAATGCCCGGATTAAAATCAACTATTTCGACAATGAATTAAACGGTTTAACTGAAGGTGATTTTGCATTGTGGAGTTCCGATGACGGCGGGATAACCTGGCTGGAATCCATTTTAGATTCCGCAGATTATACGGCCAATTATGCAGTAAAAGAAGCTGTTGATGCATTCTATCGCGTAACCATTGGCAACAAAACTGGAGAAACCCTGCCTGTAACCCTGCTTGATTTTTCTGCTAAATGCGATTTGGGAAATATGCAAATTGTGTGGAGTGTCGCCAGCGAAACCAACAACAGCGGCTTCACCCTTGCAAAGTCTTCCGATGGCATTCAATATTACGATTTCGCCTATATTCCCGGAGCGGGTAACGGCGCTTATCGCGAATACTTTTTTACAGATAACGAATACCTCCTGCCCCAAACCGTATATTATCGTTTACAGCAAACTGATTACAACGGAACCACAAAAATCTTTGCCCCGGTTTCTGCGGAAAGCTGTTATAATACAAATGCTCCCTCCCAAAATTTCGTTTACCCTAATCCGTTTACCGAAAATATCTACCTCAGCATTAATGCCGCAGAAGAAGGTCCGGCTATGGTGGGGATCTTCGACAGAAAGGGAGAACTGGTAAGGTCGCTGCAACTGGAATGTGCAACCGGCGCCAACCTGTTTTCGGTAAACTTGCAGCAGTTAGCCAGTGGGGAATATCATCTGAAAATCACCCAGGGAAACACGATCACTAATACAAGCCTGATTAAAATGAGCGATGAAAGGTGAAACTGTTCTATTTGATTAATTGTTTAAACCAATCTTCTTTGCGGTAGCCAATAAATTCAATATCTTTTTCAATACGCCATTTAAGCGAAGGGTCAATGGAAACAGCCGTATCTAGGTAGGTTTGCACACCTTCACTGTCGTAAAGCCGGGCGCTCAATACTGCCAGCATATAAAAGCTGGCTGCATTTTGCGAAGGGCGCAAGAGCAGCTCGTTGCGGACAGAAGCCGCGTCAAATCCCGGGTTTAAGGTAATCACTTTCCCGGCATACTGATAGATTTGCGAAATGCCGTATCCCACAAGACGTTCAGAAAGGAGGGCGTTTTTCTTGTTTTTTTCGGCTTGCCATTCGATCACGAAATGTGAATTCTGCAATTGCGGAAAATTCATGAAGTAGCCCGTCAACGTGTATTCCCCGCCACCTGATCCGGATATCGTGTAGTAAGAATTATTATTTTTAAGAGGCGCGTTTTTATAAGTGCTGAAAGGGCTTTTCAGACTGTCTTGCTTTAAACAGGGGGTGAGATGAAGCTGAAGTCCCCCGCACAGCAGTCCTTTGGGTACCATCACACGGATCACAAATGGCACAGTATCGCCGCGTGCTTCCAGAATGAGCTGTTCAGACCGCATCGACACCCGGTCGAAATTTTTCAGGAAATGCTGGCGACAACAGGAGGTCAGCATTGAAATCGTAATGCCTGTGAATAGCAGCATCCGGATTTTTCCGGTAGGATTATTAAGGCTTCTAAGCATTGACTGACGGAACGTATACACTAATTTATTATCTGTAAGATTAAAAGAATCAGCAAAATTATTGTTATGATTACAAATATACACAAATAGTCTAGCGGTTACAGGTTACAGCGCATTGTATTATGTAAAGAACATGAAATGAGTGCGTTTATAGGTCAAACAACCTGTTAGAAAGGTACAAAAGGCACTTGAGATCACCCCCTCCTGAAACGTATTTTTGAGGTTATAATACTAAATGTATTTTAAACCCAAAATCCATGAAGACTTTTAAGAAATCATTATGTCTGTCGGCAATAGTCCTGACGGCAATTTTTATGTGCATGCAGCAACCTGCCTTCGCGCAGATAAAGATTGGGGATAACTCAACCTCAATCAATGCCAATTCGCTTTTCGAAATGGAAACAACCAACATGGGTTTACTTCCGCCCCGTGTAGCGTTGAATAGTAATACTTCAGCCGTGCCCCTGACAGCCCCGGTTCCTGAAGGAATGACGGTATACAGCATTGGGGGAACGCTTGCGAATGGATATTATTTTTGGAACGGGTCCAGATGGATCCCGTTGTTAACCGGTGATTATAATGCTAATATCGTGACCAAAACAGCCAATTGTACTTTGTTAAAAACGGAAACGATGGTGCTTGCGAGTAACGATATTACGGTAACGCTTCCGGTTGTTACAGCTGCTGATAATGGATTATGCATTACCGTTAAAAATAATGGATCTTTCGTCGACCTGATTATTGTGATCGGGAGTGGTGGTGCATTAATAGACAGCGGGTCGAATTTTTACCTCCCACGCTATCTGGCTGGAACTTTTGTGGCATACAATGGCGCCTGGGTCGTCAGTGACAAGCATTCGAAGTCTACGCTTTTTGACGTAGGACCTAATTGTAGCTGGACTTCCGTGGAACAGATTGTAGCCTTTTTAAATGTTCATATGCTGGCTCCGACCGTTGTAAGGCTGAGCGACAGCTTATTCTCTATCACCGAAACGCAGGTTATTGACTTGCCCTTTCCGGTGACGTTTCAGGCTGCAAGTTACGGATCCACCACGGTGGGGCCGGCTTCAGGCCTTGCTGGTATGCCTATGTTTGTGTGCAAATCGGAATGTTACTTTAAAATGATCATGTTTGATGCCAGTACGTTGGCCGGATATGGAACCAGTGACGGTGAAGATGCCATACATATTGAAGGGGTGTCGACGTACCACGAAATAAAGGATTGCACCTTTGAGGGATTTTATAATGCGGTTGTTAGCTCCAGTAATGCGGAATTATGGCTGTTTGAATGTGATATTTACAACGCTAACAAGAGTGGTGTTTTATTGAACAGTATAACGGCCGGAGCTAAACTGCGTATCTCGGAAACCGATTTTATTGATTGCCGTGTAGGTGTTAATCTGGACAAAGGCAGCAATATTATTGTGCAACTAGCCCTGGGAGCCTATGATAACGTCAACGCTACGGATACCAGCATCAGATACAATTCTGCCAGTTGTACTTTCAGTAAAATGCAAATTACAGACAATGCCTGGAACAATATAGGTGTATTCATTACAGGTTTTGATTTTACGCGTTCCGATGGGAGGGATGCCAATGCTTACATTCAGTCAAATGCGGGTGTTGCAGACGCCATACCAACCTGTAAAATCAATGTACGCGATAACGCTACGGCTACAACAATAACAACTGCTGGTACCTATTACAAGGCTGCTTGGGTGAACACTACTTCCCTGACTTCAAAATGGCGTATTGAAAATAATAAGATTACCTATCTGCCTGAAAATAAAAGAACAGCGGTTTTATTTATCACGGGTAACATTTCTTGCAATAACTCAAATCGGGTTGTTACTCTGGGCATTGTAAAAAAAGGCGTCACCTCGACCCGTTATGGGGAATGTAATCAAAGGATTACTACGGCCAACCAGCCGTTTATGTTTGCTACGGTTATTCAATTAGAGGACGTTGCTAAAAACGATTATTTTGAACTTTACTGCACGTCTTCAACTAATGGAGATCTGGTTACCTTTCAGGATGTGCAATGGTTTACCGAAACCAGGTAATTCCATCTGAGACCACAAAAAAAGAGCAGCATTAACGCTGCTCTTTTTTTATACCCATTAGGATAATAACACCTTTGGATCAAGTTCTCACTTCTTTCCCAGCAATTTCTTGATATCATTAAGTTTCATCAGCGCTTCCACCGGAGTGAGCGTGTTGATATCGGTATTGATGATTTCGTCCCTGATCTGCTCAAGCAGCGGATCGTTGAGCTGGATAAAACTCAGCTGGTACTGATCGCCCGGTGATTTGGCCACGACGGTCTTTGGATCGAGCACATCACCGCCATGGGTTTTTTCGAGGTGTTGCAGAATTTGCTGTGCCCGGTCAATAACAGTATGGGGCATGCCCGCCATGCGGGCTACATGAATACCGAAAGAATGTTCCGTTCCGCCCACCACCATTTTTCGCAGAAACAACACCTTGTTCCCTATCTCCTTTACAGATATATGGAAATTCTTGATGCGGTTATGCGTGGCCGCCATTTCGTTGAGCTCGTGATAATGGGTAGCAAAGAGCACCTTGGGGTGAAACATAGGATGATCGTGCAGGTATTCCGCGATCGCCCATGCGATACTGATGCCATCGTAGGTACTGGTTCCGCGGCCGATTTCATCCAGCAAAATAAGGGAACGGTCGCTGATATTATTCAGAATGCTGGCGGTTTCGTTCATTTCGACCATAAAAGTGGATTCTCCGGAGCTGATATTATCCGAAGCCCCAACGCGGGTGAAGATTTTATCGGTAAGCCCCATCACCGCCTTTTCTGCCGGCACAAAACAACCGATCTGAGCCAGAAGGACAATCAGGGCTGTTTGCCGGAGCAGGGCTGATTTTCCGGCCATATTCGGACCAGTGAGAATAATGATTTGCTGTTTGTGATTATCGAGATATACATCGTTAGCAATATACTTTTCACCCGGAGGCAGCGTGGTTTCAATCACCGGATGGCGTCCACCGGTAATTTCGAGACCCAGCCCCTCGTGAATCTCGGGTCGTGTATATTGTTGTTCGCGTGAAACTGAAGCAAACGACAACAAACAATCGAGCCGTGCAATCATAGAGGCATTAAGCTGTACAGGCTGAATATACTCTGCTACTGCCAGCACCAGTTCATTGAACAACCGGCTCTCGAGTACCCCTATTTTTTCTTCAGCCCCCAGAATTTTTTGTTCATATTCCTTGAGCTCCTCGGTAATATACCGTTCACAATTAACGAGCGTTTGCTTACGGTGCCAGGTTTCCGGCACTTTATCCTTATGCGTGTTGGTTACCTCGAGATAATATCCGAACACATTATTGTATGCTATTTTCAGCGATGGAATCCCGGTTTTTTCACTTTCGCGTTGCTGAATGCCCACCAGATAATCCTTTCCGGAAAACGCCAATTTGCGCAAATCGTCCAGTTCTTCAGAAACGCCTTCGGCAATCACACCGCCTTTGCTAAGCATTGCCGGCGGATCGGCATGAATTTGTGAAGCAATGCGATCGCGGATCAGCGCGCAGGGATTCAGTTGTTCTTCGATGGTTTGAAGGGCAGAAACGCCCGAGGCCCGGCACAATTCCTTCAGCGGCTCTATGGCGCTCAGGGCCCGATGCATTTGCAGGAGTTCCCGCGGACTGATTTTGGCCACGGCCACTTTAGAAATCAGGCGCTCCATGTCGCCAATGCTCTTGATCAGCTTACGGAACTCCGCGGCTGTTTCGTCCTGACCCATAAAATAGCCCACAACACCCAACCGCTCTTCGATCAGTTGCTTATCCCGCAAAGGCATAAGGATCCATCGTTTTAATAAGCGCGCTCCCATGGGCGAAAGGGTCTGGTCGAGAATATCAAGCAGCGTTTTGCCGTTTTCATAAGGAGAATACACCAACTCCAGGTTACGCACTGTAAAGCGGTCGATCCACACATAGCGTTCCTCGTCGATACGGTTGATTTTGCTGATATGGTCGACTTTGTCGTGTGCAGTTTCGGCCAGGTAGTGCATGGCTGCACCGGCCGCAATGATACCGTTTTCTTCATCCTCAATGCCGAATCCCTTTAACGAGGTCGTTCCAAAATGCCTCAGCAACAGGTCGTACCCGAAATCTTTCGTAAACACCCAGTCTTCGAAAGTATTGATGTAAAATTTATCTCCAAATAACTCCTGAAATTGCTTTTGTTTGCTCTTTTGCAGGATAATTTCGCTGGGGTGGAAGCTTTGGAGCAGGTTGTCGATATACTCCTGACTGCCCTGGGTAGCTAAAAATTCTCCGGTAGAAACATCCAGAAATGCCACCCCCGTAGCTTTGGGGAGCAGATGAACCGCCGCCAGAAAGTTATTCTCCTTAAAATCCAATACTTTGTCATTATAACTGACGCCCGGGGTCACAAGTTCTGTAATACCCCTTTTCACGATTTTTTTTGTCAGTTTTGGATCTTCCAGCTGATCGCATATTGCCACGCGCTGACCTGCTTTTACAAGTTTGGGAAGATACGTATCAATAGCATGATGCGGAAATCCGGCTAACTCAATAAAAGAAGCCGAACCGTTGGCACGGCGGGTGAGAACGATACCCAATATGCCGGAAGCTTTTATAGCATCTTCCCCGAAGGTTTCGTAAAAATCGCCCACACGAAACAACAACAAGGCATCCGGATATTGCGCCTTGATAGCGTTGTATTGCTTCATTAACGGGGTTTCTGCAATTTCTTTTTTTTCTTTTGTCATAATATTTCGGGAGAAACAAATGTACGCATTTTGACTTGCATGACCGTATTTCATTAATTTTGTCAGAAAAAAATATGCTTCGCAAATTAGGAAATGATGAGCTGGGACGGTTGAGTGCAGAAGAATTCAAGACTTCAGAAAAATTCCCTTTTATCCTGGTGCTTGATAATATCCGCAGCATGAACAACATTGGCTCAATGTTCCGCACGGCCGATGCCTTCCGTATAGAAGAAATGCTGCTGTGTGGGGTCACCGCTTGTCCTCCCCACCGTGAAATTCAGCGAACCGCCCTTGATGCTACAGAATCCGTTGCCTGGCAATATTTCGAGCAGGGTACAGATGCCCTTAACTACCTGAAGGCAAAAGGTTATAAAATTTTCGCCGTGGAGCAAGCCGAAGGTGCTGTATCTCTGAATGAGTTGAAAGTTGCCCCGGAAACCAAAATCGCGCTGATTATGGGCAATGAAATCAACGGTGTGGATGCTGAACTCATGAAAATGGTAGACGGATGCATCGAAATTCCTCAATTTGGCACAAAACATTCTTTTAATGTAGCTGTTAGTGCCGGAATCACCCTTTGGGATCTTTACACAAAAACCATCTTTCAGCAAAAGCCATAAACGGATATCTCCAAATAGGCTTTTTCCATAAACCCTGTCATTGCGCATAAATCAGGGGGTAAAACACACAGATTCTTATATGTCAGAACCTTACATTGGCAAAAATTTGACTCTCAAAACCTTAATTATGATGAAACCGGAATTTATAGGTTCGTAAAATTTAACGCTTTTTGATGCGATTTTTCCTCATTTTGTATGTAACTTGCGTTGAAAACATAATTTTTTAATAAAAACCCCGCTGTTGTTTTTTCTTTTTATATATTTGCTCGTCGAAAAAAAGCGCACACGAATTACTAACTTTAAAAATAAGATTATGAGAAATGCTAACCTTAAAGTATTAGCTGCAATGGTTTTAGCAGTGTTTTTAATTTCTGGTTGCGGCTTGAATAAAATGGTAAAAAAATACAATACCGTTAAGTTCAAAGCCACACCTGAGGTTTTAGAAACACATGCCGGTAAAATTTCGGTCACAGTTGAAGGCACCATTCCTGCAAAATACTTTCACAAAAAAGCAGTTGTTGAGTTTACCCCGGTACTGAAATATGCTACGGGCGAAACCAAACTGAAAACCATCACCTTAATGGGCGAAAAAGCAGTTGGTGACGGTCAGAAAGTTGGATACAAATCAGGTACATCATTTACTTACACTGATGTATTCGATTACAATCCTGCTATGAATTCCTCCGAATTAAAAGTTAATCCCAAAGCTTCCCTGAAGAAAAAAACAGTGGACCTTGGCGAGGTAAAACTTGCTGATGGTGTTATCTATACTTCAGAACGCGTTGGCCGCGATTTCGACGACCTGCAAATTGCTGAGCATGGATATGAACTCGAAACCATCATTTCCGAAGCAGCTAATTTGTATTTCGAATACAATAAATCCACCCTGAATACCAACCTTGATCTGAATAAAGATCAGGCTGCTAAAGACAGGTTCACCGCTGTTGAAGAGTTCCTGAAGAAAAACTATCAGATTAAAACCCTCGACATTCTTGCATGGGCTTCCCCCGAAGGCGAATTATCGCTCAACCAGAAACTGGCTGACGAACGTGGAGTAACTGGTCAGAAATATATGATCGAGAAACTCAAAAAAATGATCAAGGATAAAGTCATCAATCTTACAAAACCTGAAGAAGCTAAATTAAATGTAGTAAGTAAAGGTGAAGATTATGACGGTTTCATGAAAGCCCTCAATGCTTCTAACGTTCCCCAGAAACAAACTATCGCCAACGTAATTAACAGTCAGGATGACAAAACCGCCCGCGAAAAGGCGATTAAAGACATGACCGTTATTTATGCTGAGATCGAACAGATGCTTTCCGTTCTCAGAAGGGACGAAGTAAAAGTTTTCTGCTACGAGCCTAAGAAAACCAAAGAAGACATCATGAGGTTATCTACTACTGATCCTTCCAAACTTGATCAGAAAGAAATTCTGTATTCAGCTACCCTTACCGAAGATTGGGCAACCAAATACAAAATTTACAAATCCGCTACCGAACAGTATCCCCAGGATTGGAGAAACTTCAACAACGCTGGTGTTGCTGCTATGGCCAACGGTAAAATGGACGAAGCTGCTACCTATTTAGATAAAGCCAACACCCTGAAAGCTGGCGATGCTCAGGTTAATTACAACCTTGGTGTGCTTGCTATCTGGAATAAAAACTATGACAATGCAGCAAAATATCTGGAAGTTGCTAAAAAAGGCAACGTGAACACCAGCTATGCTGAAGGCGTTATCAAAATCCGCAAAGGCGACTACAATGGTGCTCTTGCATCCTTTGGCAGCAAAAAATGCAAATACAATATCGGATTGGCTCAGATTCTGAATGGTAATCCTTCAGAAGGTCAGAAAACCCTCGAGTGCGTTAAACCTCAGACTGCAGAAGTTTATTATCTGTTGGCTGTTGCTGGTGCCCGTCAGGCCAACACTTCCGTAATGTACGAAAATCTCCGTAAAGCCATCCAGGCCGATGCTTCTTATCGTGAGCAGGCTAAAGAAGATCGCGAATTCCTGAAATATTTCAAAGAATCCGCTTTCCAGGATGCTATCAAATAAGGTATCAATTCTGTAAAAAAAGAGGCTGCTCAAACGAGCAGCCTCTTTTTTTTATCCTAATACAGGAGTCAGATTGACACAGCCTTTAGCTTCTGTGCAACGACACCCCGGAGCTAAAGCGTAATCCTATGGATGCCCAACGGATAATCCTTCATAATAATGCTGATCAGATTATTGAAATCCTCTCCATTATTCACAAAATCGATGGTATTGGTATCGATCACTACCACACGCAGGTCACTCTGCTGCTTGATAAAATCGAAATACCCCTGTTGGATCTTTTCGAGATATACATTTTCAATATTCTGCTCATAACTGCGGCCCCTCTTCCGGATGTTGCGTTGCAAGCGATCAATGTCGGCATATAAATACACCAGCAGATCGGGTCGGGGCAAAGAGGAATTGATGATGGAAAAGATGCGGCTGTAGAGGTTCAGCTCATCCTCCTCCAGCGTTTTTTGAGCAAATATCAGCGACTTAATAATATAATAATCCGAAATGGTGAAGGAATAAAATATGTCCTTGGTTACCAGCTGGTTTTTTAATTGTGAATACCGGTCCGACAAAAAAGAAAGTTCCAAAGGGAAGGCATACTTCTGTGGTTCCTTATAAAACTTGGGTAAAAACGGATTTTCTTCAAATCCCTCGAGTATCAGCTTTGCGTTAAATTGTTGAGAAATCCTCGTTGCCAATGAAGTCTTCCCTGCTCCTATGCACCCTTCAATGGCGATAAAATCGTACGTTTTCATACCATTCATCTCGTACGATTGCGTGCTTTCCTTCACCCACGAGCTATCCGGACATTCCTTCAGTAACGCATCAATGCTTTTACCCAAATGCGGATGCACCACGTTGCCGGCAATTTCTGCCAGCGGTACCAGCACAAAGCGCCTCTCATGCATGCGCGGGTGAGGAATAATCAACCGGGCGTCCGAAACGCACATTTCTCCAAATAACAAAATATCAAGATCGATCGTCCGATCCTGGTAATCCTCACCCTTCTTTATTCTTCCAAGTCCGGCCTCTATTGCAGACAGGGCTTCCAATACCTCAACAGGATTAAGATCGGTGGAAACTTTCAGCGCACCATTCAGAAAATGATGCTCGCTGGCAAAACTTTTGGGTTCGCTTTCGTAAAATCGTGACCGGGCAGTCACTGCACCGATCTTTTGCCCGACAAGCAGGATGGCCTTTTCCAGGAATTCTTTCCTGTTTCCCAAATTACTTCCTATCCCCAGATAAATTTCAGGCATTCTTCTATTAATTAATGGGTAAAAATAAATAATTCAACGGGGCAATGCCCCAAAAAGAAACTGTAACTTTTCAACACCCGAAAACGTCTGATATCCGAATTGCTTTTTTATAGTTAACATAGGCTGGCAGGGATCCTTCATTTTGGGGCGTTCCTGCCTTGCCCGTTAATAAAACATTCCCTTAACTGTAAAAGATATTAAAATTATTACTAACATTGCATTAATCAAACACTTAAACATTATCCTATGAAACAGTTCTTTAAATTCATGTTTGCCTCAATGCTGGGAACCGTTTTATTGATGGTTATTTCCGGCATAATCTGCATGGCAATGCTGTTTACCATCATTTCTGCCTCACAGACAGAACAATCTCCCGTTAAAAAGAATTCCGTACTGGTGATGAAGCTCAACGAGCGTATTTATGATCGCACTTCAAACAATCCTTTCGAAAATATTGATTTCAATACCATGAAATCCAATGCATCCCCAGGATTAGGAGATATTCTGGACGAAATTAAATACGCTGCCACAGATGACAGGATTAAAGGAATCTACCTTGAGTTATCAAGCATCAACGCCGGAATGGCCACCGTTGAAGAAATCAGGAATGCCCTGCTGGAATTCAAAAAGTCCGGAAAATTTATTGTTGCTTATAGCGAAGCATACTCCCAGACAGCTTACTACCTGGCCACAACTGCTGACCAGATCTATGTAAACCCAGAAGGCATGGTTGAATTCAAAGGTTTATCGGCCCAATTGCTTTTTCTGAAAGGCCTGATGGAAAAAATCGAAGTTCAGCCCCAGATTATCCGTCACGGGAAATATAAAAGTGCCATTGAACCCCTGATATCCGACAAAATGAGCCCGGCGAACCGGGAACAGACGACCAAATACATTATGTCGCTTTGGGATCAAATGCTCAAGGGTATTTCAAGCACCCGAAAGCTGGAAGTTGCCACGCTGAACATGCTGGCTGACAGTCTCAGCGTTACCAGTGGCCACAGTGCCCTGAAATATAAACTGGTGGATGCTGTAAAATACAAAGATGAAGTACTGGATGAATTGCGCACCTTGTTGGCCATTGAAAAAGATGATGATATTTCCTTTATCTCTCTTACGAAATACAACAAAGCCATTTCTCACGATAAATCTGAATATTCCAGAAACAAGATTGCTGTTGTATATGCACAGGGGGATATTGTAGGTGGTGATGGGGATTCCAAAACAATTGGATCCGAAAAAGTATCGATGGCTATTCGTCAGGCCCGTCAGGACAGCTCTGTAAAAGCAATTGTATTGCGTATAAACTCCCCTGGCGGAAGCGCCCTTGCGTCAGAAGTCATCTGGAGGGAAGTAACCCTTGCCGCTAAAGTAAAACCCGTAGTGGCTTCCATGGGCGACCTGGCAGCATCCGGCGGATATTACATTGCCTGTGCCGCCACTAAAATTGTTGCGAGTCCCAATACCATAACTGGATCCATTGGTGTTTTTGGTGTGGTACCCAACCTTGAAAATCTTTTCAAAAACAAACTGGGCGTGACCTTCGATGGCGTTTCTACCAATAAACATTCGGATCATATTTCTGTATTCCGTCCGATGGATAAATACGAAACAGCCGTAGTTCAAAACGATGTTGAGAACACCTACAACACCTTTATTACACATGTGGCCGAAGGCCGCAAGATGACCGTTGCCGAAGTGGATTCAATCGGACAGGGTCGTGTCTGGAGTGGAACGGATGCCAAAAACATCGGACTTATAGATGATTTCGGTGGTTTAACCGAAGCCATTAAACTTGCCGCCACTTTGGCTAAACTCGAAAAATACAAAGTGGTTGATTATCCCAAACAGAAGGACCCGTTTGTTCAATTCATCGAACAATTAAGCGGTGAGGAAACCACTTCTGCACTCCTCGAAAAGGAACTGGGAACCACCTATACCATCTACCAGCAAGCAAAATCAGTAACCGAAATGAAAGGCGTGCAAGCCCGTATGCCTTATGAAATCATCCTATATTAACAGGGAATAACTTCATAAAAAAAGGGCGCTAAACAGCGCCCTTTTTTTATGAAGTACTTTCTATTTCTCGTCCCAGATATTATATCCAAACCACTTCCCGACTTCATAATTTCCATCAATTGCAGTCCATATTAAGCCATTCGCAATAGACAACGAAAAACCATAGTCGCCCTGAGAGATACGAATGGTCCTGATTTTTTTTCCGTTTTTGCTATATTCATAGATTGCTTTTTCGTCTGAGTTCCAGGTGTAGATATATTTATCATTAACGGCAACAGAGCAGTTTCCGGTAGTAAAATCTTTTCCGCAATCCAGGTCATAAATCTTTTTTACCAGCTTGCCGCTGGGAAACTTAAACGTGCTGATGGCGCCGTTATCGAAATAGTAAATAAACTTACCATTGGGACTCATCGCCAGATTGGCTTGCTCATTCTCGTATAGTTCACTCAGAATTAACTCGTATTTCCCCTTTTCCATATCGGTGATCACGTAAATGTTTCTTTCATACGTACACACATAAAACTTTTTATTTTTAGCATCGTACATGATCGACCGCATATCCAGATCAATATCATAAGTGGTAACGAATTCCCCGGTAAGGGTGTACTTATTAATAAGGCCCAAATAAGCTTTCCCTCCATTGATCGTATACAGGAACGACCCATCGCTTGTCAGATGGGCGTTGTGCGTGCGCGGTTCATCAGAAAACTGGATCGCTGGTTTTAAGGTTTGTGCTGCGAGCCCGCCATACAACATGACTGCAATAAACAATAGGGTGAATTGTAAGAGGTTCTTTTTCATCGTCAGGTTTTTAAATTTTACACAAATCAGCCATCAGTAAGGTCAGTACAGAGAACGAAAACTTCTGATAACTGCGATAAAAATATGAAATTATCACAAGCCCCCCAGCAATTTAACTAAAAAAGCCGCGTTCCGATAGAACGCGGCTTACATTAAACACACAGAATCAGTAACCAACAATCAAATCACCCGAAAATCAAATCGCAAAATTTATAACCTAACCGGGATTTTTTTCTGCTTCTGTGTCCTTTATATTATACCCTCAAACAAAAACTGAGAGCCACACATTTTCTTCAACTCAACCATTTATGCTTGCTCTTTTGTTTAAAAAATAACCAGGCAAAATCCCCCATTTTATTTTCCTCGCCAACCGAGGTTTCTTTACGAGTTTCCTAATTACATCATACATCATTTGTCTGTAATTCGGAGGATTTTGATCCTGGTTATGTTTTTCAGCATAACTAATTCCGCATAAGAACAAGTAAAACATTGCGGTTTTGAAAAACTATCTTTAACACCTTTCTGTTTCGTTATTTTTATTTAGATTAATTACAAGCAAATATAACACAATCTACAAGGGTTATGCAAGTATTTAACACATTTTAACACAATAAAAAAAGGTCAGGAACCCCCAACCTTTTTATTGTGTTAATCAATAGCGTTTTACCTTTAAAAACCAATAAGGCTTGCTTTCCGTAAGCTGTCTTTCACCGCCTCACTGGCTGCAGGGTCAGGATAAACAAGCATTTCCCATTCGCCATACATGGGATTTGGAAACATTATGAACCGTTTGCCAAATTCTTGTTTCAGGCTATCCGTCTTTTGTGCCCGTTGCTCCATAGTAAGCTTTTCATCGTATACGGTGGTAAAATCCGCCAGGTTATCTCCCAGCAAAAGCACAATATTATAGGTTTTCATGACCTCCAGCCTGCGGGCTTCTTTGCTGTTGTCTTTGGTGCGGAACACCACATGGGCTGTATCAGCCATTGGAAATCCCTTGTCGTTAAGATTTTTCAGCGTGACCTCACTGAATTTCGCCTTACGGTTGGTAATATAAAAAATAGCATACCCCTTTTTCTCAGCATACTTCAGAAACTCAACCGCACCGGGGGTGGGCTCAGCTTTGGCCGCGTTGCACCATTCGTCCCACATCACGGGGTAACTGAATCCGCCGAGTATACACTGCGCTTCATAAGGAGAGTTATCGAGAGCGGTTTCATCAATATCAAGGACAATCGCTCTTTTCAGTTTTGATTTCACTTTCAGATCCTTGTCAATCATCATCTTCGCCATATTGAAACCCTGGTAATACAATGCCCTGGTTTCGGCTGCCCGCTGATAATACAACACGGCAAGACTCATGTAATCTCCATTAAAACGTGCTTGCGTAACCGCTTCTTTAACCGTTGCATTCTGGCCACTAGCGGTTTGGTTATTGACACTGACCATCAAAAACAAAACAACCGCAAAAAATAACATCGCTTTTTTCATGCTACAAAGGGGTTTTAGTAAAACAGGGTTGCACCTTTAAAAGCACAACCCTGTTATAAATAGACTCAACAATTATTTTTTGTCTGAAGGATATTCCATCATCGACAGACGTTTGTAACCATTATGGCGCCATTTCGCATTTTCCTCAGCAGCCATAAACAATTCTTCAGCCTCTTTGGGTAATAATTTCATCAAAGAAGTAAAGCGTACTTCCGAATTCAAATACTCGCGGAATTTGCTGAAGTCAGGTTCTTTACTGTCGAGCTGGAATGGATTCTTACCCTCTGCTTCCAAACTTGGATTGTAGCGGTAGTTTGTCCAGTAGCCACATGCAACAGCCCTGTCGCCTTCATCCTGGGTTTTACCCATACCATTCATTAAACCATGGTTGATGCAGGGAGCATAAGCAATAATAATTGAAGGACCATCATAAGCTTCAGCTTCTTTCAGGGCTTTAAAATACTGGGCCTGGCTTGCGCCGATAGCAACCTGGGCAACATATACATAACCATAACTCATGGCCATCATCCCCAGATCTTTCTTGCGGATACGTTTTCCGGCAGCAGCAAACTTAGCAACAGCACCGATTGGTGTTGATTTTGACGCTTGTCCACCCGTATTGGAATATACTTCTGTATCCAACACCAGCACATTAACGTTTTCGCCGGAAGCCAGTACATGGTCCAGACCACCGTAACCAATATCATATGCCCAGCCATCTCCACCAATAATCCAGATGGATTTCTTGATAAGATAATGCTTAACGGCCATAATTTGCTTGCAAATCGGGTGATCCAGTTTTTCTACTGCGGCCAATACCTTTGCAGAAGCAACTTCTGACTGACCGGCATCTTTCTGACCATCGAGCCATTCCTGGAAAGTTGCTTTAACATCACCAGACAGGTCGCTGTTCAAGCCTTCAGTCATGAGGCGGGTGATTCTCTTGCGCATTTTATCCACACTCATGGCAATACCATAACCATACTCAGCATTGTCTTCGAAAAGTGAATTTGCCCAGGCAACACCTTTACCTATTTTATTGATGGTATAGGGAGTTGAAGGAGCAGAACCGCCATAAATTGAAGAACAACCTGTAGCATTGGCCACAATCATGCGGTCTCCATACAACTGGGTGATCAATTTAATATAAGGTGTTTCACCGCAACCGGCACAGGCACCTGAAAATTCAAATAAAGGCTGGGCAAACTGGCTGTTCTTCACACTGCCGAATTTATCCAGTAAATGATCCTTGTAAGTCACTTTATCTGCAAAATAGTCCCAACGGCCTACTTCAGCCACCTGACTTTCGAGCGGATGCATTTCGAGCGCTTTGGTTTTAGCCGGGCAGGTATCGACACAATTGCCACAACCAGTACAATCGAGTGCGCTGACCTGGATGCGGAAGCGATAATTTTCGAGCCCTTTACCGGTAGCCTTAAGTGTTGCCGTACCTTCAGGTGCATTCTTCACTTCCTCTTCGTTCATCAGGAAAGGACGGATAGCAGCGTGAGGACAAACATAAGCACACTGGTTACACTGAATACAATTGTCGTTCAGCCATAATGGAATGTTTACAGCAATACCCCTCTTTTCATAACGGGTGGTTCCTGAGGGGAACGTGCCATCTTCACGTCCGGCAAATGCTGAAACGGGAAGGTCATCACCTTTCTGTGCATTAATAGGATCAACTACTTCGCTGATAAATACAGGAAGATGGCTTTCGGCTTTTTTATCCGACACCACAATGTTTTTCCATTCTGCGGGAATCTGAACTTCGGTAACCTGTGTTCCACGGTCGATAGAAGTCATATTCATCGCCACAACATGTTCGCCTTTACGGCCATATGTTTTTTCGATGGCTTTTTTCATTTGCGACACAGCGGTCTCAAAAGGAATTACATTAGCCACCTTGAAGAATGCAGCCTGCATAATGGTGTTGGTACGATTGCCCATTCCGATTTCTTCAGCAATCAATGTTGCATTGATAATGTAGAAGCGGATTTCGTTTTCGGCCAGATATTTTTTCATATGATCCGGCAGGCGCTTCTTGGTTTCTTCGGCATCCCAGATACTATTGAAAAGGAAAACACCTCCTTTTTTCAATCCTTTGAGGATGTCATATTTGTCGATATAAGACGACACGTGACAAGCCACAAAATCCGGAGTGTTTACCAGGTAAGGTGCACGAATCGGTTTGTCGCCGAAACGAAGATGGGAAACGGTGATACCGCCCGACTTCTTGGAGTCATAAGCAAAATAAGCCTGTGCATATTTATCGGTGGAATCGCCGATAATTTTAATGGAGTTTTTGTTAGCACCTACAGTACCGTCAGCACCCAGACCATAGAATTTTCCTTCGAACGTCCCGGCCGGTGTTACACTGATCTCGGGCTGTAAGGGAAGACTCCTGTAGGTAACGTCATCAACGATACCAACAGTAAACTGATTTTTGGGCTCAGCCATCTTGAGGTTATCATACACAGCTTTCATATGTGAAGGCGTAGTATCTTTTGAACTCAGGCCATAACGTCCGCCTACAATCATAGGCTCATTCTTGGCGCCATAGAATACTTCCTTCACGTCGAGGAACAAAGGATCTCCATTGGCTCCGGGCTCTTTTGTGCGATCAAGAACACAAATACGTTTTACCGATTTCGGCATTACGTTCAACAGATACTTTGCAGAGAACGGGCGATAAAGGTGAACGGTGATCACACCCACTTTTTCTCCCTTTTCATTCAGGTAATCCACTACTTCCTTAAGGGTTTCAGTGATTGACCCCATGGCAATAACAATGTTTTCAGCATCTGGGGCACCATGATATACGAAAGGATGATATTCGCGTCCGGTACGTTTGCTGAAGATCTTCATATAATCTTCAACCATATCGGGAATCACATCGTAAAATCTGTTTGCAGCTTCCCTTGACTGGAAATAAATATCAGGATTCTGAGCAGTACCGCGGGTTACAGGATGCTCAGGATTCAGTGCACGTTCGCGGAATTCCTGAATGGCGTTCCAATCAACCAGTTCGATCATTGACTCGAGTGAAGGCGCTTCAACTTTCTGAATCTCATGAGAGGTACGGAACCCGTCGAAGAAATGCAGAAAAGGAACACGGCCTTTAATAGCGGCGAGATGCGCAATAGCCGCAATATCCATGATTTCCTGAACGCTGCCGGTAGCAAGCATTGCGAAACCAGTCATACGTGCATTCATCACGTCACTATGGTCACCAAAAATTGAGAGGGCCTGTGCTGCAAGACTTCTCGCCGACACATGAAATACACCCGGTAATAATTCACCGGAGATTTTATACATATTCGGAATCATGAGCAATAAGCCCTGTGAAGCCGTATAGGTTGAACATAAAGTACCGCCCTGCAAAGCACCATGCATAGCTCCTGCCGCACCTGCCTCCGACTGCATTTCGGAAACACCAACGGTTTCTCCGAAAATATTCTTTCTTCCGGCTGCTGCCCATTCATCTACATTCTCCGCCATGTTGGAAGAGGGTGTGATAGGATAAATACAGGCCATTTCGCTGAACATATACGCAATATGCGCAGCGGCGTAATTCCCGTCACAGGTAATAAAATTCTTTTTGTCTGTCATAATGGTAAATATTTGAAAATTTGTCGTTACTATACATTATTAATACAAGGGCACAAAATTAACATTTTCCCCCTTTTAAAAGCCTTTCTGATCTGTTTTTGTGCCCTGAATAAATAATTTAAAACCATTCTAATCTTTCATGCGGGCAAATCTGAGCAAACGGGGTTTATTCATTAACAGCCACTTAAGATTTCTGTACTTCATAAGCCCCGTTTTTTGTAGCTTTGTCTTTTTTATCAGTTCATTCTGCATATGAATATCCTTTTACTCGGAAGTGGCGGACGAGAGCATGCCATGGCCTGGAAAATCCGGCAAAGCCCGGAATGTAAAAACCTGTATATAGCCCCCGGTAATGCCGGCACTGGCCAGAGCGGCACCAATGTGTCGCTGAGCCCATCGGATTTCCCCGCGATTGCAGGGTTTGTGAAAGATAAGCACATCCATATGGTGGTGGTCGGTCCCGAAGACCCGCTGGTAAAAGGCATTCATGATTTTTTTCTGGCCGACCATGCCCTCCGGAAAATTCCAGTGATCGGTCCCGCCATGAGTGGCGCCCGTCTTGAAGGAAGCAAAGATTTTTCCAAGGGTTTTATGCAACGCCATAACATTCCCACCGCCCGATACCAATCATTTACCAAAGACACCCTGCCCTCCGCCCTGCCTTTTATGCAGTCGCTCACCCCACCTTACGTACTCAAAGCCGACGGCCTTGCTGCTGGTAAAGGGGTGGTTATTGTTGACCAGCTGGCAGAGGCCCAAAATGAGATGCAGGAAATGCTTTCCGGTAAGTTTGGTGCCGCCGGAAATACCGTGGTCATTGAACAATTCCTGAAAGGTATTGAGCTTTCGGTTTTCGTACTGACCGATGGAAAAGATTACTGCATTTTACCCGAAGCCAAAGATTATAAAAGAATTGGAGAAGGAGATACCGGACTGAATACAGGCGGTATGGGTTCATTTTCCGGTGTGCCTTTCGCAAAGGGTGATTTTATGAAAAAAGTAGAGGAAACCGTTATCCGGCCTACGATTGAGGGGTTGCAAAAGGAGCATATCCCCTACCAGGGATTTATTTTCTTCGGGTTGATCAATGTGGGCGGAGTCCCTTATGTAATTGAATACAATGCACGCATGGGTGATCCCGAAACAGAATCCGTAATGCCCCGCCTGAAATCGGACCTCGTAGAACTCTTTGATGCCTGTGCCCATGGCGGTCTTGGTAGTCAAAAAATCATCATGGACGACCGATACGCCGCCACGGTAATGATGGTTTCGGGCGGTTATCCCGGATCTTATGAAAAAGGCAAAGTGATTCATGGCCTTGATCAGGTAAACGACAGCCTGGTCTTTCATGCAGGAACCCGCTTTTCTGATGACGGAAAACAGATACTGACCGATGGCGGGCGTGTGCTTGCCATTACTTCTTTAGGAAAGGGAATGCACGAAGCATTGGAAACCTCCTATCGTTCGGCAAAAGCAATCTCTTTCGAAGGCGCTTATTACCGTAAAGATATCGGATTTGACGTTATAAACGGATAACCCATGTTCACCCGCCTGTCGCGCTTACATCCAAACATACAGATTCTGGTAGTCGCTATCGGAGGGATTCTCCTGTGGAGTGGCGGGTTCACAAACATGCCGCTTCCGCTGAAAGGTTCTGAACTTTCGCCCCTGTATGAATGGGCCTTCGGATGGACCTTCAACTCGGGACTGCTCTCCATAATCATGGCCTTTATACTAATGTCATCTGCTGCCATCCTCTTGCATGTTATTGTGGTTGATGCCGGCTTGCTTCCCCGAAACAATTTTATCCCACCACTGGTCACCATGCTGGTGCTCACTTACATCCCTGACATGCTACGCCTCAGCCCCATCCTGCCGGCCAATCTGCTTCTGGTTCTGAGTCTGGGAATGATGATACGGATGCGCCTACAGACCCAGTCATACCAGGATATTTTCTCAGCCGGATTATTCCTCGCACTGGCGACCTTATTTAATCCCTATCATGCATTTTTTATTCCCCTGATCTGGTTTGCCCTGATATTATTCCGTACTGGATCATTCAGGGAATGGATCATTAGTATTCTGGGAATCCTTACCCCTTTTGGATATACACTGTTCATTGTTTTCTGGAACAACCAGGTAATGGAAACCCTGGAAATCTATCGGAATTTTTTCCAAACCTTCAGGTTTTTCAAGGGATTTGAGGTTCAGCCCCTGCTTACCTACGTCATTCCCGGATTGCTGGCAATCCTTATTCTTCCCGCTTTTTTCAGATTTACCGGTCGGTTAAACGAAAAACTGATCGCCCTCCGTAAATCTTCCATGTTGCTGGTCTGGATATTTCTTTTGGGACTTTTGTCTCTGACCGTGTTACAATCCGACTGGTTCCTCAATGGATCTGTGTTGCTGCTTGCGGCTTCGGTGATTATCTCATCCTACCTGATCGCTGTAAAGAAGAAACGGGTACCCGAAATTTTATTGGCGCTCCTCGCCACCGCAGTAATTGCCGGAAGGTTTATCCTTTAGCGTAACGACCCCGGACTGCACCCGCCCTGAACACTGACATTATAATAATGAAAACATCCTTGCAATTTATTGCTTCATCGCCCAATTTATCGCTCAGAAGTTTTAATTTTGCACTTTACTGATTCATTAAAACCATTTCCATGAAAATTGGTGTTGTAATTTTTCCGGGCTCCAACTGTGATCACGATATGATCTATGTATTGAAAAACATCCTCAAACAGGAAGTTGTCAAACTTTGGCATAAAGAAACCGACCTGCAACAATGCGACTTCATTATGCTTCCCGGCGGGTTCAGCTATGGCGATTATCTTCGCTCAGGCGCCATTGCCCGTTTTAGCCCCATCATGGAAAGTGTTATTGAATATGCCAATAAAGGCGGTTATTTAATGGGGATCTGTAATGGATTCCAGATCTTGTGCGAAGCCCATCTGCTGCCGGGCGCACTGCTTCACAACACCAACCAGAAATTCATTTGTAAAAACACCACCATTAAATCGGTCACCGAAAATGCCTTGCCTGTGCAGGGTTTTTCACGGGGTAAAGTGCTGAATATTCCCATCGCTCACGGTGAAGGCCGCTTTTATGCAGACACTAAAGTGCTGCAGGAACTCGAAAAAAACGACCAGGTCCTTTTTAAATATTGTGACGCAACCGGCGCTTGTACACCGGAAAGTAATCCCAATGGTTCCCTCGACAACATCGCCGGAATCTGCAATAAGGGCAGAAACGTTTTCGGTATGATGCCTCATCCCGAAAGGGCCTGCGATAAGGAACTGAACAATACCGACGGGGCTTACATTCTGCAGTCGATCCTCTCGGGAATTCAAAAGATGCAAACTGTTTGAAAAAAATACTGTTTCTGTCGGCTCACAGGCCCGGACGCTCTCCCGGCCAACGTTTCCGGTTCGAACAATACCTTCCCTACCTGAAAGAACAGGGCTTTACCTGTGATGTATCGTGGCTGCTCAGCGAAAAAGATGATCAGTCTTTTTATGTCAAAGGCGCCTACTTTACAAAATTTTTAATCTTTTTAAAAACCCTTAAAATCCGTTACCGGGATTTAAAGAAAGCCAGCCAGTACGATATTGTTTTTCTCTACCGCGAAGCCGTGATGTTCGGATCGGTATGGTTCGAGAAAAAACTGGCAAAAAAAGGCCCCCGCCTGGTACTCGATTTTGATGATGCCATCTGGCTGAAGGATGTCTCGGAAGGAAACCGTAAGCTGGCCTGGTTAAAACGACCCTCAAAAACGGAAGAAATTATCAAATGCTGCAGCCTGGTGATTACCGGAAACGATTATCTGGCAAGCTATGCACGGCATTTTACTCAAAATGTCACCGTGGTTCCCACCACCCTCGATACCGCACAATTCAACCTCCATCAGAAAACCCGCGTCAATCCTGCGATTTGCATAGGATGGACCGGCTCTATTACCACCCTTCGTCATCTCGAGTTGGCAGTGCCTGTGTGGAAAAAACTCTACGAACGTTACGGGTCGCGCATTTGCTTCAGGGTAATTGCCGACAGGGCCTGGACCCACAACGGCCTCCCTGTTCAGTTTGTGCGCTGGAACCGCGATACCGAGCTGGAAGATCTTTCTGCCATCGACATCGGCATTATGCCTTTGCCCGATGACGCCTGGGCACGTGGAAAGTGCGGTTTTAAAGGACTGCAATATATGGCCCTCGGAATCCCCGCTGTAATGTCGCCCGTTGGCGTCAACAACGAAATTATACATGATGGCGAAAACGGATTTCTGGCCAACAGTGCAGAAGAATGGTTCGATAAACTGTGCTTGCTGATTGAAGACGCTGACCTGCGCAAGCGACTTGGGGAGGCCGGGCACAAAACCGTCGAAGACCATTATTCATTCAACGCATGGAAAGAAAAATACGCAGATTTATTCAGAAATTTATAACCCAACCCGTCGTTGGTTTGCGCAATATTATTACACTATGAACGGACAAAACAGAAGCGATATCAAGGCAGGACTGGAAGTGGGCATCGTGAAAAAAGAAGATCAGCGATCGGGAAAAATCACAGAAGGAATTGTTCAGGATATCCTGACAAAAAGCATGTTCCATACCCACGGAATAAAAGTAAGACTGACCTCAGGTGCGATCGGCAGGGTTCAAATCATCAAACCCCAGGGTATTTCATAAAATGAAAACCGCAACACTCAAGGAACTCAAAGCAGAACTCAGTACGCTCCCTTCCGCACAGCTACTGGACCTCTGCATGCACCTGGTCAAATATAAAAAAGAAAATAAAGAACTGCTGACCTACCTGCTTTTTGAAGCCAATGACGAAGCTTCATATATCAATAAAGTAGAGCAACAGATAGATGAACTTTTTGAAGCGATGAACCGGAGCACGGTCTACCTCACCAAAAAATCGATCCGGAAAATCATTAAAACCACCAATAAATTTATCAAATATTCAGGGTCGAAACAGACCGAGGTTGAGTTGCGTATTTTCGTGTGTGACCGCATTAAAAGCAGCGGAATTCCTTTGTACACAAGCACTGCGCTCGACAATATGTACCAACGGCAGATTCTGAGCATCAAAAAAGCCATAGCCACACTGCACGAAGATTTGCAATACGACTATTCAAAAGAACTTGAACACTTATTGTGACCCACAACAACGCAGTAGGTTACTGCGGTTTTGTCTTCAAAGGACATCACATCTTTTTACTTCTTCCTTCCAACGGCACTGCAACCATAAAGCATTCGTTTTCTTTATTTTACTTTTGTCTTGTCAAAAGTAAACAAAACCGCTTTCCCGGCCCAAGGCAATTTTCGCACGCAAAAACAGCGACTGCTAACTTTAAAAATTACTGCATGCTTTGCGAAACCGCGG
>Ga0208789_1000336_pt1 | contig 50383 bp, 43 predicted proteins | sample Methanotroph_Enr_FD_187368 | JGI IMG/M metagenome (GOLD analysis project Ga0208789, IMG submission 187368) | Enriched soil microbial communities from Old Woman Creek wetland in Ohio, USA - Methanotroph_Enrichment_5 (SPAdes) (version 2) | ecosystem: Environmental > Terrestrial > Soil > Wetlands...
GACCGTATTACCGGAATCATGGACAAGATTGGGCTGAAAGAAGGCGAAATGATTCAACATTCGATGATTACCAAGTCGATTGAGCGTGCACAAAAGAAAGTAGAAGAAAACAACTTCGGCATTCGTAAACGTTTGCTCGAATACGACGATGTGATGAACTCGCAACGTGAAGTCATCTACAAAAAGCGCCGTCATGCTTTGTTTGGCGAGCGGGTAGAGGTCGACATCCTGAATACCATGTACGATGTAATTGATAACCTGGTAACAGAAAGTCAGGCCAATGGTGCATTCGAAGACTTTAACCTTGAATTGATTCGGTTGATGTCGATGGAATCACCTGTTTCGGAACAGGAATTTATGAGAATGAAAGCCGAGGATATTGTAGATAAAACCTATCATGAAATGGTTGCCACTTACACCCGAAAGATGGAAACCATTAGCAAACAGGCTTACCCGGTCATTCGCGAGGTGTACGAGCAAAAAGCCCACCTGTACCAAAATATCGTCGTTCCAATTTCTGATGGAATGCATATTTTCCAGATTATTACCAATCTTGAAAAAGCCTATAAAAATCAAGGGAAAGAGCTTGTTAAATCATTTCAGACACAAACTCTTCTGGCAACCATTGACGATGCCTGGAAAGAACAGCTTCGCGAAATGGACGACTTGAAGCAATCGGTTCAGAACGCCACATACGAACAAAAAGACCCGTTGCTCATCTACAAATTCGAATCGTTCAATTTGTTTAAAATAATGATCAGCAAGGTGAATAAACAGATTGTCTCCACTTTGGCTAAAGGTCATATTCCGATCAGCGAACCTGAACAAATTCGGGAAGGACACGAACGCAGAGGATTAGACATGAGCAAATTGTCGACTTCAAAATCGGACTCATCCGAAAGTTCATCGAACCGGCCAGAAGCGCCGCGCGAACCACAGCATGTGCAACCGGTTCGTGTCGAAAAACGGGTAGGCCGAAACGATCCTTGTCCTTGTGGAAGTGGTAAAAAATTCAAATCGTGCCACGGTAAAGATCTGGTAGACTAACAAAATTTCATAGCCCTGTCAGGGTTTAAATCCCCGACAGGGCTATTCTTTTATATAAACAAACCAACAAATCAATTGCATGGACATTCTTGCATTCATTCACTGGAACGTTAGCCCTGAAATCTTTTCTCTTGGACCAGTACACGTTCGCTGGTACGGACTTCTGTTTGCAGTTGGTTTCCTTTTCGGATACAGTCATGGTGAAAAGATGTTCAAGCATGAAAATATTGACCTGAAATGGCTCGAAAGCTTATTCATCTATTTGATTGTTGCCACAATTATTGGCGCCCGTTTGGGGCATGTACTTTTTTACGGTTGGGATTATTATTCTAAGCACCCCGTTGAAATCCTTTACGTTTGGCAAGGCGGACTGGCCAGTCACGGAGGTGTTCTTGGCATTATTATCGCGATGTTTATCTGGAGCAAATATGTGTCGAAACGATCCATTTTATGGGTTCTGGATCGGGTAGTGGTTCCCAGCATTTTTGTAGGAGCTTTAATCCGTTTGGGAAACCTGATGAATTCAGAAATTTACGGGATGCCAACCACACTTCCTTGGGGATTTATTTTTGAACGGAATCATGAAACTGTAGCCAAACATCCTACACAAATCTATGAGGCGCTCAGCTATTTGGTCACTTTTGGTGTGATGCTTTACATGTATTGGGAAACCAAGGCCAAAGATTATCAGGGTTTAATCGTGGGGGTATTCTTTGTGATGGTCTTTTCAGCTCGTTTTTGTATTGAATTTATCAAGGAAGTTCAGGAACCTTTTGAAAATGGAATGAGCCTGGATATGGGGCAGTGGCTGAGTATTCCGTTTGTTTTAACCGGAATCTTCCTGATTGTTCGAGCACTAAAAAAAGGACCTGTAATTTACCAAAATCAAGCTGTTCCAGGCAAGAAATAAAAATTCAAAATGATGTTGAAAGCCTTGAAATCGTTAGCCAGATTCTAATGATTTCAAGGCTTTTTATTTGTTAATGATTTTAAATCCAATGAGCAGACTTTTTGATTTTAATATATTTGGTGGTTGAAAATTTAACCTGATCAAAATTCCAAACCAACACAAGTAAAATAGTGAGATATTCCAAAGAATTTTTAGGCGAGACACTTGGAACATTTATGTTAGTGCTATTCGGATGTGGCTCTGTTGCTGTGACTATTCTTTTCAATGCTCATCAGGGTTTGATGCAGATAGCGCTGGCTTGGGGAATTAGTGTAACGCTGGCTATTTACCTGACCCGCCATTTATCGTGCGCCCACCTGAACCCCGCAGTCACTTTGGCAATGTGGGTTGCCAAACGAATGGCTGCCCAAAAAGTACCAGCATACCTTACTGGTCAATTCTCAGGAGCAATTCTGGCCGGATTGGTTATTTACCTTTTGTTTGGCCCATCTATTTCAGCGTTCGAAATTACACACAACATCGTGCGCGGATCATCCGAATCCGTTCAGACAGCTAAAATGTTTGGTGAATACTACGCGGCTCCTGGCAGTTTGGCAATTGTTTCGATGCCACTGGCAATGACTGCCGAAGCGCTTGGAACCTTCCTGCTTTTACTGATGATTTTTGCCCTTACCGAAGGTTGTAATGTGGGACGACCAAACGATGCGATGGCTCCCATGTTTATCGGTTTAACGGTCACATCCATCATCGGGTTGATTGCGCCATTGACTCAGGCCGGATTGAACCCTGCCCGAGATTTTGGCCCACGACTGATTGCCTGGGCGTTCGGATGGGGAAGTGCAGCTTTTCCGGATCAAACCGGCGGATTTTTCTCCGTTTACATTTTGGCTCCAATCATCGGCGGAATGCTGGCTTCGCTGTTTTTTATTTATCTGATTGAACCGGCGATGAAACGCCAGTCAACCTCAAACTGCTGCAATAATAAAGACTGTAAAAAGTAAAACCATGAAAACTACAAGACTTATTTTGGTAGGAGGATTCCTCGGAGCTGGTAAAACAACCTTGCTGTGGGAAGCTGCCCGGCGAATCACTGAACGTGGAAAACGGACCGGACTGATTACCAACGATCAGGCACCCGAGTTGGTTGATACCGCGCTACTTTCTCGAAACGATGTGAAAGTGGCTGAAGTGAGCGGAAGTTGTTTTTGCTGTAATTTCAACGGATTGATTGATGCCATGAAACAAGTTCGCGATGAAGCCAACGCCGATGTGATTATTGCCGAACCTGTTGGCAGTTGTACCGACCTTTCGGCTACCATTATACAACCGCTCAAACAAAACCTGCACGGAGAGCTAATCGTCAGTCCATTATCGGTATTGGCCGACCCAATTCGACTCAATGATATTCTGAATGGAGGAACGGCCGGCCTGCATCCTAGCGCAGCCTATATTTTCAAGAAACAACTGGAAGAAAGTGACCTGATCCTGATCAGTAAATCAGACTTGGTTTCTCCGGAAGAATTGATTCTTTTGAAAGAAAAAGTAAAATTGCATTTTCCAGATTCGGAAGTGATGGTTGTAAGTTCGCTTTCCGGAGAAGGGATAGACGAATGGCTAAATGAAGTGCTAAGCCGAACAGATGCCGGGAAACGCTTGGTGGAAGTGGATTACGATGTGTATGCCGAAGGGGAAGCTGTATTGGGATGGTTAAATACCACCATCGAACTGTCGGGCAGGGAAACCGACTGGGATACTTTTGCCCGTGAGCTGATGCAAAATCTGAGCCGTCAGTTCGACTCGATAAAAGCATCGGTTGGACATGTCAAGATATTGATTGAATCGGGCGAGAATTATCTGATTGGCAATCTTACCGGCCGGAATGAGACCTTGAATTTTAGAAGTTCAGCCGGAATAAGTTCCGAAGCCCGCCTGACCTTGAATGCCCGTTTGGAAGTGAGTCCTGAAGCGCTGGAAAAGATTGTTCGCAAAACACTGGATACAACCAAAGGAATACACCTTAGAAAAAAAATTGTAGCCCTTCGTTGCTTGAGTCCAGGCAGACCGAATCCAACGTTCAGGTTTGAACAGGTTGTCCCAATATTTTAATTACTCCTGACTTGATGAGCTAATTTTTCGATCTCTTTTTTTCGTAAGGCCAGAACTGCAATGTATCGCTTGCAATTCTCCTTATGCTCCTCGTTATTTACCTTCAGGATCGAATGAGATTGGACAAGCCAGTCAATGGCAGCATCAAGTTTGCCCTCCATTTCGCATGCTAATGCCATATTGTAGCAGGCCTTGGCAGCCATCCGGGGATTTTTATTTTTTGATTGCCTATTCCAGATTTCAGCCGCTTTGAGCCATTCGTTGTTAAGCGCGTATTTTTCGGCCAAAAGCATATTCTGATTATTGGATTTGTAGTAAAGTCGTTCGACAGTTAGCCAGGTTGGGATGATTTTAGAGCCAAAAAAACGTCCAAGGTATTCAGCAGAATTGTTGACAAGCAAATTGAGTTTTTCATGGTCATTTAAATTCAAAGGGAAATCAGAGGCTTCATAAACCAAGGTATCCATTTGATTGTACAAATAGGATAAAGTGTCGGTTTTAATAGCAATTACCCACGAAAGAGCTGCACCATTCGCAACAATATTGCTAAAACCATACATGCCTACCACATTAAAATTGAAATGGTCGAGAAAAATACAAATGTCTGATTTCGTCTTTCGAAATAATTCTTCAGGAGTGATCATTCCTGTTTCGTTTGTAGAATAGACGACAGCCAGACTATCGCGATAATTATTCACTTTTCCGAAATATCCTTCCTTTTCGAAAAAACCGGTCAACGCATCCACACACTTATTCGACAGAGTCCTGTATTTAACCAGTGTATCTATCTCTATCTTATTCACATTAAGATATTTAAAAGGAACACTGTCGCGTTGGTATGTAGAACGATTTATGATAGCAACCGTATTAATCTCATCAGGAAGATTAAATATTCCCGGCTTCATAATTTCAATCTGAGTAGTTCGGGCACTATCAGTTATCAAGCAAGAGGACAGATTTAAAGCAAGCAAAAAAATCGTCAGAATTTTCCTAGCGGGTTTCATTTTGTTTGTTTAGCTTGTTGATCTCATTTTTTCGCTGGTACAGCACAGCCGAATATTTTCGGACAGCTTCATTTTCGGACGACAAAAATAATCCGGAACTCACTTTTGCAGCTTGGTCTGTCAACCCAATAGCCTGATCAATGTTTCCGTTCATTTCGCTTGCCAGCGCTAAATTGTACAGGGCAGTTACCTTTTTCAATTTACTTTTGCTGTCAGCATAATTCTGCCAGATGGCAGAAGCCTCTTCCCATTTATTGTTTTGGGCTAATTTTGTTGCCTTTTGAAATTCAGGGTCGCTACTCTGCATGATCGTCCGGTCGACCCTTGCCCATGCAGGTAAAATATGCTTCGCGTAATTCTCACCAATTACACCAGCAGCAAGCGAAATAGCGCTTTTTTTATCTGGTATCCGTATTTTCTGATATTGGCCATTCTCATCCAATCTGTCCCAGTAAAGGGTATCAACTTGAGTAAAACGATCAATAATCCGTTGTTCTTTGATGCCATAAACAGTCCAGATATTAGAAGTTACAACATTTGCCGTTGGGTTCGAATCATCATTATTCTGGCTGTAAAAACACGAAAACATATCCAGTAAGATCAGTGCGTCAGTACCCGTTTTTTCAGCAATTGACTTATACCATTCATTAGTAGCTGGCCGGATCTCTTTTACTTGATTTCTAGGAAAAGTATTGACCGGTAAAATCCAGACGCTGTCAAATCGGTTTTGCGTCAACAATTGGCCTGACAAACTATCCAAACAAGTTTTAATTGCCAGACTATCTGAATTAAACCTGATTTTATCCTTGATTAAGCGGTGGTTTCTGACCTGATAATTTTGGAGGGTGTCATTCGCGTACTTGAGGTTACGCGAAACAAGAGCTATTTTTTTGATGTTGGGTGCCAGATTTAGCCCTGATGGTTTATATACTTCAATTGAGAATTTTTCGAAACTCACACACGAGTTCAAGATCAACAAAAAAATAAACCAAAGTAATCCTGACTTACGTTTCATACGTTCATTTTTTTTATGTTGCTTTCTACAATTTTCGAACCAGTCTTTGTTTTCTAAATTAAAAACAAAGGCTAATCGGTCTTTTGTAACGCTAATTTTCTGGCTTCAAGTTTTTTCAAATAGGTTTGTGTCTGAAATCGGTAATACGAATAGAACGACTTTAAACCAAACCCAATAGCTTTATCCAAATCGCCGTTTAATTCACTAACAAGCGCCAGGTTATATTCAGCTTTACTTCTTGTCTTTTTGTTTGTTGACCGGGCCAATTCAGTCCAATAGCGACCTGCTTCATCGTACTTATTTTCATTCATGAATTTTTGCCCTTTGTCATCCTTACTTTTGAACAAAAAGTACCCTCTTTTCTCCGGAACCCAGGTAGGAGAGAGTTTGCTATCAACATCAAGGGCAACCTTAATACCAGCATTAATCAGCGCTTGTTTAACCGATGGCAATTTACTGAAAAGCCCTGCTTGTGAGTTATCAATACTCTCCCAATAAATAGTGTCGCTCACTGCTATTGACTTTACCAAAGTTTTATTTCCAGGTTTATAAATCCTGAAAAAGGCATCGTATTTCAAATCAAGGGTTGCATTGTAAGAATAACCATTGCCGTTACCATCGAGATACCTTTCCGCGGAATAATCGGCCATTGTTTTTGTTGAGAAGCGTTCAAGTACCATCAATGCATCAGTTTTGAAATTGGTACAGATTTCACGAACCTGAGCCGGACTTAAAGTATCCGGAAGAATTTCATAGGAAAGATCTCGTTTAAAATTTCGTTCAAGCGGAACAACCACATCGTACCGGCCCGACTCGAACATCAATTCAGCCAAAGCCCTGACAGTTGTATCGGCGGCAGTACTATCGAGAACAATGTTCGACAGTTGAAATCCTTTTCTATAAAAATACATTTGCAGAGAGTCTTCCCGATGGTTCTGGAACTGACTGCTCATGCTTCGGTTCATCAACGTTATGCTCTGAATATCGGGAGATAATTCTTCTTTTGCATGTTGAATATTTTCGATAGTCAGGATTGCATAATTGCTTTTGCACGAAACCAACGCAATTCCGGCGAGTAGAAATAGAATCTTTTTATAGGTTATGATCTTTTTGAAAAACCGCATCATCTAAAATTTCAATTACATCGTTAATATATTCCCCAATATTTACGGTAAAACCATTCAACACCCAACAATAGGATCAACAGAAAAAACAACCATTTCAGATTAATCCACTCGGTTTGGAGTGTCTGTTTATGTTGTTGAACTGCTATCTGCTTGTTTGCTTTGATCTTATCAAGTAATGTGTCCTGATTTTCGAACGGGCAAAACTGACCACCTGTTTGTTGAGACAATTGAAACAAAACGCCAAAATCAGCCTGATTATTTTGTATCTCAACTTCATTTTTTACGATGCTAAAGTTTCCTTTTTCTGTAAAACTCTGACTTCCAAGCTTCGTGTCAGCTTCAAAAGTATAATCTCCCGGCTCCAGATTTCCAGCATTCAACCGGTAATAATCATCTGTACGGTCAAACAGATAGGTGAATTCCTTGAGACTGTCGTTTTTGATCCGGATTGAAACATCCGGAGAATTTACCAACTGATAGCTGTCGTTGTACAATTCGGCTGTTAATTCAATATTGTCAGTTTCCTGATAAAGTGCAGGATGATAAACATTAAAATTATCCTCGTTTTCTTTAAGAGCCAGATATTGTATGGTTTTCTGAACCAATTCGTCAAAAGCTTCATGATTACCGTTTACCTGAAAATCGTACAAACGCCAGCGCCAAAGTCCTTCACCAACAATGAATCCAACTTTTCGGCCCTTGTCGGCACCAAATGCCATCATCGTTTTGTTGGTTCTGATATTCCTGATGTTTTGAAAGGCCAGATTCTGAATCGTCGGAGCCAGTTCTGTATTTCCAAAAGGAGAAAGCAACGGAGGCGAGGATTCAATTATTTCTTTGGTCGCATCCGATAATACAAATAAAGAAAAATTGCTGTCAAAAGCAGACTGAACTTCTTCTGTATTCTGACTCGTTGCTATTTTCAAACCCATATCCAGCGAATTCAGTTGTGCAAGCATCGAATTTGGCCCAACAAGAAATAAAACCGGGATGCGGCTCTCCTTTATTTTGGTTAAAAGCTTACTTGCAACATTTTTTACCGATGGAAGTTGGTTTAAAATGATAAGGCTATAAGATGAGAGGCTATCGGGAACATTATTTCCTGTAAGTAGCTTTACATCATAATTTTGAAGTTCTTTGATGCTGGTGCGAATAGCACCCAAATCAGGATGCGGACTGTCACTGAGCATCAATATTTTTTGTTTGTTCTCCATTATTTGAATCACAAACTCATACTCATTGTTCTTCAGATTTGCTTCGCCATCAAAGGATCGTATCTTGATTTTATAATGCTGCATTCCAACTTGGGAAGCCTCCAGATTAGCAAACTCAAGTTTAAAATCATCATCTGAAGTAATTGAAACGGTGGTTGAATAAACCGATTTGTGGTTATTTTCAATGTCGATGTAGGCAATCTTATTTTTAAGCTTTGAAAACTTCAATTCTATTTCAATTGGAAATTTATTCTTCAGGAAGGCAATTTTGTTTGTCTTGACATTTCGGATTGATGCATCTGTTTTGCGAGTGGTATCGCCAACGCCAATCGAGTAAACCGGAAATTTGAGTCCAGAAGCAAAATTATCTGGATCTTGCCCTTGATTGTAAATTCCATCACCAAATAAAATTAATGCCCCAATATTCTTATTTAAATAATTGTTTTTCAACGATTTTAATATCTGCCCATAATCCGATCTGCGATCAGTTCCGGTAAAAGATTCAGTGTTTTCAACTTTTCCACCAAATGACCAGAATTCTAACTGGTAATCGTCAATAAATCTATTTTTTAACGTCTTTGCAAATTCATTGTACGAGGCTCCATAGGGTTGTACCGATTGGGAATTATCGAAAGCCACCGCCAGAATGGGCAATTGTTTGATTTTTTTTGTTCGCTCAATCAATGGTGACAGCAGAAACAAGAAAATCAGAAAAAGGGATAAACAACGTAGAATGGCTAAAAATACCTTTTGCGTAGTTGTAAGACTCACACTTTCAGTATTTCTGAAATAGAGAAAATAACTGATACCAGCAGCCAGGATGATGGACAACACAACAAATAGTCCGGAATAATTAGGTTCAAAATTAATTTCCAAAGTGCTTCTGTTTTTAGAACGATTCAAAATTAACAAACTTGGGCTAACAAGGCCATCTTCCAAACTATTTTCTGATCAATAAATCAAGATTTCAGACCAAACATATCGGTTAATAAGTTCCTGAAATTATTACTATTTGTAACGGTTTTATACACTTTTCTATTTTGCAACGTTTATAAAATAAATTGATTAGTTTTAAATTTTCACTTAAGCTTGAATTATGGCCGGATGTCAGATCTTGTTTGATTAAAGTATGGGGCAAGCAGTGGATAAACAAGGTATTTTATCAAATGGAATGCATGAAGAAAAGTATAATATTCACTATAGTATTAATTTTAGTTTTTGGGCGTGCGAATGCCCAGTATTTTCAAACCGGACAAGACCCTTCGTCGATCAAGTGGAAACAGATAAATACAACTAATTTTCAGGTTATTTATCCGGAAGAGTTTGAAATACAAGCACAAAGAGTTTCATTTGTGTTAGAAAAAGTCTACGAATACGGATCCAAATCATTGGACTTTCATCCACGTAAAGTTTCAGTACTTTTACATACCCGGACGGTGAATTCGAACGGTTTAGTGGCTTGGGCTCCCAAAAGAATAGAACTTTTTACCACCCCAAACCAACAAATTTATGCCCAGGATTGGCTAGAGCAACTTGCTTTGCATGAATTCAGGCACTTGGTTCAAATGGATAAAATTCAGGGTGAACTGCCTGTCTTGGTGAAGGCCATATTGGGCGAACAAGCAACTGCAATTGTGGTTGGTGCTTATCTGCCCTTTTGGTTCTTGGAAGGCGATGCCGTTGTTAATGAAACCGCTCTTTCAAAAAGCGGACGCGGACGCATGGCTTCCTTCAGTATGCCATACCGGGCGCAGTTATTTGAAAAAGGAGAATACTCGTTCGATAAAGCATACCTGGGTTCGTATAAAGACTTCGTAACCGATCACTACAAGCTGGGGTACTGGATGGTTGGCAAAAGTCGCGAAAAATTTGGTGCTACTGTCTGGTCCGATGCACTACAACGAATTGGCGAACAGCCATTTTCTGTAACGCCTTTAAATTCATCGTTAAAAATATCAACTAAACAGTCTAGCAAACAGTTGTATTCCGGCATTTTTGAAAACCTTACTGAAGAATGGAAACAGAACTTATTATCAAGGGCAATTGATTCTTTTTCAGTTGTTTCACCAAGCAAAAAAAACTATACCCAATATTTGTATCCTGAGGTTTATCACGATTCGATTCTGTTTGCTTATCGGACTTCAATTGATGATATTGGCAGGTTTGTGCTGATCAATCCGGATAAAACGGAACATGTAATTTATACACCCGGAACAATTTTCGAAGAATCAGTTTCCATGACCGACAACCTGGTTATTTGGGCTGAAAATAGAACTGATTTGCGCTGGACTCATTCAGATAAGTCTGTTATTCAAGTGTATAACATCGAAAATAAAGCGAATCACGAAATCAAAACGAAAAATAAATTATTCAGTCCGGTCATTTCTCCTGATTTAAAATCATTTGCAGCTGTTGAGGTCGATCCGGAAAATAATTTTTTCCTTTCGGTTTTCGATTTGGAAACTGGAAAATTGATTTACTGGTATAAAACATCTGATAATCAATATTTTTTCACACCATGCTGGGACGAAAAAGGGGAGAAGCTGTTTGTTGTTTGTTTAGCGTCAAAAGGGAAATATCTGGCTTCGTACGATGTCAAAAGCCAACAGCTTCAGGAGTTAACAGACAAAACCTTTGCAAACCTGAAAAATCCGGTTTATTCAAACGGAAGGGTTATTTTTTCAGCCGATTTCTCCGGAATTGATAATCTGTATTCGGTAGATATTCAGAATAAAATAATTACTCAGGTTGCATCGGTTCCATTTGGAGCTGATTATCCTTCAGTGGCAAAATCTGGCAATCAATTGGTTTTCAGTAATTATAATTCGGATGGATATCAACTGGCTACCATTCGGCTTCAGGAAAGAAATAGTAATAAAGAAATTAAGGATATTCAATTAGCAACTGATCATCTTGCTGAAAATCTTGCTGTTCAGGAAAAAGGAGTACCAGACTTTTCGAATTCTGATTCGAAAGTGTACCCTTCAAAAAAATATTCAAAACTTGGACATTTGTTTAATTTTCATAGTTGGGCTCCTGCGTATATCGATGTCAATAGTTACGAAATCAGACCTGGAGTTTCCGTGTTTTCGCAGAATAAATTAGGAACTGCAGAAACCAGATTGGGCTATGATTACGATGTAGCCAATCGTACCGGAAAGTATAAACTGGCGTTTAACTATTTGGGATGGTTCCCGGAGATAACCACCGAAATTTCAGCTGGTAAAGAAGCTTCAAACTATTATCAGGTTACAAATACACTTAATCAGAATCACCAGATCATTAGAAGTGACACAACAATACAGCGCTTTAGCTGGAGAGAAATAACAGCCGATTTGAATATTCGATTGCCCCTCAATTTTTCGAGAGGCAAATATTCCAGGATATTTTATCCTGAAGTAAAATACTCCATGGTGAATACTTCAATACCGGATTCAGCTTTAAGAGACTTTTATCCAGGTAATTATCATGCGTTGTCGTACCGCATTTATTTTTACAATTTATTGCACCAATCGAGCCAAAGCATTATGCCTAAATGGGGACAGCAGTTCGATATTATTTATAGGCATACGCCATTTGTTGGTTCCGATTTGGGTACACTTTCCGGAATTCAGTCGGTTATCTATTTCCCCGGAATTTCAAAAAATGATGGATTCAAAATATATCAAGGGTTTCAGAACAAGAGCTTTACAAGTAGTAGCTATAACTTTGCAAATTTTGTTCGTGTTCCCCGTGGTTTTTATGGGTACCAAAATAATAAAATGTATTCGCTGGCAGCTGATTATAAATTCCCGATTTTCTATCCGGACTTTAGTATCGGAAAATTAGCTTACATCAAGCGGATAAAATCATCGCTCTTCTATGATTATGCATGGCTTTCAATGCCAACGATAGATCAGAACGGAACGATTTATCCGAACAGCCTTGAAATGAAAATGAAATCTTTAGGAATGGAACTAACTTCCGATCTTCATGTACTTCGTTTTTTTGCTCCAATCGAAATTGGTTTCAGATCTGTTTATCGGCCCGACTTCCAGGATTTCCAATTTAACCTGTTGTTTTCAATTAATTTCAACGGTTTTTAGTCCTAAACAAAGTCAGCAAAGTTATTTCAGGATTCATTTCAATTCGGCCTGAAAATCCAATTGTACCCAATCCCCGGTTCACATAAAGATATTGATTATCAGACTTATAAAGCCCTCCCCATTTTTTTTGAATGAAATACATCGGGCTGAATTGAATTCCTGCAATTTTAACTCCAAACTGGCCGCCATGCGTATGGCCAGAGAGTGACAAAGGAATGTCTGTTTGTGGAACAACGATTGCATCCCAATGTGCCGGATCGTGTGTCATTAGTATTTTAAATGCACCCTCAGGAATATCTTTCATTGCAATATCTAAATTAGCGTACTGAGGAAATGGCCGGTGTCCCCAGTTTTCAACCCCAATTAATGCAAACGAAGTATCTTTCACGATAATCTTATCCCATTGATTCAGAAGTAGTTTAAATCCTGAATTAGTTAATCCACGCTCTATTTGGTTAAGGTTGTTCCTTTTGCTTACCGAATCAGTCCACTCATAATAGTCGCCGTAATCATGGTTACCCTGAATGGCGTACTTACCACACTTGGCCGATAGTTGGGACAAATAGGGTTCAAACCCGTTCATTTCTTCGCCAAAATTATTGACAATGTCGCCAGTAAACAGCAATAAATCAGGTTGAAGCTCTTCTATTATTTGGTGAGTTTTCTTCAAAACACTTGGATCATTCCTAAAACTACCTAAATGAATATCAGATATTTGAACAATTTTAAAACCATCGAGCTGCTGAGGTAAATTTTCAAAGTACAAGTTCTGCTTCTCAACAAATACCTGATATCGACCAATAAAAATACCATAAGCTATTACGATAAAAATGCCAAAACTTATCAGAAAAGATCCAGCAAGCGTGATGCTCTGCCAACGACGACCAATGAACCACCGAAAAAAGTAGGAGAGGATTGTCAGTCCCGAAAAAATAGATTTCGGAACCAGGTTTAGAATACTGACAACAACTACGATGTAAAAAAGAGCGTAATTTTTGCTCTGCCTAATGGTTTCAGGATTTGAAAAAGAATAAAAAAGCAAGCCAGTTGCAGCAACACTAATAAAGAAAAAAAGAATACCCAAATACCATTTTGTTTTTGCTGATACTTTTTGAGTAATCTGCCTGAATCCCAAATAGGAGATAAGTTCAACAAGTATTACAAAAGCAAAAAAGAAGATTAAAATTGAAGAAGGGATGCCTCGCATAAATTCAAATTTTGTTCAGAATAGAAAATTACCATTTTTACGGCCAATTTCTATGGGCGAAAGATCATTTTAGCACAATTTTTATTCAAATGAGCGATTTTCACACAGATTGAAATTTAATTGACCTCTAATATTCAGGTCGTAAAATATTGATAGTAAAATTATTAAAATACATTTTGCCAATTTTTAACGACTTTAGAATCCGATAATTAAAATGGAATTTGCAAAGGGTGGGGGAAAACATGCTAAATTTCACTTAAACTCATTCCAAACCATTTTTTAGTTTTAAAGTAATTATCCAGTTCCAATCAAATCAATGGTGGTCAAACTTCCCTTCTGGAAATATAATTCAGAAAATTCAGATAGCGAAAAGTATTGCCAATTCCTTTATGACAATAGCCTCGTCAGATTCATCATTATAGAGAAGCCTCATTTGATCTGCAAAACCATTTATGGTGGCGAATTAAGCATTGTTCACAAATGACAACTGTCAAATTAATTCAATTATTATTTACATTTATCACAATTAAATCATCTAAACCAAATGTAAATTATTAAAATTTACATACAGAGTTGAAAAGAGGTGGATAATAATTAACATTATTCACCTAATAAAAAGCAATAATATATCGTGAAAAAACATACATTAAAGTACATTAAATCAATAATATAAACACTTTAACTGAATTTTAAATTTAAATATTTGTTTACCACTGTTAATTATCGTTATTAAAAGAAACAATATATGCAATCATATCACTATATATCAGCATTTTATAGATAACAATTAAAGTTATTTACCAACTATATAAAATCAGATTTATTTATTTAAATCACATCAACAAACAAATGTAACTTAATACAATTAACAATATTGAATCAGTTTTTGAAATTAATACATTACATTTGTATATCGTTTAATTTACATTTATATGGAAGACCGGATCCGAAAATTTATGGAATACAAAGGGATTACTCCTTCTGAACTTGCCGATACAATAGGTGTGCAGCGGTCAAATGTTACACACGTTCTGAAAAGTAGAAATAAACCAAGCTTTCAATTTATTGAGAAGATGCTTCAGGTATATCCCGACCTTAATGCCAAATGGCTACTACTCGGTACAGGTCCGATGGTTGAGTCTACTGCTAAAAGCAGAACTCTTTTCGATCAGCTTACCGAACCGGCAAGCACTCAAAGCCCTTTATCTGAGAAACCTGTAGTAAAACCACAAGTTGAAGAACCAGCACCGATTGAAACAAAAGAAATAATAGCCACACCACCGCCTGTTGAAAAAAAGACAGAGAATAATGTTATTCAGGATCAATTTTTTAGTCCTGAAAAGCCCGTTGAACGCCTGATAGTTTTCTTTAAAGACCAAACTTTTAAAGTTTATTATCCTTCCCTGTAAGATTTTTCGACTATCTTTGCCGGCAAATTCAAATGCATGAAAAAGACGGTAATTGATTTCCTATTGCTTGAAAACAAGCAACTTAATAAAGATAATTTTCTCCTTGTACTTCAATCACCCATTCCTGTTTCTGATATTTTTCCTGGCCAGTTTATCAATGTTGAAATTAAAGAAGCGACAGAAATTTTTCTGCGTAGGCCTTTTTCAATTTTAGATGTTGATTACGAGAAACAAACCATTTCATTGTTGGTTAAAATATTAGGAAGAGGATCACGAAAACTGACAGAAGCACATGAAGGACAAAAGATAAGTGCAATATTTCCTCTTGGAAAATCATTCACTTTACCTGATAAAAACGATCAGATTTTATTGATTGGTGGAGGTAGCGGGGTTGCCCCCATGCTGTTCCTATCTAAAATATGTGGCTTAAATCCGACGAATGTAACCGTACTTATCGGTGCCAGATCATCGTCTGACCACATTGACGTTTCTGCATACCAATCATATGGAAATTTCTTATTCACAACAGAAGATGGGTCACTGGGCGAAAAAGGTTATGTAACTAACCATCAGGTTTTTACGGATAAATTAACTCAGTTCAATAAGATATATACCTGCGGACCAGACTTAATGATGAAATCGATTGGCCGAACAGCGATCGAAAAAAATATATTTTGTGAAGTTTCGCTCGAAAATATGATGGCATGCGGCTTTGGAGTGTGTTTGTGTTGTGTTGAAGACACTAAAGCTGGCCATAAATGTGTTTGTACTGACGGACCTGTATTTAATGTAAACGATCTGAAATGGTAGATTTAGGAATAAAAATTCATAACCTGGATTTTAAAAATCCGGTTTTAACAGCCTCCGGAACTTGCGGATTTGGTGAAGAAATAGCCGATTTTTTCGATTTATCGCTTCTCGGCGGAATTGTGGTAAAAGGGACAACCTTAAAGCATCGGGAAGGGAATGCATACCCAAGAATGGCTGAAACTCCTTCAGGTATGTTGAATGCAGTCGGTCTTCAGAATAAAGGGGTTGATAATTTCATCAACAATATTTATCCAAGGATAAAAGATTTGAATACCCACCTGATTGTAAATGTCAATGGCTCTACTATTGAAGATTACGTTGCTTTAACGGAACGATTGAACGAGTTGGATAAGATTCCAGCCATCGAATTAAACATCAGTTGCCCAAATGTAAAAGAAGGCGGAATGGCGTTTGGCATCAGTTGTCCATCAGCCGAAGCCGTTGTAAAAGCTGTCAGGAAAGTTTATAGCAAAACATTGATTGTAAAACTATCTCCCAATGTCACGAGTATTGCGGAAATTGCCAAAGCTGTTGAAGGACAAGGGGCAGATAGTGTTTCATTGATAAATACCATGCTGGGCATGGCTGTAAATGCCGAAACCAGAAAACCGGTGCTTTCGACCATTACCGGTGGGCTTTCAGGTCCTGCAATAAAGCCGATTGCACTAAGAATGGTGTGGCAGGTTTATAATGCCGTTAAAATTCCGGTGATCGGGATGGGTGGTATTATGAATGCTACTGATGCCATTGAATTTATGATTGCAGGAGCTTCAGCTATTCAGGTAGGTACAGCACTTTTTATTGATCCAACTATTCCTGTTCAAATTATCGATGGCCTTTCTCAATATATGGAGCGACATAAAATTCAGTCTGTTAACGAATTAATCGGGAGTTTACAATGCTGAATTTTAGAAAAATACATATGTACACCATAAAAACTATTAGTTGTGGCCTGATTTTTTCACTGGTTTTTAGTCAATGTACAAACAATCCCAAACCAGTTGAAGTCCCTAAAAAGGTTCAGGAGGTAGACACCAACAGCTTAAATTATAAAATATCAAATGAATTATCCGAATTCTCGGGTAGTAATTTTATTGCTAAAAAAGCAGGTGATTTTATACAGCAATGGAATTTAGCCGGAATGACCATGGCCATTGTTAAGGATGGAAAGCTGGTCTTTGCCCACGGTTACGGATATTCTGATGTTGAAACAAAGATTACCGTAAATCCTGGGAATCTTTTCCGGATTGCCAGTGTAAGTAAGCTTATTACAGCAGTGGCAATTATGAAATTAGTTGAGAAAAAAGTCATATCGCTTGATTCTAAAGTGTTCGGGCCAAAAGCTATATTAAAAGATTCGATCTTTAATAATGTAGTCGATAAACGGCTCTATAAAGTTACCGTAAGGCATTTGCTTGCTCATGCCGGTGGCTGGACACTGACTTACGGTGATCCGGCTTTTAATTCATTGGTAGTACTGGAAAAAACAGGCGAAACAGGAGCCGCAACCATGGATTCATATTGCCGATTCGTAGCCACCCGCAAATTGCATTTTGAACCGGGAACACGTTCGTCGTATTCGAATATGGGGTATATGTTTCTGGGAAAAGTGATCGAAGCCGCTTCAGGAAAAAAATATGAGGATTTTGTGATTAACGAGGTATTAAAACCACAGGGAATTCTGGATATGCACATTGGCCGAAGCTATTTAGCCGACAAGAGAATAAATGAAGTGAAATATTACGAGGCTGAAGAAAGCCCGATGATTCCGGCTTTTGACGGATCGGGCACAATGGTACCCAAACCTTATGGCGGAAACCCCATTGAATTGCTTAGCTCTGCCGGTGGATGGATTTCTTCGTCGGTTGAATTGGCAAAATTAATGGTATTAATCGACGGATTTAGGAATGTACCAGATATGTTGCCCCATAACCTGATCGATCAAATGGTTGTGAATAAAGATTTCAAGGGGCCTCTGGGTTGGAAAGTTGTAAAGAAAAATGGCGACTGGATCCGTACAGGAAGTATGGCCGGAACTTCGGCAATAATAAAACGCCAAAGCAATGGATTTGGATGGGTAATTATTATTAATTCAAGTAGTTGGAAAGGTCCAAGGTTACCAGCATACGTTGATTACATGATGAAGCAAATCGAGAAGAAAATCACATTGTGGCCGAAAAACGACCTCTTCAAATATGAACCTAAGAAATTAAAATAGTAAGAACTTCGATGTATCGAAAAAGGATGAACTGATTGCGGTTCATCCTTTTTTGCTTTCAACAAAACGCTAAAAATAATTAAAGTTTTATTTCTGATTTTATTACAAGTGAAATAAAGATCAATATATCTTTTATTTATCATTTAAACCTAACTAAGTAACAATCAAAGAGCAAAATACATTTTTGAATTGAAAGATTAGCCTTTTTATGCTGAACTTTTCAATCTGTATCTTGTTAGTTTGTGTGAAAACCTGAATTCATAAATGTTAAATAATAATACAAAGTATGTCAGAATTTAAAATCCAGATGCCTAAATTGGGTGAAAGTGTCCAGGAAGCTACCATTACAAAATGGTTTGTAAAAGAAGGCGATCGAATTGAAGAAGACGAACCGCTTTTTGAGGTTGCCACGGATAAAGTTGACTCTGAAATACCATCGCCAGTTGATGGCATTGTTAAAAAAATAAACTATCAGGTTAATGATCTGGTTCCGGTTGGAGAAATCGTTGCCATTATTACCACCGATGACGACGATTCGACAGAGCAAAGCGTAGAAAATGTAAAAGTTGTTTCGGAGCCTGAAAAACCTAAGGTTCAGGAGCAGAAAGCTCAAGCCGAACCTGTAATTGTTTCTGCAGTTCAAACTACCGAAGTAATACCTGATGAAACAAGCCATGAAACCAAATCTTCACGGTTTTATTCTCCGCTTGTACTTTCAATTGCCAATTCAGAAAAAGTAAGTTTATCTGAACTCGAATCAATTCAAGGATCGGGTCTGAATAACCGACTCCAGAAAAAGGATATACTGGACTATATTGAGGCACGAAAAACTGGAAAAGTAACAAAAGCACCTTCTGCTCCATCTATTCAGATTAAAGAAACGCCTGCACCGGCAAAAGCCTCATTGTCAATCGGAACAAGTGACCAGATCATCGAAATGGACCGGGTTCGTAAGATTATTGCCGACCATATGGTGATGTCTAAACAAGTCTCTCCGCACGTTACCGCAGTGGTTGAAGCTGATGTTACCAACCTTGTTTTGTGGAGAACCAGAGTAAAAGATGAGTTTGGTGTAAAATACGGCGAGAAAATTACCTATATGCCAGTATTTGTTGAGGCTGTAGCACGTGCCATTACTGAATTTCCATTACTGAATTCTTCAGTTGACGGTTACAAAATCATCATGCATAAAGATATAAACATTGCTGTTGCTGTTGCCAAACCCGATGGAAACCTGGTTGTTCCGGTCATAAAGAATGCTGAACAGAAAAATTTGGTTGGATTGACTAAAAACATGAACCAGTTGGCTGAAGCTGCACGCAAAAATAAACTGGCTGTTGAAGATTACCAGGGAGGAACATTTACAATTACCAACTTTGGCTCATTCCGTAATTTAATTGGTACACCAATTATTAATCAGCCTCAAGTTGCCATTCTTGCAACCGGAAGTATTGAGAAAAAACCTGCAGTAATGGAAACTCCAACAGGTGATGCCATTGTTGTCCGCCACAAAATGTTTCTATCATTATCATATGATCATAGAATTATAGACGGTGCATTAGGCGGGGCTTTCTTGCGGCGAATAGCAGACATTCTTGAAGAATTCAATATTAATCGCGAAGTGTAAACTCAAAAAAAAAAAATAAAATAAGATATATGACAACAGTTCCTAAAGTATTTTCGGTAAAAACAACTCCAAAAGAAATACTTGAAAAATGGTACCGGTTAATGACTCTTGGCCGGGCTATTGATGAAAAAGCTCCGAACTACCTAAAACAAGCTATTGGCTGGTCGTACCATGCACCTTATGCTGGTCACGACGGAATTCAGCTGGCTATTGGTCAAACCTTTGAAAAAGAAGTCGATCACATCTTTTTATATTATCGCGACTTGCTGACCGCTTTATCTTGTGGACTGACCGCTGAAGAAATTATCCTGAATGGAATTTCAAAGGCAACAGATCCTACCGGCGGTGGGCGACACATGTCGAATCACTTCGCCAAACCTGCATGGAATATCCACAATGTTTCGTCCTTAACCGGAAACCATACCTTGCATGCTGTTGGAGTTGCACGGGCCATTAAATATTATGGAGAAAAGGCAGTTGCAATTAGTGTTCAAGGCGAATCTTCTTTGTCTGAAGGATATGTTTATGAAGCTATTAATGGAGCTTCCAAAGAAAAATTACCTGTAATATTTACGATTCAGGACAACGGATTTGGTATTTCTGTACCTAAGAAAGATCAGACAGCAAACCGGAAGGTTGCCAATAATTTCACTGGGTTTAAAAATCTCAGGATTATTCATTGCAACGGGAAAGATGTTTTTGATTCGATGAATGCCATGCATGAAGCAAAAAAACATGCACTAGAAACCGGTATGCCAGTGATGGTTCAGGCAAACTGTATCCGGATTCATTCCCATTCCAATTCAGACCGGCACGAATTATATCGCTCAGAAGAAGAACGCAACTATGTACAGGATTACGACCCTTTATTCAAGTTCAAAAGACTGCTGATCCGTTACGGGCGGTTTACTACTGAAGAACTTGAAAGTATCGAAAATGAGTCTAAAATTGAGCTTAAAGAGGCACATAAGCTGGCATTAAAGGCTCCGGATCCAGATCCAAATACATTTATGGAATTTGTTCTTCCGGAACCCTACGTTTCTCAGAAATATCCGGAAGGAACACATCAGGAAACCGGAGAAAAGAAAAAGCTGATCACCGGACTTAATGAAACGCTGAAAGCAGAATTCAGGTTGAATCCGGATACCTTCATTTGGGGGCAAGATATGGCCAATAAAGACAAGGGTGGTATCTTTAACGTATCGAAGGGATTGCAGCAGGAATTTGGCTCAAAAAGGGTGTTTAACGCGCCAATTGCCGAAGACTTCATTGTAGGAACTGCAAACGGAATGTCGAGATACGACGAAAAAATAAGAATTGTAATTGAAGGAGCTGAGTTTGCCGATTACTTCTGGCCGGCAATGGAACAATACGTTGATTCAAGCCATGATTACTGGCGATCGAATGGAAAATTTACACCAAATGTTACTATCCGGCTTGCGTCGGGCGGTTATATCGGCGGAGGATTATACCATTCGCAAAATATAGAGGGCGCTTTGACCTCAATTCCGGGAGTTCGGATCGTATATCCATCGTTTGCCGATGATGCTGCCGGTCTTTTAAGAACTGCCATTCGATCGAAAGGGTTGACCATGTTTATGGAACCCAAAGCACTTTACAATGATCCAAAGGCAGCTACTGTAATTCCTGATGACTTTGAAGTGCCGTTTGGTAAAGCTAGAATTCGCCGTAATGGTGATGATTTAGTGATGATTACATATGGAAATACTACACATATGTGTATCGAGGCGGCAGAACGATTATCAAAAGAAGGAGCATCAGTAGAAGTAATTGACCTTCGTTCATTGATACCGCTTGATAAAGAAACAATTCTGAATTCCGTAAAGCGAATTGGAAAAGTAATGGTTGTTCATGAAGACAAAGTACACTCCGGTTTTGGTGCCGAAGTTACATCCATGATCATGGAAGAAGCTTTTGAGTACCTAGATGGACCCGTTAAACGAGTGGGTTCAACTTTTACACCAGTAGGTTTTCACCGTTCATTTGAACGGATGATACTACCTAATACCGAAAAGATTTACACGACCGCCAAAGAAGTTTTGGCCTACTAAAAACATATAAACCATGAATAAAACGGGATTAATTTATAGTTTTAATTCAACAAAGACGGCCAAGGCTGCTGAAAAGATTAAAGAGGCTTTTGGTCCTGATTTTAATATTGTACCGGTAAATGCGGAAGAATTAACTGAAGAGTTATTTCTTTCATTTACAAACCTGATTCTTGGTGTTCCGACCTGGTTCGACGGTGAATTACCCAATTACTGGGACGAGTTTGTACCTACGTTGGAAGATTTAAACCTCAAAGGTAAAACAATTGCGATCTATGGTCTTGGTAATCAGGTTGAATATCCAGAGAATTTTGGCGATGCGGTAGGAATCTTGGGAGAATTGGTTCAGGAAAGAGGAGCAACACTTGTTGGTTTTACTTCTGCGGAAGGTTACAAATATGAATCGTCAAGAGCAATAGTTGGTGATCAGTTTATGGGATTGCTTCTTGATCAGGAAACTCAGCCCCGGCTATCAAAAGAAAGAATTGAAAAGTGGGTGACCGATTTGAAAACGCAGTTTAGTTGATAAACATTATTTAATTTAAGCATAAGGGCATGATTATTAATATCATGCCCTTATTTTTTGCCATACAACAAAGATTCATCACCTGAATCAGATGATAACTGTTTTTGCTGGGCTTAAATAAGTTTATATTTGCATAAACCAGTTTTAATTAGTTCAATTAAAAAGAAAAATTATAGATATGAAACGAGCATGTTCGTTTAACACAAAAAAGGATGAATATCTCACATGCGAGTTCCATCCGACAATTAAAAAACAAATTATATTCGGATGAAAAAGAAGAAAGTAATAGCAATTGTAGCCCATGATAATCGTAAAAAAGATATGATTGAATGGGTTTCATGGAATTGGAAGGAATTTGTTCAACATAGCATTATTTGCACCGGAACAACTGGAAGTTTAGTTGAAGGCAAACTTGTTGAGAAATGTAGAGAGAATGATGTCGTTCCACCTGATGTTGTCCGCTTGAAATCAGGCCCACTTGGAGGTGACCAGCAGTTAGGTGCTTTGATTTGTGAAGGAAAGGTTGATATGCTTATATTTTTCTGGGATCCGATGCAACCACAACCACATGACGTTGATGTTAAAGCTTTGCTTCGTATTTCAACACTTTATAATATCCCAACAGCTACAAATCGCTCAACTGCTGATTTTATCATTTCATCAAAGCTTTTCCACCTAGAATATGAGCCTATTTTAAAGGATTATAGCACTTACATTAAAAGAGACGTTGATTTTAACCAATAAGTTTACTTTTTTTTAACTGAATCGTAAGTTTCAATTGTTGTATTTGGTGAATGGTCTTCTTAGCTTTGGTTAAACAAACAATGTGGCCATGAAAGAAGACAGATTGAAAAAGATGATTAAGACAATGTATCTTCTTCGTGAAGTCTTAAGACTGAAACAAGAAGATGATCAAGCATTTAGGTTTAAGCCAAAAACCAAAGTTCTGAAAGAAGTAGATGAAATTATTGACCGAGGTCTTGAAGAGTTTTATTCTCTGAGAGTTAGTTAGGCTTATTATGCATTTTACAAGTTAGTATTGCATAATTATTTACATTTTAACGCTGATATACCCAAAGAACAATGGTGTATTCAGCGTTTTTATTAGCAATAACTGAGCTTGAAATATTGAAAAGGAGGCATTAGACTTCTTATTAACAAAAGTGAATAAATGCAAATTACATATGTAACTAACTCTTTAATGGATATTAGTAATTTATTGATATTTAAGATATTGTATTATTTACAAACGAGAATTTACTTAAAACAATAGACTATATTTCTCTTACGATTCTATGTATTATGGCCAATCATAATATATTAGCTTCGAGAATAACCAAATTCTAACAACATTGAGGTAAACATACCAATTATTAATTCTGATAGTTTTCCAATTACAATAGATTGAGGAAAATAATAACATCATTGATCGACTATTATATTTTTCGCTTAATCAGACCATTTCAGTTTTGAAAGCAATACATTTAGTCTACCAAAAACTCCAAAATAATTTGCATCTGGGCATCTGGGATGTTATTGAGGATTTAATACAAGAATTTGATAATTCTTGACTCAGCTCAATTCATGAGTAAATAAGCTAAGGATTTCGACTTGATTATGATATATTATATTCAGAGCAAAATTTATATACTTGTCTTAGAATTAATATTATGTTATTTTTGTACACTTAAAAAGAAGGAGCAAAAGCTCCTTCTTAAAAATTATTGATTATTGTATGTTTTTCATCTTTTCGATAATCTCAGCATGTTTGTCTAACATCTTTAAACGATAGTACAATGTCTTTAAAGATTCTAAAGTAAACTTATCTGTTGGGTTTATCTCATGAGCTTTTTCCATATATGGAATTGCTTTCTTGAACTCAATATCAGCTTTATTTTTTTCTTCTTCATATTTATCTGGCTGGCTGCTTGGAACAAGATTGGCTACATCAACTTGTTTTACGCCTTTATTATAATATAAAGCTCCTAAATTATAATATGCATCAAAATAGTCTTCTTTATATTCAATTGCTTTCAGGTAACTGGTTGCAGCTTCTTCTGGTTTCTGAAGCTTATCATACAATGTACCTTGAGCAAAGAAATACGAAGCATTTTTGGGATCCTGTGCAATAGCGATGTCCAAATACTTCATCGCAGCATCAATTTTATTGGCATTCAAATAAACATTAATTACCTCAACTAAAAGAATTCCATTATCCGAATATTCTTTTAATCCATCTTGCAATACTTGTAATGCACCTAAAGTATCTTTTTTCTGAAAATAACTGTTAGCTATTAACGAATAAGTTTTTGCACCATTGTATTTATACTTTGCTGCTTGTTTGTAATATTCAATAGCTTTATCGTATTGCTTGGCATTGTATGCGGCCAATCCAGCATTAAAAATAATAACCGTATCAACAGCATTAGGTTCATCAGCCTTATAAACAGGAGTCTGCTCAATGGCCATAATCTGTTCAAATGATTTCATAGCCTTTTCATAAGCTTCTTCATTAAAACCTGCAACTGCCTGATTTGTAAGGTCACCAATCAAAAGAGTAAGTTTAATTTTAACACTCTTTGAAAAACGATCTTTGTCATCAAGCTGTAAGGCTTTCATATAAGAATCATATGCCACAGTCAATGGATCAGCACTAAGCTTTTTATAATTTTCATCTTTCGATTGAAAGATAGCTTGGTAGATTTCACCACGTACTTCCCAAGTTCTGGGCCAGGTAACAGAACCCTCAGTTTTCGGGTTAGTAGCATCAATAGTTTCTTCTATTGCTTCAACTGCCTTGTCGAGCTTACCAGCTTCTTTATAACTTAAGGCACTGGTTACTTTGCCTTTCTGAGCGAATACGCTTGATATGGCAAAAAGTAAAACAAATAAAATTGTCGTTCTCTTCATTGTGATAAATAGTTTGTTGTTACGCTATTATTAATTAAAAGTTTAAAATTATTTTTTATTCTTCTAGCTGAGAAGGATTAATATTATCTTCAGATAATTCGATGTTTTCATCTAAAATCTCAGAAACGTCATCTGGATCCTCTGAAGTTGGGACGATAGTGATTGATGCTATCTGGTCTCCTTCTTTAAGATTTATCAAACGTACTCCCTGCGCTGTTCTTCCCAAAATTCGAAGTGCTGAGATCGACATTCTGATTGTCAGACCTGATTGTGTAATAATCATCAGGTCATTTGTATCATCAACACTTTTAATTGAAATTACTTGGCCAGTCTTTTCAGTAACATTAATGGTTTTAACACCTTTTCCGCCTCTGTTTGTCAATCGGTAATCGCCAATTTTTGAGCGCTTCCCATAACCATTTTCAGAAACAACTAAAATATCCTCATTTTCGTTTTCAACACAAACCATGCCAACTACCTCATCCATATCGTGACCAAGGGTTATTCCACGCACTCCGGAAGCTGTTCGTCCTATTGGACGAACGCTACTATCCTCAAAACGAACCGCTTTGCCTGAACGAACCGCCATCATGATATGATGATTTCCATTGGTCATACGGGCTTCAAAAAGTTGATCGTCTTCCCTGATTGTAATTGCATTTACCCCATTTTGTCTTGGACGTGAATAAGCTTCTAGAGAAGTTTTCTTAATGATACCTTTCTTTGTACAAAGAATAATGAAGTTGTTATTAATATATTCCGGATCAGTTAGGTTATTCACATTAATATAGGCCAGAATTTTATCATCCTGCTCAATATTAATCACATTCTGAATAGCCCGACCTTTGGAAGTCTTTGTTCCTTCAGGTATTTCATAAACTTTCAGCCAAAAACATTTACCTTTTTCTGAAAACAGAAGTAATGTATTATGCATTGAAGCATTGAACATATGTTCAAGAAAATCTGAATCTCTGGTTGTACTTCCCTTTGAACCTATTCCGCCCCTACCCTGAGTTTTAAAATCAGTTAATGGTGTCCGTTTAAGATATCCCAAATGAGAAATAGTAATAACCATTTCTTCATCGGCATAAAAATCTTCAGGATTGAACTCTTCGGCATTAGGCACGATCTCGGTTTTACGACCGTCACCATATTTTTCTTTTATCTCAATAAGCTCATTCTTAATTATTTCCATGCGCAAATTGATATCGGCAAGAACACTTCTCAAATATTCAATTTGTTTCAGTATTTCTTCGTACTCCGAATGTAATTTGTCCTGTTCCAGACCTGTCAACTGACGTAAGCGCATTTCAACAATTGCCCTGGACTGAATATCAGATAAGCTAAACCGTTCCATCAGGTTCAGTCTGGCTTCATCAGGATTTTTTGCAGCACGGATAATGGCGATTACTTCCTCTATATTATCACTGGCAATAATTAATCCTTCCAGAATGTGGGCGCGCTTTTCTGCTTGATCCAATTCAAATTGTGTCCTCCGGATGACTACATCATGTCGGTGCTCAACAAAATAATGAATTAAATCTTTCAGGTTAAGCATTTTAGGCCGGCCATTCACCAGCGCAATATTATTAACACTGAAACTATTCTGGAGCTGAGTGAATTTGTAAAGTTTATTCAGAACAACATTCGAAATCTCATCTCGTTTGATATCAAAAACGATACGCATTCCTTCACGGTCCGATTCATCGTTTACATTCGAGATTCCTTCAATCTTCTTTTCATTGATCAACTCGGCAGTCTTAATAATGAGTTCTGCTTTATTTACCATGTAAGGAATTTCGGTAACTACTATCTTTTCACGTCCATTCGGAGTTACTTCGATGTGAGCTTTTCCCCTGATAACAATCCGACCCCTTCCTGTTTCAAATGCTTCCTGAACACCTCGATATCCATAAATGATACCTCCGGTAGGAAAATCAGGTGCTTTAATTATTGGAATCAAATCCTGAATATCAATTTCCGGATTATCGATGTATGCAACAATCGCATCGATGGTATCGGATAAATTATGCGGTGGCATATTCGTTGCCATACCAACTGCAATACCAGAGGCACCATTAACTAACAGATTGGGAATACGGGTAGGTAAAACCGTAGGTTCTTTCAACGACTCGTCAAAGTTAGGTTGAAAATCTACCGTGTTTTTCTCCAAATCAGCAAGCGTTTCTTCTGCAATTTTTGATAACCGGGCTTCGGTATAACGCATCGCAGCCGGGCTATCACCATCAACCGATCCAAAGTTACCCTGTCCGTCAACTAACGGATAACGCAACGACCAGTCCTGGGCCATACGAACCATGGTGAAATAAACAGATGAATCACCATGAGGGTGAAACTTACCTAATACTTCCCCCACAATCCTCGCTGATTTTTTATAGGCCTTATTCGAAAAAGTTCCCAATTCACTCATTCCAAATAAAACGCGACGATGTACAGGCTTTAAACCATCTCTTACATCCGGAAGTGCCCTCGAAACAATAACTGACATCGAATAATCGATGTAAGCAGACTTCATTTGCTCTTCAATATTAATCTTGATAATTTTTTCGCCTTCAGACATTTACTCCTCCTCTAAATGATTTTTGCTTAAAAAATTTTGATTGACAAAAATACAAAAATACTTTATGAATCAAGCGATTATTGCGCTTTTCATAGGTAAATTACAAATAAGATTTTAACAATGTAATGTTCGTAAAATCAACAAATTATACGCGACGCTTGACTTTTATTGCGTATTTTTGAATAAAGAAAATGAGATTGAGTATGACAACACCAACTTTTAGGAATACTTTTTGTTATTTTGGATACGTAACTTTATTAATGTGACGAAACATATGGATTCACAATTTTCACCGCGAATTAAAGATGTTCTTTCGTACAGCCGGGAGGAAGCTATCAGGCTTGGAAATGAGAGCATTGGATTAGAACATATTTTCCTCGGAATCCTTAGAGATGGAGAAGGCGTTGCCATTGAGATTCTCACCAACCTCAGTGTCAATTTGTCCGAGATAAAACAATCGATCGAAGAAAAACTAAGAACTGGCAAAGATATCGATTCACAAGCCTCTGTGCAATTATTGAAATCAGCAGAAAAAGCCTTGAAACTTGTTTATCTGGAAGCTCGGGCTTTCAACAGCCCTACCATTAATACAGGCCATCTGCTTCTTGCATTAATTAAGGATAAGGATAGCATGATTAGTAACATTCTTAGCGAGTACCACATCAATTATTATATTTTGAAATCAAGGTTAGAAGATTATAAAAATCCCGAAGCAAAATCAGACTTTGATGATGAAGACTCGGATGATGATAGTTTCTCTAAATCAGCTGGAGGTGCCTCTTCATCGTCATCTGCCAAAAAGCCGGTAAACCCAAAATCGGACACACCAGTGCTTGATAATTTTGGCGTTGATATTACCAAAGCAGCGGAGGAAAATAATCTGGATCCGATTGTTGGCCGTGAACGTGAGATTGAACGATTAGCTCAAATATTATCCAGAAGAAAGAAAAACAATCCAATTTTGATTGGCGAACCAGGTGTTGGTAAATCAGCTATTGCTGAAGGACTTGCATTACGAATTGTTCAGAAAAAGGTATCAAGAATACTTTTTGACAAACGAGTTGTCAGTTTAGACATCGCCTCCATTGTTGCGGGAACCAAATACCGCGGACAGTTTGAAGAGCGAATGAAGGCTATTCTGAACGAATTATCCAAAGTCAGTAACGTCATTCTTTTTATCGACGAAATTCATACCATTGTTGGCGCCGGGGGCGCAACAGGTTCCCTTGATGCTGCTAATATGCTGAAGCCTGCATTGGCTCGTGGTGAAATCCAATGTATTGGAGCCACTACCCTAGACGAGTATCGTCAGCAGATTGAAAAAGATGGTGCTTTGGAAAGACGATTTCAGAAAATAATGGTTGAGCCGACTTCTGTTGATGAGACGATTGAAATTCTGAATAATATTAAATCAAGGTACGAAGATCATCACAATGTAATATATACTCCTGAAGCTATTGAAGCTTGCGTCAAATTAACAGCCAGATATATTCCTGATCGTTTTTTGCCAGACAAAGCGATTGATGCCCTCGACGAATCAGGCTCACGTGTGCACATTTCAAACATCAACGTTCCGGATCGCATTGTGAAACTGGAAGAAAAGATTGAAAAGACCAAAGAGGAAAAAATCAAGGCTGTTAAGAGTCAAAACTTTGAATTGGCTGCTAATCACCGCGATAAAGAGAAAAGCCTCTTGCAATTACTTGAACAGGAGAAAGAAGAATGGGAAAAGGAATTGATCAGCCATCGCGAAACTGTAACCGAAGAAAAGGTTGCAGAAGTGGTTGCCATGATGTCAGGAGTACCTGTTCAGCGAATTGCTCAGGCTGAAGGAAAACGATTGATGGATATGGGCAAAATGATCAAGGGAAGCGTGGTTGGCCAGGACGAAGCAATTGTTAAGATTGTAAAAGCTATCCAGCGAAACCGTGCTGGACTTAAAGACCCCAATAAACCAATCGGCTCATTTGTTTTTCTTGGACCCACAGGTGTAGGTAAAACACAATTAGCCAAAGTCTTAGCTAAATATTTATTCGACAGCATCGATTCTTTGATCAGAGTTGATATGAGCGAATACATGGAGAAATTTTCAGTTTCAAGGTTGGTCGGTGCACCTCCGGGATATGTGGGATATGAAGAAGGAGGACAGTTGACTGAAAAGGTCCGGAGAAAACCTTATTGCGTGGTTCTTTTGGACGAGATCGAAAAAGCTCATCCGGATGTTTTCCACCTACTACTTCAGGTTCTGGATGAAGGACGTTTGACTGACAGTTTGGGTCGCAGTATTGACTTCAAGAACACCATTATTATTATGACCTCAAATATTGGCTCGCGTCAGTTATCAGAGTTCGGTCGTGGAGTAGGTTTTACCACGCAAAATAAGAGTGTTGATGATGGAGAAAATTCAAAGTACATTGTTGAAAAGGCCTTAAAGAAAGCTTTTGCTCCCGAATTCCTAAATCGTATTGATGACGTGATCATGTTTAATGCATTGACCAAAGAACACATCCATCAGATCATTGACATTGAATTAAAGGGGTTGTATGAACGTGTTAACTCTCTAAATTACAAGTTAAAAATATCAACAGCAGCTAAAGATTTCATTGCTGAGAAAGGATATGATCCCCAATTTGGAGCAAGGCCGTTGAAACGGGCAATCCAAAAATACCTGGAAGATGAAATGGCTGAAGTTATTATTAGAGCTTCTGTTGTTCAGGGAGATACTATTTCTGTAGGTTTTGACAAGAAGACCGAAAAGATAAAAATTAAGATTTTATCTACGCTTCAAAAGCAATAAAATAAAACAGAAAACCAGGTTTAAGCCTGGTTTTCTGTTTTATTTAGGTATTTCAATGCTAATAGCGAAATATCATCAGCTTGATGACCTTGTCCTTCAAATATCATAATGCTTTTTACTAATTTCTTCACCACCTCCTCCGCGGTTAAATCATTTAGGTTCTGAATATTTTTTTCCAATCTGTCGGCTCCATAATGATGTTTATCGGCATCTCTTGAATTGATTACTCCATCAGTATATAAGATGATCAGATCATTCAGTCTAAGTTCCACACTACTGCTTTTATATGTCTTATCCTTATATATCCCAAGTGGTAACCCGTGACTCTTCGATAATGTTTGTAAAGTACCATCGGCATGTAGAATATAGGGATAATTATGTGCTGCATTACAGTAATCCAGCAATCCGGACCGGATGTCTAAAATTCCGAGAAAAAGAGTAACAAAATATTGGTTAGAATTTCGATCACTCAATTCTTTATTGACACGCCTCACAATATCTTTGGATGACAACCTTTTGGCATGTGTTTTTATCAATGTGCTGGTAATGGCCATAAAAAGAGATGCTGGAATTCCCTTCCCGGAAACATCACCTATTGCGACCAACAAATGATTTTTATCTATAAAAAAATAGTCATATAAATCTCCACCAATAGTCTCTGCAGGCTTTAACATAGCATAAAGATCTATCTCAGGATATTCCAAAAAGTTGGGGTTTCCTGAAGGGACAATGTTTAATTGTATTTCCTGAGCCGATCTTAAATCCTTATCAAATTTAATTTTATCACTGGCTGTTTTCGATTGGTCCTTGATAAGCAATCCATATTTTTCCTGCCAATTCTCTAAACTTTCGGCAAGCATCTTAATTTCATTCTTCGATTTCTGTTCTTTCCCCGGAGAAGAACTAAACCGTTGAATAGCATGAGTAATTCTCTCCAACGGATCAAGCATCTTCCTGAAAACAAAAATATTAACAAAAAAAAGGATAAGGATTCCAAGAACTGAAACTAAAATGATTTTTTGGAATATTCCGTGAAGCTCGTTAAACAGCTCCTTTTCAGGAATTACAATAATCACACTCCAGCCTGAATTGGTGATCGGTGCATAATAAAGCCATGCAGCTTGATTGTTAGGATATTCTGAAATACCTAAACCAGCTCCACTCCTACCCTCTTTAATTTGCGATTCTATCTCCTGACGATTCGTTTTAAAAATAGATGAAGCTTTTTCATAAAGATTACGTTTAAGGATCCAGTCTTTGCGGGGGTGTGAAATATAATTACCTGTATGGTCTACAATAAACGCATAACCGTGATCTCCCAGATGAATTTCTGCAAGCATTCGCTGAATAGTACTTAACGAAACCTCACAAGAAACAACACCTGCAACATTTTTTGAATCAGGATAGTATATCGGCATTTTATAAGAAACAAGCAAATGTGAGTTATCGTATCTGCAAAAAAATGGAGCGGACCAAATACCCTGGGCTAGCTTGATATGACCAGACCTAAGATCAAAAATAAATTTTTCAGCGGCTAAACTATCTGGATTGCAAATATTCTGGCCTTTCTTGTTTGATGAAAACTTTAATAATTGCTTTTGATCTGTTCCAATCAATTCAACATGAATACTTTCAATAATACTATTTGATTTCAGAACCTGTTGCAGAAAAAAATCAAGATCATTGTTCTTAAAATAATACAGAGCCTGAACAGATACGTTTTTTGCAATCTCTTCGGTTCCAACAGTAATTCTGGAAATCTTCGAAATAACCATATTACTCTGATTAACAGCACCATCTTCAATCTTTTTCACCAATACTTCCTTACTGAAGTAATAATTGATATATACAATGGATGCGATAATAACGATTGCGATGGTAGTTATCTGAGAATTTAAAAGAAAGGAGATTCCTCGCTGCTTCATTTTATCCGGAATTTTAGCTTACCTAATATAGTAAAAAGTTAGTTGATTATGGTAGAGTAAAAATCTAAAAAAAGTTAAAGATGAGTTATTCCATTCCTGAGCGACAATAAAAAAGCCGGAGCATAGGCGTCCGGCTTTAACTTATTTTATTTAAACATCTTATGTATTCATTCCACCACAAACATTGATAACTTGACCGGTCACATAGCTCGACAAATCGGATGCCAGAAACAGGCACACTTTGGCCACATCTTCTGTGGTTCCACCCCTGCGAAGTGGAATTTTACTTGCCCACTCGTTACGAACTTCTTCTGGTAACTGTCCTGTCATTTCAGTAATAATGAAACCTGGGGCAATGGCATTGCAACGAATGTTTCTCAATCCAAATTCCTTTGCGGCCGACTTGGTAAAACCGATAATTCCGGCTTTCGACGAGGAATAATTAATCTGGTTGGCATTTCCTGAGACCCCAACAACCGAACTCATATTGATAATACTGCCACAGCCTTGTTTCCACATAACCGATTGAACTGCTTTCGTAAAGTTAAAAACAGATTTCAGGTTTACAGCAATTACTGCATCCCATTGATCTTCAGTCATGCGTTTTAAGGCTCCGTCTTTAGTGATCCCTGCATTATTTACCAATACATCAACACGTCCAAAATCAGATGTAATGGTGGCCACGACATCCTGAGTGTCATTAAATTTTGCTGCATTCGATGCGTATCCTTTGGCTTTTACGCCAAGTGCATTCAATTCAGCTTCTGTGTTTTTCATGTTTTCGTCTTCAAAAAGATCGGTGAAGGCAATATTGCAACCTTCTTCAGCAAATTTGATGGCAATTGCTTTTCCAATGCCTCTGGATGCGCCAGTAATTATGGCAGTTTTTCCTTCAAGAAGTTTCATATTAAAGTATTTGATTTATGAATTTTCGAATTACGGGCAAAAGTAATAAAATATGCGAAACTGATCGTTTTAGGCTTCTTTTATCAGCTTTTTCAAGCCAAACTAGACAAAATCAAATGGAACTTTTAACTGGAATTTTCGAAATCTCAACCGCTAATTATTTATAAAATTAAAGTACTATTTTTGGCTGAACTCATATTTACGTCAAAGCAACTATTTAAATTATACAATGTCAGGTCATTCAAGCATTAAGGTTTATGTTTTTTATTACAAGAATGGTTCGATCCTACAAACTGATCCAATCTATCAGCCGGTTATGGCCGGAAACGCAAGTCACAAAGAAAAATCGGCGATGGTCGGCGATGATTCGGGCGAAAATATTTCAATAAAAAACCCTTATTACAGTGAATTGACCGGCATTTACTGGGTTTGGAAAAACACAAAACAAGACGTAACCGGAAGCTGTCATTATCGGCGCTTTTTCACGGCTCAACCAGAATCATTCCTTTACAAACTGAAACGGCTTCTTTATTTTCCGGCCGGATTATACAAAAAACGGTATGGATTGATCTATACTGAAAACACTAATCTTTTTGTTCCAAAAATCCTCAACAAACAGGAGTTAAACGATTTACTGAACCAATACGATGCCATTTTACCTCAAGCCCGGAAGCTGAAATATACCGTTGAAACTCACTATCGTCGTTATCACGACGTCAACGATTTGAAACTGCTTGAGACGATACTGACAGAAAAATACCCGGAATACGTGGAAGCTTTTCACAATGTACTTCAGGAGAAAAGGCTATATGCCAATAACATGTTTATCTTGAAAGATGAACATTTTCAGGAATTTATGGCATGGTGGTTCGATCTGCTTTTTGAATTTGAACGAAGAATCGACCTGAATAATTATACCGATTATCAGAAACGAATTCTGGGTTTCATGGCCGAACGTTTGTTGACGGTTTGGTTCAAGAAAAAGCAATTGATTTGCATTGAGTTGCCTGTTATCTATTTCAAGAAGTTCAAGTTTGAATAACAAACGGTAGCTAATCCCTTCAAATAGTGTATTTTTGTGGCATTAAATTTTTGATTTATGCTCGATCAGTTAACCATTTGCGCCATAGCTACTTCTCACGGGATGGGAGCCATTGCGACCATACGTCTTTCAGGGGAAAAAGCTTTTGAAATTGCTGATTCTGTATTCCAGTCGCCAAAATCCGATAAAAAGCTGGCTGACCAAAAGCCAAATACCCTGCATTTTGGAAGCATTACCGACGGAAATGAACTGATTGATGAAGTTGTCGTTTCTATATTTCGGACACCACATTCGTTTACAGGTGAAGATGTGGTTGAAATCACCTGTCACGGTTCTGTTTATATACAGCAACGAATATTACAATTGCTAATCACAAAAGGCGCTCGCATGGCGCTTCCCGGCGAATTTACCCAAAGGGCATTCCTGAATGGAAAGATGGATCTTTCGCAGGCTGAAGCAGTGGCCGATTTGATCGCTTCGACCAATAGGGCCGCTCAAAAAGTGGCAATCAATCAAATGCGTGGTGGGTTTTCTTCTGAATTAATCAGTTTGCGGGGCGAATTGCTTCATTTTATTGCCATGATTGAGCTGGAACTCGATTTCAGCGAAGAAGATGTTGAATTTGCTGACCGTGACCAATTGAAGAAACTTGTTTCCAGAATAGAAGCGACTCTCCGGAAGTTGAAAGATTCGTTCCAATTGGGGAATGTGATTAAAAATGGCATTCCGGTAGCCATTATTGGCGAAACCAATGTAGGCAAGTCTACCCTACTCAACGCCTTGCTGAATGAAGAAAAGGCTATTGTATCCGATATTCACGGAACAACACGCGATGTGATTGAAGATGTGGTGAATATTCACGGTACTGCTTTCCGCTTTTTCGATACGGCCGGAATTCGAGAAACAACTGACGAAATCGAAACCCTTGGGATAGAACGCAGTTACAGTAAGCTCGATCAGGCAACAGTTGTAATTCTGGTAGTTGATACTCAAAATGAACTTGAAGTTATCGCCAGTCGAATCGCAAAAATCAGAGAGCGATTAAATGATCAACACCTGATAATTGCTGCGAATAAAGTTGATCGTGGATCGGCTGAAACAATCTCAGGATTAAAAGAAATGCCATTGCTCACCAACGAAAAACTGGTGTTCATTGCTGCCAAGCAAAAAACCAATCTGGATGAACTGATTTCGGAAATGCAGCATGCTGTCTCGCTCGAATCAATCAGCGAAGATGCGGTGATTGTAACCAACGCACGTCACTTCGAAGCTTTGTCCCGAGCACACGAATCGATTGAAAGAGTGCAACTTGGACTCGATAATATGATTTCAGGTGATTTTCTAGCACAAGACATCCGCGAATGCCTACACTACCTCGGTGAAATCACCGGTGAAATATCTAATGACGAAATTTTAGGTCATATTTTCAAGAATTTCTGCATCGGCAAATAGCTATTGATTAGCATTTAATAGCAAATCTCAATAAAGAATCAGCGGCATTCTTAAAATCTACCAAATAAAATTAGCAGTTAGCAATTGCATATTTGGTTGATAATGTTATACATAAAGTCAATCACATTTGGTATATTTACTTTAATTAAGGTATTATTAATACCTAACCTTTGCAAATCGACTGAGTATATAATAATGACTTCGTCATGTTTAATCTGAAATTAATTTGAAACTCTTCATCAAATATATGGTTTCAATGCGCTGCAAAATGGCAGTGAAGGCTGAGTTGGATAAGCTGGGCCTCCATTATACCAAGGTCGAGTTGGGCGAAGTCGAAGTCATGGAAGACATTACTGAAGAACAACGGATGCAGTTGAAAACCGAATTATTAAAATCGGGTCTTGAACTGATGGACGATCAAAAATCTATTCTGATTGAAAAGATCAAAAACACCATTGTTGAAATGGTACATTTTAATGAAGAACTACCCAAAATTAACTTTTCAGACTATCTTAGTGAAAAGCTAAAACATGACTATACCTATCTGGCCAATCATTTCTCCGAAGTAACCGGCATCACCATCGAACATTATATTATTGTCCACAAAATTGAACGGGTAAAAGAGTTACTGCTCTATGATGAACTCAATTTGACCGAAATATCTTATAAATTGAATTACAGCAGTGTTGCCCACTTATCCAACCAATTCAAAAAAATAACAGGTTTGACTCCAACCTTCTTTAAACATCTCAAAAACAAAAAACTAACTGCCCTTAATGATGTGTGAATGATGTAACTAATTTCAGAAATTGTGTAACAGCAAAATATGAAATGAGATGACCTTTGATTTATGCAAAAACATAAAACAAACATCATGCGATTAAAGCCATTAGGAATTGTTCTGAGTATAATCGGATTGCTCATGATAATTTACACCGGATTCAATTATGTGACTACTGAAAAAGTAGTTGACTTAGGCCCCATTAAAATTAATGCAGAAAAGAATCACCCGGTACAGTGGTCTCCAATTGTTGGGATCGTGCTACTCGTTGGAGGTATTGTGATTGTGTTAATCGACAAAAAAGCAAAAGTCTGAAAAACTGCATTTCAGTTAAATGTGTGAATTGTGTAACTTATTTACAAAGTTGTGTAACATTTCGGACAGAAATAGATGCACCTTTGACTGCACTCGTTTAAAACAGGACTAAAATTGAAATTATACATCAAGTACATGGTGAGTAACCGTTGTAAAATAGCGGTGAAAGATGAGTTGAAAAAACTTGGTCTGCATTTTATTGTGGTTGATTTGGGTGAAGTTGAAATCATGGAGAGTCTTTCTCCCGACAGGCGCGACTTGGTAAAAACAGCCTTATTTAATGCCGGATTTGAGCTGATGGACGACAAGCGGGCTGTTTTGATCGAACGGATAAAAAACATCATTATCGAAATGGTGCATCATACAGATGGGCTAATCAAGACAAACTTCTCGGTATTCCTTAGCGAAAAACTGAACCACGACTATACTTACCTCGCCAATTTATTTTCAGAAGTACAGGGAACGACCATCGAGCAGTTTATTATCTCTCATAAAATTGAACGGATAAAGGAGCTGATTATCTATGGCGAGGAAAATATTACAGAAATTGCATGGCGGATGAATTACAGCAGTGTTGCCCATTTATCCAATCAGTTTAAAAAGGCAACAGGGCTTTCACCCTCGCATTTCAAGCAAATGAAAGACAAAAGGAGAAGTCCGATTGAAGATATATAGGAAGCTCGGTTGCAAAAAATAACGATGGCCGAAACAAATAAAATATGGAACGAACAAAGTCGCACGAATCACAATACGCCAGCAGTTTGATAGAAGCTAGTCTTGATCCATTGATTGCGATCAATATTGATGGTAAGATTACGGATATGAACCAGGCAAAAATAAATATTACCGGCATAGAGCGCGATCGATTGATTGGCACCAATTTCTACGATTATTTTACCGAACCCCAAAAAGCAAAGAAAGTATATCAGGAGGTTTTTGCCAATGGGTCAATTACGAACTATCCCCTTACTTTTCATCATCAGGACGGCAAACTAACCGATGTACTTTTCAGCGGTTCGGTTTATAAAGACAATCAAGGAAAAATATTGGGCGCAGTTGTGGTAGCCCGCGATATCACGGAACAGAAATGGGCCAAAGAACTGCAAATTGCTAACAAAGAGCTTGCATTTCGGAACGATGAAAAGGAAAAGCGGGCCAAAGAGTTGATCCTTGCCAACAAGGAACTTATATTTCAGAACAAGGAGAAAGAGAAACGTGCAGCTGAACTGATTGTAGCCAACAAAGAATTACGGTTTCAGAATAAAGAGAAAGAAAAACGGGCAGCCGAGTTAATTATAGCCAATAAAGAACTGGCTTTTCAAAATACAGAAAAGAAAAAACGGGCAGCTGAGCTAATTATAGCCGACAAAGAGCTGGTTTTTCAGACAGAAGAAAAAGATAAACGGGCAGCAGAATTAATCATTGCTGATAAAGAGCTCGACTATCAGAACGAAGAAAAAGAAAAACGATCAGTAGAAAATAAAGAACTTGAAGCATCCAGCTATTCGTTAAAATTAGCTTCTCAGTATTCATTAAGCTTAATTGAGGCAAGTCGCGATCCGTTAGTGGTGATTAGTCCTGAAGGCAAGATTACCGATATGAATGAAGCTTTGGTAAACATTACCGGAATCGCACGGAAAGAGCTGAAAGGCACCGACTTCTTCGATTATTTTACCGAACCTCAAAATGCACGTGAAGTATACCAGGAAGTGTTTGCCAAAGGGTCGGTGGCCGATTCGCCGCTTACCCTTCGCCATGCCAACGGAAAATTAACTGATGTTTTGTTTAACGGATCGGTTTACAAAGACGACCGTGGAAATGTATTGGGAGTAGTGATTGTTGCCCGAGACGTGACCGACCAAAAGCGAATTGCAACTGAATTAACTGAAGCCATTGTGTTTGCCGAACTGGCCGTTGGGATTGCTGAAGAAGCTAAAGTTAAAGCCGAAAGCGCTACCCTGACCGCCGAAAATGCAGTGAAAGCCAAACAGCAGTTTTTGTCGAACATGAGTCATGAGATTCGTACGCCAATGAATGCGATTATTGGTTTCACCAAAGTATTGCTGAAAACCGAACTGTCGGCCAAACAAAAAGAATATTTATTAGCCATCAAAATGAGTGGCGACGCCTTAATCGTGTTGATTAACGACATACTCGATCTGGCCAAAGTAGATGCCGGGAAAATGACCTTCGAACAAACTCCATTTAAAATGTCGGCGTCTATTTTGGCCATGCTTCACTTGTTCGAAACAAAAATTCAGGAAAAGAATTTAAAGCTTGTGAAAGAATACGATCCGAATATTCCTGACGTTTTGGTTGGCGACCCGGTGCGCCTGCACCAGATTATTTTAAACCTGGTGAGCAATGCGGTTAAATTTACGGCTAAAGGAAAAATTACCGTTAGTGTAAATTTACTTAACGAAGATGAGAAACAGGCAACCATACAATTTTCGGTTACCGACACTGGTATCGGAATTCCAGAAAATAAAATCGGGAAGATATTCGAGAACTTTCAGCAGGCTTCGAGCGGCACTTCGCGATTGTACGGAGGAACAGGATTGGGATTGGCCATCGTTAAACAACTGGTCGAATCGCAGGGGGGAACTATTCATGTAAAAAGCTTAATGGGTCAAGGTTCAACATTCAGCTTTGAGTTGAGTTTTCTGAAAACCAGCGCTGCTGCCGAATTGGAATCAGAAATTATTGAATTAGATACTGAACTTAAAAACATAAAGGTATTGGTTGTTGAAGACATCCTTCTTAACCAGTTACTAATGAAAACCCTGCTCGATGATTTTGGATTTGAGCGGGATATTGCCGATAATGGGAAAGTCGCCATTGAAAAACTGCGGCTTAACACGTATGATGTTATTTTAATGGACTTGCAAATGCCCGAAATGAATGGGTTTGAAGCAACCGATTATATCCGCAACGTCATGAATTCGAAAATCCCGATCATTGCTTTAACTGCTGATGTAACCACGGTCGATTTGGCCAAATGCAAGACCGTTGGCATGAATGACTACATTGCCAAGCCGGTTGACGAACGCATTTTATACAGTAAAATCATTAATCTGGTTAAGCGAAATACCGTGTCGGAAATTAGTATTAAAGAAGAAATTATTCAAGATCGCTGCATTGATTTGGACTACTTAAATCTCCGGACGAAATCGCACCCTAAACTAATGATGGAAATGATTGCAGCATACCTGGAACAAACTCCGCCTTTGATTTTAGCTATGAAACAGAGCCTGATTGACAAAGACTGGGATTTACTGTATGCTTCGGTGCATAAAATGATTCCTTCCTTTTCGATTATGGGAATCAGTATCGATTTCGAAAACATGGCCAAAAAAGTTCAGGAATATGCCATTACACAAAAACAAGCCGAAGGAATACCCAACCTGGTATTTCAGCTGGAGAAAATATGTTCGCAGGCTTGCTCCGAATTAGAAATTGAGTTTAACCGAATTAAAAATACGAACCGATGAGTGCAGAGAAGATTAAGCTATTTCTGGTTGATGATGATGCAGTGTATTTAAAATTACTGGAAATTGAGTTTCTGGAACATGCTGATTTTGAAATTGAAACCTTTGCAACCGGTGAACTTTGCATTGAAAACTTATCGCATAATCCGGATGTAATCGTACTAGATTATTACCTGGATGGCGTTGACCGCGACGCAATTAACGGAATTGACACACTAGATCAGGTTAAAGCTTTTAATCCTGAGATTCCGGTGATCATGCTATCGTCGCAGGATAAAATTGATGTGGCTATTAATTGCATGCACCACAAGGCATTTGATTATGTGGTAAAAAGCGAAACCGCCTTTATGCGCCTGAAAAAAATCATCACCACTATTCTTGAAACCCAAAAGCTCGAAAAGCAATTAAACTGGTATATGGATCGGATGTAATAAGGTTTTCAGGTTAAAATAACATGCTAAAACCGCTGTAATCCAGTGGTTTTTATATTTACAGACAATTACCCAGGAATGTGTGAATCATGTAACTCTTATCCTGAATTGTGTAATGCTTTCGGGGAGTGAGTTGACGATCTTTAAGTAGTGAAAATAGTTTCACCAAATAAAGATTTTATCATGAAAAAACTAACTCCCATCATTTTGGCAACATGCTTTATGTTGTCGGTTATTCCAAGCCAGATTAAAGCCTCAACAGGTACCGAAACAGCTAAAACTGTCGTAATATCTACCGAAACGACTAGCGGCACTGACCAGTTAAACGAAATTAAAGCCATTGATTTAACCGCATTGAGTACTTCGGAAAATAAAGAAGTGCTGAAGGAAGCGAGCCCATTAACCAATGACCAGGGCCGGCACAATGGCAGATATCGCAACAATCGCCCCAGCAAAGGTGTTGACGTTACCATCCAGTCAGACCGTGGTTATGGACATCGCCATAGCGGAGCCTATATTGGTGGCGGTGGAATCTTAGTTCTTATTCTAATTCTTGTACTTGTTCTTTAATTTGTACGAAAAGAACATGTCTTTCAAATGAACCAAGCAGCCGCAAAATTATCCCGTTTTTTGAAAATTCTTGGTCCGGGATTAGTAACCGGTGCAAGCGATGATGATCCTTCAGGAATTGCAACCTACTCACAAGCAGGTGCAGCCTTCGGGCTATCAACCTTATGGACTGCGCTGATCACATTTCCGCTTATGGCATCCATACAGGAAATGTGCGCCAGGATTGGCCTGGTTACTTCAAACGGGTTGGCCGGAACACTTCGGGCGAATTATTCCAGGACAGTTCTGTACATCATGTTGCTGTTTAGTTTCCCGGCCATTGTAATGAATATTGGCGCAGACATTGCCGGAATGGGCGCCGTTGGCTGCTTGTTGGTTCCGTCTATACCAGCAGCATACTTCAGCCTGTTTTTTACCATTGTACTTTTAGTGCTTATTGTTTATCTGCCTTATCAAAAAATTGCAGCAGTGCTGAAATATCTCTGCATGGTTCTGTTGGTGTACCTGATCATCCCGTTTTTGTATAAGCAGGATCTACCGGCTATACTGAAAGCAACATTTATCCCAACCATTAAGTTTGACAAAGATTTCATCAGCATTTTGGTTGCCATTCTCGGAACCACCATTTCGCCTTACCTTTTCTTCTGGCAGGCAACCATGGAGGTTGAGCAACAGAAAAAAAAGCATTTGGTGGTCAATAAGAGAATTATTTCAGAAATGAAACAGGATGTCGATTTTGGAATGTTGTTTTCAAATGTGGTTATGTTCTTCCTAATCCTTACCACTGGAACCGTTTTATTTAATGGAGGCATCCATCAGATCGACACCGTTGAGCAGGCCGCCCAGGCGTTGAAGCCATTGGCAGGGAATTCGGCTTACCTGCTTTTTGCGGTTGGTGTAATTGGCACCGGACTTTTGGCCATACCTGTTTTAAGCGGTTCGCTGTCATACATTGTTACCGAAACATTTGGGTGGAAAAATGGATTGGATAAAAAATTTCATGAAGCAAAAATATTTTATGTCATCATTGCTATTTCGCTGGTTCTGGGTTTATTGATGAACTACATTGGCATTTCGCCAATTAAGGCGCTGATTTATTCAGCCATTTTATACGGGATGACTGCACCAATCCTGATTGCCATTATCCTTCACATTTCGAATAATAAAAAGATAATGGGCAAATTCACCAATGGGAAAAAGGCAAACATCCTTGGTTTTGCGGCCCTGGTTCTGATGACGATGGCGGCAGTAACTTTGATTTACATGCAGCTTACTGAAAAGTAAGTTTGCCTATTCGATTGTGTGAATGATGTAACTTATAATCAAAATTGTATAACATTTCCGGCAATAACACCAGTTACCTTTGAATCTATAAACCCTAAATTATTAAAAATGCCACTATTAACTATTTTACTTGTAATCATTGTTGTTGGAGTTTTGCTCTGGTTGATCAATTCGTTTATTCCAATGGATCACAACATCAAAAAGATCTTAAATGTTGTCGTTATCATTATACTTATCGTGTGGCTTCTCAAGGTGTTTGGAATTTTCGGTACCCTGATGGATATACATATCTAAAAAAAATCGAAAAATGAATCTGAAAAGAATATTTGGAGCCTTACTCACTTTACTCGGAACAGGTGGACTTATTTATGCTGCCGTATTGTTTGTAAATAAATCGGCAACCGAAAACAATACGAAAGCACTTATTATTTACGGAATACTTGGTTTTGTATTCTTTATTGCAGGTATTAATTTAATCCGCACAACAAAAGATACCGCATAACTTCATATTCAATCGATAATCAGATCTTGTTCATATCGGATTAGAATTAAAAATGCAACTTATTCAAGTGCAAAAGTCTGCTCCCGTTTTTGGTGCAGGCTTTTCTATATTAAAAGGTTGTCTTGTGTTTTTCGATAATGATTTTAATAACCTGCTAAAAGGCCTGATCGCAACTCCGGAAACACTACCTTCGGAAAAATCGTATTTGAGAAATTTAAATTAAAACTGAAACCCATGCAAGTAACTGTCACCAGAAAAAAGTATCTATTTTCTCCGGATCCATCCCGGATAATTGCCCGGTTTCTGTATTTAGATGATGAAAGGTCGGCTAATATCATCCGGAAGGTACTGGCTATGCCCGAAAAAGAAGTAAATATTGCCATGAGCCAGTTGCTGAGGGGGTATTCGAGACGGCACCGTAATATCTCCAGAATATTTGAGAAACATTTTGCCCGTCTGGCTTCCATATTTGACCAAATTGAAGTAAACGAAGAGGATTTGACCATCACCCAAAAAGCATTGATCGGATCCTATTTCACGATGGAATATTCCATTGAGTCGGCAGCTTTTTTTAATCCATCAGTTGTTGAAGATCCCGACCAGTCGGAAATCAGGCCGGATGAGAAAAGGGTTATTTTTAGCTTCCGAGCTACCGGCGAAGGTCATATTTCATCGATTGTCTTCCGTACTGGAATTCTCGACCGGAATAATAACCTGAGTATTGAACCCGTTGGCAAAATGCTGGCCGAAGCCGATGTGATTAAACGGAATTTTTACGATAAAAAATCCTTCCAGAAGAAAATAGACGAGATGAATGAAGCGGTCAATGCTGTGGTTCCTGCTATTCTCGACACACACGATGAAATGAAAGATCAGCGAAACGTTATGCCTCCGGTTATTATTACTAAAACCGATGAACTTCAGGATCATAAAAATGCGGTCTCTCCTGCTTTTATTCTGGATAAACTTGGCGATAACTTTACGTACGGCGAATTGATGCGAAACATCGAAATGATGAAAAAGTCGGCTGACCTCACAGCAGACCACATCGCCATTATTAACCAGATGTTGTGGCTGGCTTCTTCTCATTACGAAATCAATTTTTCAATCGATTCAGCCATTTCCGAACGAGTTATTTTCCCGGTATCGGCAACGGAACAAAAAGGAATTGAAGATGCGCGCTTCGTCAAATTCACCGACGACAATGGCGAAATAACTTATTATGCCACCTATACGGCTTACGATGGAGTATCCATTCTGCCTAAGTTGATCAAAACAACCGACTTTTACAATTTCAAGATTCTGCCCATTAACGGCGAAATAGCACAGAACAAGGGAATGGCGCTTTTTCCCCGAAAGATTAAGGGTAAATATGCCATGTTGTGCCGCATTGATGGCGTAAACAATTACATAGCCTATTCCGACAGTATCAATATCTGGCACGAAGCAAAAATAATACAGGAACCTACCTATCCGTGGGAACTGGTGCAAGTGGGCAATGCCGGCTCACCCATCGAGACGAGAGACGGTTGGCTGGTTATTACTCACGCTGTTGGTTCAATGCGGGAATACACGCTGGGCGCTTCGCTGTATGAACTGGATAACCCGGAGAAACTAATCGGCCGGCTAAGCAGTCCGCTAATGATGCCAAATGAAACCGAGCGCGAAGGTTATGTACCGAATGTTATTTATTCCTGTGGCTCAATCGTTCACAATGACGACCTGATTATCCCTTATGCCATGTCCGATCATTCATCGACGTATGCAACCTGCGATCTTCGTGAACTTCTGGATGTGTTAAAAAACTCCGGAACCAGCGATAAAGAAGAATAACAATCACTTCATTTATTTACAAAAAGCGTCAAAATAGGTTTGTCCATTTTGACGCTTTTTGTCCTTTGGCCTGTCTGGCCCTTACCTTTCCATGCCATACCCGTCAGGCTATTGAGTACGAAATGAGATCCTTTAAATGTGTGAATGATGTAATTCTTAACCGGAATTGTGTAATGCTTTCAGGTTAAAGATAGAGCAACTTTGAATAGTGAAAATGGATTCACAAAACGATTAAATAGACAGAAAATGAACACAACAGAAGTTTCCGGAAAATGGAACAAAACCAAAGGCAAGCTTAAACAAAAATTTGCCGAATTGACAGACAATGACCTGATGTTCGCAGAAGGAAAGAAAGATGAAATGATCGGACGACTCCAGATCAAACTTGGAAAAACTAAAGAAGAAATGCAAAAAATAATTGCAGCGCTTTAATCTTTAAAACTACAGGTAAAATGGGAACAATAAAATTAAATACTCTGACGAATAAAATTTTTCTGGGAGTTTTTATCCTTTCAATTCTCTCATCAATTGACACATCGGCTAAAAAGGTAAAATTTCTGAACTCATCGGTAGTTCCGGCAGCGCGTGGTTATGTGAAGATTAACCGCGACAAAAACCTCAACTATTTTATCCGGATTGATGTGTCTGATCTGGCTGAAGTTTTCCGGCTTGAACCATCAAAACTGACTTATGTAGTTTGGATGGTAACCAATGAAGAAATAACAATGAACATGGGGAAAATTAATAGTTCCGCTGGATTTTTAACAAAAAAGCTAAAGGCAACATTCGAAACGGTGACTTCACTTAAACCCATGCAAATTTTCATAACAGCCGAAGACGATCCAAGTCGTCAAATTCCAGGTTTGCAGGTTGTATTGTCGACCAGCAAATTTTAAGACTCTACCTGGACAAGTCGATAAATTGGATTTGAATCTTCTTGCTAATTAAACATTAAAAAAATTAGTTAAACACTCTAAATATTAACAACATGAGCAATCTACTTTATTTTATCGCAGTCATTTTGGTTCTCGCATGGGCAATCGGATTTGTTGGTTACAACATAGGAGGGATTATACATATTCTCCTTGTTATTGCAATTATTGCAGTAATATTCAGGGTGATACAGGGAAGAAGAATTCTTTAAAGTCATGTTATACAAACAATTATTAAAACAGAAGTTATGAGTACAGGAAAAGTATTGTTAGGCATCGTGGCTGGAGCAGCCGCAGGCGCATTAGTGGGAGTTTTATTTGCACCCCACAAAGGTTCGGTTACCCGCAAAAAAATATCCAGAACAACTGGAAATTATGCTGATGGGTTAAAAGAAAAATTCGGGGAAATGGTCGATAGTTTAACTGAAAAATTTGAAATAGTTAAAGAAGATGTCACTGAATTTGCCGAACAAAAAATGCACAAAAATGGTGAACCGAAAAAGGAAGTAAAAGCGACTTAGGTTTGTGGTTTTACGAAATATTACAGCACTTGAGTTCACTCCGGAATTATTGAAAGATGGTATTCGGGGTGACTCAATATTTTAATCCGTGTATAAACAGCCTCCGAAATGATGGAAGAAAATACGAATTTGATTGACGAACTAATCGAAAAGACTGTTGACTATGGAAAATCAAGCCTCGAATTAGCGAAACTCAAGGCAATTGACAAAACATCGGATGCAATATCCTCAGTTGTAGCACATTCGGTTGTTGTTGTTATTATCGTTGCTTTTATGCTTTTCCTCAGTTTGGGATTAGCTTTTTGGTTAGGTAAAATCATGGGAGAGATTCATTTGGGATTCTTCGTAGTAGCCATATTTTATTGTATTACAGCAATTTTAGTTTATTATTTCATGCTTAAATGGATAAAAAAACAGGTTGGCAATACAATCATTAAACAGATACTAAAATAAACTCCATGCAACCGATAACGACCAGCGACGAACTTAAAAATGCCATTCAGATTTTAGAATTTGATCAGCAGCTAAGAGGACAGCAGTTAAAAGAGCATGTTTACTTAGCCATCGAAAGCTTAAAGCCTGTAAACCTGATCAAAAGCACCATACACAATGTGGTCTCATCTCCCTATCTGATTGATAATCTATTGGGTGTGGCAATGGGATTAACTTCCGGCTATGTCTCAAAAAAGATAGTTTTAGGCAAATCGGTTAATGTAATAAGGAAGCTATTCGGCACGCTGCTGCAGTTTGGAATAACCAATGTTGTCGCACAGAATTCCGAATCAATTAAAACATTTGGACAGTCTATCTATCAGTATTTTCAGCGAATAAAGAAACAAAACAGGCCAACCCCGTGATAACAAAAGAAATACAATTGCCATTTTTCGCAAAAGCATCATTCTTTTTCATCGGGTCGTTTGCTTTAATATCCATGCTGTACATTGCTCAGAACATTATTGTTCCGTTCATCTTTTCTATCATCATGGCTATTTTGCTGCATCCGGTTGTCAATTTTTTCGTCCGGAGAAAAATAAACAGGGTCGTTGCCATAATATTTACGCTCTTTCTAACCATTATTATCCTCGCCATATTTGGGGGTTTTATATTCTCGCAGGCCATGCGATTTGGCGAAACATGGCCGCTCATGGTCGCAAAATTTACCGAATTATTTAACGATGCCACGAGCTGGGCTTCAGATTATTTTGACATCAGCCCGGAAAAAATTAGCGACTGGATAACAAAATCAAAAGGTGAACTGATAAACACCAGCGGTACGGCAATCGGACAAACGCTCGTCAATGTCGGAAGCGTTTTGGTGATCATATTTATCATTCCGGTTTATGTTTTTATGCTGTTGTTTTACCACCCACTCCTGATCGAATTTATTCGCAGAGTATTTGGAACAACCAATCGCAGCATGGTAAGTCAGATTGTTACTGAAGTTAAAACAGTTATTCAGCGATATCTTACCGGGTTATTTATGGAAGTTGCTATCGTGTCGGTTCTTCATTCCATTGGTCTTTTAATGCTTGGAATCCCGTATGCGATACTGCTTGGCATCATTGGTGCTTTGCTTAATCTGATTCCTTACCTGGGTGGAATTGTTTCGGTAGCCCTCCCCATGATGATTGCTCTGGCCACTAAAACATCGCCATGGGTTGCCTTTTATGTTCTTGTAATCTATTACGTTATCCAGTTAATTGACAATAATTATGTCATTCCAAAAATAGTTGCGTCAAAAGTCAGGATCAATGCACTTGTTTCTATAGTAGTAGTTCTTGCATTTGGAGCTTTGTGGGGTATTCCCGGGATGTTTATATCCATTCCGCTTACAGCGATCATTAAAGTAATTTTCGACCACATAGAACCTTTGAAACCCTGGGGATTTTTACTGGGGGACACCATGCCACCCCTATTACAAATAAAGCCGTTGATCGATAAAATTCTAAAATAAACACGATGACAAAACAAATAGTTAATCCGGAACACCTTAATGATCTCCCTGAAATTTTGGTTATTACCTCTTACCCACCAAGGGAATGCGGTATTGCAACCTATTCTCAGGATTTGATTAAGTCGCTGAATAATAAATTCAGCAATTCCATATCCATCAAAGTTTGTGCATTGGAATCGGGCGATACCAATTATGCTTATCCTGAAGAAGTTAGATATATCCTGAAAACAGCGAATGCCGGTGAATATGAGAAATTGGCAACAAATATCAATAACGATCCACTCATTAAAATTGTGTTGATACAGCACGAATTTGGCTTTTATCACAATCAGGAACAACCTTTTCAGCACTTTCTTTCCCGGCTTCTAAAGCCTGTTATTATTGTATTTCACACGGTACTGCCACATCCCGATGACAAATTGAAATTAAAAATTAAGAATATTGCCTCTGTTTGCAAGTCAATTATTGTAATGACCCATACTTCGGCTGAACTATTAATGAACGATTATGGTTTGTCGTCAAACAAAATATCGGTAATAGCCCACGGCACCCATTTGGTCCCGCATTTAAGCGAAACGTTTCTGAAGGAAAAGTATGGGCTCGAAGGTCGTAAAGTACTCACTACTTTCGGATTACTCAGTTCAGGAAAGAGTATTGAAACCACAATTGAAGCTTTGCCAGCCATTGTAAAGCAATGTCCCGAAGTTGTATTTCTGGTTATGGGGAAAACCCATCCGGAAGTTGTGAAACATCAAGGCGAAAAATACAGGGAAATGCTCGAACAAAAGGTAAAAGACCTTGATCTACAAGATCATGTCCGGTTTATTAATAAATATCTGCCATTACCCGAACTGCTCGAATACCTTCAACTAACCGATATTTACCTGTTTACCACCAACGATCCGAACCAGGCGGTATCGGGCACTTTTGCTTATGCCATGAGCTGCTCCTGCCCCATTATCTCCACGCCAATTCCACATGCCAAAGAAGTATTGACCGAAGATACCGGGATCATTTTTGATTTCCGCAATTCAAAACAACTGGCCGATGCCGTAATCCGCCTGTTTAGCAACGATGAATTACGCAGGAATATGAGCACGAATACACTCCAGAAAATAGTTGCAACAGCCTGGGAAAATTCGGCAATTGCTCATGCAAACCTGTTTGTAGAAATTGCCCGCGAAAATATTCATATCCAATATAACCTTCCGGAAATCAATCTCGACCACCTGAAGCGAATGACAACCAGAACCGGAATGATTCAGTTTTCGAAAATAAACCAACCCGATATTGATTCGGGCTATACGCTTGACGATAATGCCAGAGCATTAATTGCAACGTGCATGTACTTTAAATCGACAAGCGACAACAACATTCTGCCTTACATAAAAAAATACCTTCACTTTATTAAACGTTGCCAGCAACCCGAAGGCAATTTCATTAACTATGTTGACAAAAACCACCAGTTTACCAATCAAAACCAGGAAGTAAACTTAGACGATTCCAACGGAAGGGCGCTTTGGGCATTGGGTTATCTCATTTCATTAATTGGGGTGTTACCAGCCGAAATGATAGCAACTGCCGATAAAATGCTGGAAAAATCACTCCTGAAGTTAAGGACAATGAACTCAACACGGGCTATGGCTTTCGCGATAAAAGGAATCTACTATTATAACAGTACAATAAATTCGCCTGAAAACATAATTTTGATCAAATCCTTTGCCAACCGTATGGTTCAGATGTATAAGCATGAATCGGAAAAAAAATGGGAATGGTTTGAAGATT
>Ga0208789_1000337_pt1 | contig 50176 bp, 35 predicted proteins | sample Methanotroph_Enr_FD_187368 | JGI IMG/M metagenome (GOLD analysis project Ga0208789, IMG submission 187368) | Enriched soil microbial communities from Old Woman Creek wetland in Ohio, USA - Methanotroph_Enrichment_5 (SPAdes) (version 2) | ecosystem: Environmental > Terrestrial > Soil > Wetlands...
AATTGAAAAAACTTTTTACGTTTGACAACATAGACGGCAACACCCAAAAAGCAGCCTTCAGCCTTGTCAGCGCTATCGAATGGCGCGATATGAACAGCGCAGCTGGATTATTAACGGGTGGCAAATATACGGAAGCACTCGCTGCTGTTGACAAGGCGGAAAGTTTTTGCAAAAGCATTCCCTCATACAATTGCAACGACACCATTGAACTAATCAGGCGTGATTGTCATCAGGGCATTTACAACAACTATGTTAAGACAGCCGACAATCTATTTATAGTTAAAAAATACAAAGAAGCCGGAAACGAAGTATTAAAAGCTATCTTATATCAGCAAAAGTTCCCGGAATATATTCCTCATAACGATGACGCACTGGCTTTGAAACAAAAGATCGGCATTGAAGAGTATTACCAGTCGATGACCAAAGGCAAGGAAAAAATGATATCAAAAGAATACCGTGCAGCTTTTTCTGAATTTGATCACGCCAATTCACTTGAAAAGGAATATCCTGTTAAAAAAGACAGGCTGCTTCCCGAGCTTTTAAAAAAATCTAAACTCGAAGTACTGCTTTTGGATATTGACAATGCCGAATCGGATGTAAAAACGAACAACCTTACCAATGCGCGTAACACGCTGAGGCAAGTTATTGATGAGCAAAAAACTTATGGACTTATTGATAACTCAGCTTTGTCGCTTCGCATTGAAAATCTGAAAAAATCCATTTTCAGCCAGGAATGCATGAATGCGCAAAAAGATTATGACTCAAAAACTGCTGCTGCGGTCAAAGCCGAAAATGAGAAAAGTTTTATTTCAGCTGAAACCAATTATAATGATGCTTTACTTACGGTTGACAAAAACCCGGATTGCGATATTAACAACGATCTGGCAAAAAAAGGAAAGCTGAATGTGGAAAAGCCATCCCAATACCAGCAACTGCTTAATCAATGTAACGACCTGGTTAAAAGCAACAGCTACTACAAAGCAATAGAATCATATAATAAGCTCACCACCTATTATAATGGCAACGCCATCATAAATTACGGCATCACTCATCAGCCGTTACATTTATATATTGCTTCTTTCGAATCGGGATTTGTTACATACGGGCTCACATGGCTCATTGATGCAGGCGAGACAGATAATGCCATGTTTTTGCTGAAATTGCTAAAAAACCGGAATATTATAAAATCCACCACGAAAATACAGCAAACCGCATTAGCCAGGGCTTATGCTATCAGGGATCATAATGCCGGCAGTACTTCTGACCCCAAGCTTAAAGTTACCGAATATACACTGGGAGACAAGTGGTTCAGTTATTTCTCCAAAGAATATGTGAAACAAATGAAAAAACTTAAATAAAAAACGTACAGCGATTCTTTTTTAATTTTTTTCACAACATAACCGCCTAAAATAGGGCCGTGTTTTTCATGTTTTTTGTGATTCCAACAGAGTAATGCAACTTTTTCGCATAATTACCAAAAAATATTTTCACTTTGCCCCCTTTGCCCCTGCTGACTTATAGAATTAATAGACCATTTAAGAAAAAAATTTTTTCTTTTCTTTGATTTCTGTAAATCTTAAACTTATATCTTTGTCAAAAGTTTTAATAAACCAAAAAAAATACATATGAACCGAAAAAACGTTATTATTATTGGCGCTGCAGGTAGAGATTTCCACAATTTCAACTGCTTTTTCAGAGGAAATGATGCATACAATGTTGTTGCCTTCACTGCCGCACAAATTCCCGATATTGCCGGGAGAAAATACCCCAAAGAATTAGCTGGTAATCTTTATCCTGACGGAATTCCTATATATCTTGAAAGCGAACTACCCAAACTCATAAAAGACCTGAATGCCGATATTTGTGTATTTGCATACAGCGATATTCCTTATCAGAGAGTTATGGGCGTTAGCGCTATTGTTAATGCTGCCGGAGCCGATTTCATGCTGATGGGCCCCAAACACACTCAGGTAAAGAGCACCAAACCATTAATCTCTGTTTGTGCAGTTCGTACAGGTTGCGGAAAAAGCCAGACCTCACGCCGCGTTATTGAAATATTAATGGCAAAAGGCCTTAAAGTGGTTGCTATCCGTCACCCGATGCCATACGGTGATTTAAACGAACAAAAAGTTCAGCGTTTCGCCACTGTTGAAGACCTGAAAAAACACAAATGCACCATCGAAGAAATGGAAGAATACGAACCTCATGTAGTTCGCGGTAACGTAATCTATGCAGGTGTTGACTATGAAGCTATTCTTCGCGAAGCTGAAAAAGAAGCTGATGTTATCCTTTGGGATGGCGGAAATAACGACTTTTCTTTTTATGCTGCAGATTATTCCATCACCGTTGTGGATCCTCTCAGGCCAGGTAATGAATTAAGTTATTACCCGGGTGAAGTTTCCCTCCGTATGGCTGATGCTGTGGTTATCAATAAAATGGATACTGCTTCTCCTGAAGGCATCCAGATCGTTCGTGAAAGTATTGCCAAAGTAAACCCGAAAGCGATCGTTATCGATGGCGCTTCACCTATTACTGTTGACAAACCCGAACTCATCAAAGGAAAAAGAGTATTGGTTGTTGAAGACGGCCCAACCCTCACCCACGGTGAAATGAAAATTGGCGCAGGTACGGTTGCTGCAATGAAATTCGGCGCTGCTGAACTCGTTGACCCACGTCCTTACGCAGTTGGAAAATTAGCTGAAACATTTAAACTCTATCCAAATGTCGGAACACTGCTTCCAGCTATGGGATATGGTGACCAGCAGGTTATCGACCTTGAAAAAACAATTGCTGCTACTCCTTGCGATACTGTTGTGATTGGTACTCCTATTGATCTGAACAGAATTGTAAAAATAAACCAGCCTAACGTAATTGTTGGTTACGATTTGCAGGAAATTGGCCGTCCGGACCTCGATGATGTTATCGGCGATTTTTTGAAGAAACATAATCTTGGCAAGAGTGACTGCTCATGCTGTTCATAACACCGAAGGCGACGAAAGTCGCCTTTTTTTTATGCCAAAATTTTACAAAAGAGAATTATAACAAAGTAAAAACAACATAAAAAATCAACAAATGAAAAACAGAAGTTTAATTTCCATTGATGATTTCGGCAAGGAAGATTACATCAAAGTTCTCGATACTGCAGAGACTTTTGAGCGGAATCCCGTTCAGAAAATCCTTGATGGCAAAGTTGTTGCCACCTTATTTTTCGAACCTTCCACCCGAACCCGGCTTAGTTTCGAAAGTGCTGTAAATTACCTTGGCGGAAAAGTCATCGGTTTTTCCGATGCCTCCAGTTCAAGTGTTAAAAAAGGCGAATCGCTGAAAGACACAATTCTTACTGTGAACAGTTATTCCGACCTTATTGTCATGAGGCATCCCAGAGAAGGCAGCGCCCGCTATGCCAGCGAAGTCAGCTCAAAGCCCATCATTAACGCAGGAGACGGTGCCAACCAACATCCCACACAATGCCTGCTCGATTTGTATTCTATCCGTAAAACACAGGGAAAACTCGATGACCTTGACATCGTTTTTGTTGGTGACCTGAAATACGGGCGCACCGTGCATTCGCTGGTTATTGCCATGACCAACTTCAACTGCCGTTTTCATCTTGTCTCACCGCTGGAACTGAAACTGCCCAGCTCAGTGAAAATGCATATCAAAGAAAAAAAACTGGACTATTACCAGTATACTGGCTTAAGCGAAGCCATCCCAAAGGCGGATATCATTTACATGACACGTATACAACGCGAACGGTTTTCCGATCCCATCGAATATGAAAAGGTGAAAAATGCTTATATATTGAACAAAAGCCTTGTTGCCAATTCGAAACCCAACATGAAAATATTGCATCCGCTACCTCGCGTGAATGAAATTGATGAAGATGTGGATCCGATGCCACAGGCCTATTATTTTCAGCAGGCACAAAACGGATTGTATGTACGCCAGGCATTGTTAAAATTAATCTTAGGAGTGTAAAACTATGGAACAAGAAAATAAACCCAGAAAAGAATTAGTAGTATCGGCTATTGAAAACGGTACTGTAATAGACCACATCCCTACTCAAATCGTATTTCAGGTCATCCGCATACTAAACCTCGACCAGTTTGAGAACCAGATCATGATCGGTACCAACCTCGACAGCAGCAAATACGGTAAAAAGGGAATCATCAAGGTCAGTAACAAATTTTTCGAACCTGAGGATATAAATAAAATTGCACTGGTAGCCCCGACAGCCACCCTGATCGTAATTAAAGACTTCCGCGTTGTTGAAAAAAAGAAAGTTGAAATCCCTGAAACGATTGAGAAATTTGTGAAATGCGTGAATCCGAATTGCATTACCAATATAGAAAACGTACCAACAAAATTTAAGGTGATCAACAAACAAGACTCAAAGCTTAAGTGCCACTATTGCGAAAAAATCACTGAGAAAAAAAATATGGCTTTTAAATAAGTCCTGATTCAAAACCTGCCTGACCCGACATTTTGGGACGGGCAGGTCTGAATTTTATTTTTCTAAAAGAACAACTTTACGGTAAGGTAAATAAAAAGGCCGGACTGAACCACGAAAAATACTGCCCAGATCAATGCCGGGATACCGGTAATTTTTGACAGGGCTGCTGCATCACCGGCTGATTTCGGCTTTTTCGATGCAATGATCACCAGTTCTATGGATGAATATAAGGCTTCAAAAAGCATGACCGCCGAAATCCATGCTGTAAATACGAATTGAAAAAAATCATTCATATAAAAACGGGCCACCAGCAATATCGCAATAAAGGATATTATCCAGAACAATCCGTAGGTATTACGAACCAGGAACGTTAAATTAAGCACCGCGATAGTGGCCACAACATAAAGTACTACATCGTACTTCTGCACCGAAATAAAGTAAAACATGAGGTACGCAAAAGCAGAGCCGATAATATAACCCGCTATGGCAACCAGAAACAGGTTGAACTTCCCTTTGGTCTTCACGGTGGCAGCACCTGAACGGTCGCCAAACAGTTCTACTTCGTAAACCTCCCCCCGGGTGATAAGCGCCATAAAAGCATGCCCGCTCTCATGAATGAGGGTATTGATAATTCTAAGGTATTTACCGACAAACGGGATGCGGTTTGATATCAAAACCACCAATGGCAAGGCATATAGAATGTAATCCTTATAATCTTCGTACAAATTGTTGAGTTTAAAAGGGCAAAGTAAGTAAGAATTATTTTTTCACAGCTTTTTTTCGGAAAATTAATTTTCTTAAAAAATTAAAATAAACCGAAAGCAGAACAGCAAGGATGAAAACAACAAGGGTGGCAGTTTCAATAAGCTCTTCATTAAAATTGAGCCCTAGTAACCTGAATAGCAAATATTTAATGTAAGAATACGGCAGATTGTGATTTCCCAGTTTTTCCAAAACCTGCCAGTGCCATTCGGTAAACGGGCAAAAACCCCATCCATAAAATATTCCCAGGCCGAACCAGGATAAACCGGTTAATGAAAGAGTAATAAAGTTGGCAAGCCTGGTCTTTTTCCATATCCATCCAAAAATATTGAACAACGTAAATACCGTATGAAAAACCAGAAAAAAATAATCAAGGAAATGATACCAGAACATGGCTTAAAATTCAATATTTTTAATAAAATTAATAATATTTTTTTCCGAATACAAATTATTTACCATATTCCATTGTAATTACCTATTTATCAGCTACCTAGATTACCACAAACCTGTTCATAACTTCTCCTGATTTTAATTGAAATTATTTGGTACTCATAAAGAAAAAAAGCGTACCTTTGTTTAAACTTAAAACTATATAAGTAACTGATTATGAGTGACAAAGAAAAAGACTTAGCTAAGAAAAACGGGAACGGAAATTACGATGCCGATAGTATTAAAGTATTAGAAGGTTTAGAAGCAGTTCGCAAGCGCCCCTCCATGTACATTGGTGACACCGGTAGCAGAGGCCTGCACCATCTGGTAATTGAAGTAGTGGATAACTCTATTGACGAGGCTCTTGGTGGCTTTTGCGACAAAATTGATGTAATTATTAACGAAGATAATTCAATCACGGTTGAAGATAACGGACGTGGTATCCCCACAGGCATGCATGAACAGGAACAACGTTCGGCACTTGAGGTAGTAATGACCGTGCTTCACGCAGGAGGAAAATTCGATAAGGGTTCATACAAAGTATCTGGCGGGCTTCATGGTGTCGGTGTTTCATGCGTTAATGCGCTTTCATCGGATATGAAAGTTACCGTTTACCGTGAGGGCCATATCTTTGAACAGGAATACAAAATCGGAGTTCCGCAATATCCTGTCCGTGCCATCGGCGATTCAGAAAAAACAGGTACCAGCATTACCTTCATGCCCGATAAATCCATTTTCTACATTACTGAATACAGTTCCGAAATTTTATCATCACGTTTACGCGAGCTTGCTTACCTGAATAAAAAAGTAAAGATTTCGCTTACCGATATGCGTGAGAAAGATGAAAACGGCAATCCTGTTTACGTTGAATATTACTCTGAAAACGGTTTGAAAGATTTTATCGAATATCTTGACGCAACGCGTGAAAAACTTATGCCGGACCCTATCTGCATTGAAGGCGAAAAAAATGATATTCCCATCGACATTGCCATGCAGTACAATTCTTCATTTGCTGAAAATATTCACGCCTACGTGAATAACATCAACACGCATGAAGGCGGGACACACCTTGCCGGTTTCCGCAGGGCGCTTACCCGTACCTTGAAAAGCTATGCTGAAAAATCAGGCATGCTTGCAAAACTAAAATTTGATATCAACGGCGATGATTTCCGTGAGGGCCTTACCGCCATCATTTCTGTAAAAGTTCTGGAGCCTCAGTTTGAAGGCCAGACCAAGACAAAACTTGGGAATAATGAAGTTATGGGCGCTGTTGATCAGATCGTCAGTGAATTGCTTTCCTATTACCTTGAAGAACATCCAAAAGAAGCACGCACGATTGTAAATAAAGTCATTCTTGCTGCTACGGCTCGTCATGCGGCCCGTAAAGCCCGTGAACTTGTTCAGCGGAAAAGTGTTCTTTCAGGTTCCGGACTACCCGGCAAACTTGCCGATTGCAGTGAAAAGGATCCTGCTTTATGCGAATTATTCCTTGTTGAAGGTGATTCTGCAGGTGGAACCGCCAAACAAGGCCGTGACCGTAAAGTTCAGGCAATACTTCCGCTCAGGGGAAAAATCCTGAATGTGGAAAAAGCGATGCCCTATAAAATATTTGAATCGGAAGAAATAAAAAACATTTATACTGCCCTAGGAGTTTCCGTGGGTACAGCAGATGACACCAAAGAACTAAACCTTGACAAGCTGCGTTATCACAAGATCATCATGATGACGGATGCCGACGTCGATGGCAGCCATATCGACACACTGATACTCACGTTCTTTTTCCGTTACATGAAAGAACTTATCGAACGCGGATATGTTTACATTGCTACCCCACCGCTTTACCTGATTAAAAAGGGAAACGATCAGCGTTATTGCTGGAGCGAAGAACAGCGTGCTGAAATAGTGGCGGAATTTTCAAAAAACACTAAAGAATCCAACATACATATTCAGCGTTACAAAGGTCTTGGTGAAATGAACGCGGAACAATTATGGGATACGACCATGAATCCTGAAAAACGCACATTACGACAGATTAATATTGTCAACGGGACTGAAGCTGACCGCATCTTTTCGATGCTGATGGGCGATGAAGTTCCGCCACGAAGGGAATTTATTGAAAAGAATGCCAAATATGCACGCATTGATATTTAATAGTTATTTTCTTAACTCATTTTCACACTGACCATTCGCTCTTATTATACAGAGCGTTTGGCCTGAATGAGACTTGATAAACCGGATCAGTTCTTTCTCTTTTTATCGGATAATTTCAGCACCTTCGTTCATAATTTGTTGGTTTGTTAATTTATCGAAGGGTGCGTACCGATCAACGTTTTAAGTATTTAGAATAATAAAATTATGAATATTATTGTTACCGGAGCGGGAAAAGGAATTGGTTTTGAATTGTGTAAAATTTTCCTGAAGCATTCCGGTACGCATATTCTTGCTATTTCACGTGATATCACACAACTGGAAATCCTTGCGAAAGATCATCCGTCTCTCCGCCCCTTTGCCTTCGACCTTGAAAATAGTAATTACAATTTGATTGCTGGTCAGGTCGCTTCATTGCCCGAAGGAAAAATAGATATTCTTGTCAACAATGCCGGATTGCTGATAAATAAACGGTTTAAAGACCTGGATATTGAAGACAATAAAAAAATGCTTGCTGTAAATTACCTGGCACCGTTTAATCTTGTTCGGGCACTCCTGCCCTGTTTTACAGTTGACGCCCATATTGTAAACATCAGCAGCATGGGAGGTTTTCAGGGAAGTGCAAAATTCATCGGATTGTCCGGATATAGCGCTTCGAAAGCAGCGCTAGCCTGCCTGACAGAATGCCTTGCCGGCGAATTGAAAGAACAAAATATCAAGGTCAATTGTTTATGCCTTGGCGCTGTTCAGACCGAAATGTTTCAGTCTGCTTTTCCGGGAAACGAAGCTCCGGTCAAAGCTGAGGAAATGGCCGGCTTTATTGCCGACTTTGCGATGAAAGCGCATCATTTCATGAACGGAAAAATCATCCCTGTAACACTGTCTGAGCCTTGATTTTTTTTATAAATTTTGTACAATTTTTCCTCAGCACATTTCGTTCATTTATTTCAAAAAAAAGGAGGTAAATATGAAATTGGCGAAATTTTCTTTTTTGCTGGCATTTATGCTGATGGTGAATGTTGTTTTTGCTCAGTCGCAATCAACCGTCACCATCAAAACCATCACCATAGAAAACGGGGATACCATTGTTACAGAGCGTTCCTATAACTCAGACGGTAACGGAATTGTTTTCGACGACAGCATTTTCAATCAGAACGATCGATTTATCTTTTTCAATAATGACTATGGCCTGGACACCAATTTTACTAAAAACTTTCACGATATTTTCAGCCGGGAAATGAAAGATTTCTTCAGGGATTTCAACAACCCCGCCTTTGAAATGCCCGAAAACAATATTGAATTTTTCAATAAAAACTTTCCTCTTGATATGGACACGGCATTTTCCAGAGATTACAATTATCAAATGATACCACGGGATACTTCCAATACACTTCTCGATACACCGTTCCGCAACCCGGAAATATCAACAGAAAACATTCTAATACCTGGCAAGCAACCATTAAGTGACTTTTCAGTCGTTTCTGACCCTGTTGAACGTGCCGTAAAGATAGTTTTTCACCTTAACCCTAAAAAGGTTACCCAACTCTTGCTTAAGGATGAGAATCAAAAGATCATCTACAAAGAAAAAATACCTAAAGCCAACGGCGTATACACTCGACTGCTTGATATGAAAGTATACCTGCCTGGTACTTATATTTTGGAAGTAACGCAAGGAAAAAGTTCATCGGCAAGCCGGATCACGAAGCAAAAAGACAATAACCAAATATTTCAGTTCTGATTTCAAAAAAAAATGTATTTTTGCAGCCAAGGCGAGTTCCTTCTTTGAAAGGAAAATTTTTAAGCCTGTAAATTGTTTTCGTTCTTTTTGATATGGGTGGTTAGTTCAGTTGGTTTAGAACGCTTGCTTGACAGGCAAGAGGTCATCAGTTCGAATCTGTTACCACCCACATACAGAATAAAGACTTTCAGCGGTTGTTGAAAGTCTTTTTTTTATGACTATAAAAAATTCAGGGATTACTTTTACAGTTGCTGGTATTGAACGTCCCGACAGACGCCGCATGGCGGATCGTCGGGAAGGTCAGCAGTTCTCCCGATGGTTATCGGGACTGCTAAGACTCACATAGAAAATCAAGGGTTTCAGGAATTGCTGAAATCCTTTTTTTATTGGTAGTTTGAACATAGTTTGAACAATATACTAAAAACAAAAAAACAATACTATTATGAAGGTGGTTTGTTTTATTTCAACTATTGTTTTACTATCTTTTTAAATTCAAAAGTTTTACCGTTTTCAAGTTTTATCAAATATACACCGGGGCTGAAGTTAGTTGTTTGTACAACCGTTTTTTCAATTAAATCACCTTTATAAATGGTCTGACCGAGCGAATTAAGAATCTCAAAATTGATAGCTTCTTTATTGTCTTTGGCTTCAATAATTAATTCATTAGTTACCGGATTCGGATATATAATTATACTTGAAAATACATTTTCTTCAATAATGGTGACATAGGTTGAAAATTTTGCAACAAATGCATCAAAGTCGCCACCTGCGTATGTTTCTTGATGTGCTCCGCTTGTTGCAATTCCAGTTATAGAAGAAGTAGTACCTGTTACAAATACATTTCCGTTTCCATCACAAGAAATTCCATATCCATAGTCGCCAGATCCACTTCCACCGTAATAAGTGCCCCATTGACGAACGCCATTATTATTGAATTTAACAACAAATGCATCAAAACCCCAATCGCCGCCACCCGCGTTTGTTTCCTGATGCGCTCCGCTTGTTGCAATTCCAGTTATAGAAGAGGTAGTACCTGTTACAAATACATTTCCGTTTCCATCACAAGAAATTTCCTCTCCTCCGTCATTCCCACTTCCACCGTAATAAGTGCCCCATTGACGAACGCCATTACTGTTAAATTTTACAACAAATGCATCCACGCCACCCGCGGATGTTTCTTGATGTGCGCCGCTTGTTGCAATACCGGTTGTAGATTCCGTCGAACCAGTAACAAATACATTTCCGCCTGCATCGCAAGAAATCCCATATCCCCCTTCATAATTCCCACTTCCACCATAATATGTCCCCCATTGACGAACACCATTACTGTTAAATTTTACAACAAATGCATCATAGTCGCCACCCGCGTATGTTTCTTGATGTGCCCCGCTTGTTGCCATCCCGGTTGTAGATTCCGTCGAACCAGTAACAAATACATTTCCGCCTGCATCGCAAGAAATTGCATATCCCCCTTCATAATTCCCACTTCCACCGTAATATGTCCCCCATTGACGAACACCATTACTGTTAAATTTTACAACAAATGCATCAGAGTTATATTCAATCGCGAGTGTTTCTTGATGTGCACCGCTTGTTGCAATCCCAGTTGATGATTTTGTAGAACCTGATACAAATACATTTCCGTTTCCATCGCAAGAAATTCCTTGTCCAATGTCATACGAACTTCCACCGTAATAAGTGCCCCATTGACGAACACCATTACTGTTAAATTTTACAATAAATGCATCAGAATAAGCGCTACCCGTGTATGTTTCCTGATGTGCTCCGCTTGTTGCAATTCCAGTTGTAGAGTAAGTATAACCTGTTACAAATACATTTCCGCCTGCATCACAAGAAATTCCCTGTCCAAGGTCATCCATGCTTCCACCGTAATAAGTGCCCCATTGACGAACACCATAGCTGTTAAATTTTACAACAAATGCATCATATCCGAATAAGTCGCCACCCGCGTATGTTTCTTGATGTGCTCCGCTTGTTGCAATCCCATTTGTAGATAGCGTCGTCTGACCAGTTACAAATACATTTCCGCCTGCATCACAAGAAATTTTTTGTCCTTCTTCATACCCATTTCCACCGTAATATGTCCCCCAATCAAGGTTTGGATTTGGATCAATAATTAATGTTTGTGTTGGAGCGTAAGATGGTATTTCGAAACAGTAAATATCTTTATCTAAAGCACGGTAAGTAATGTTTAGCTTATTGTTTGTTTCCTTTATCCAGGATGCAGGTATGCTTTCTGTAAAACTGCCATGTGCAACATCTATTTTTATTTTGTTTTCTGCTAATTGAGTACGGTTAGCTCCGATGTAATGCAATTTAATTTGTTCTGCATCAGCACCCGGTTGAACTACAAAGGTATATTCAACAGGTTTGTCTTCCCCCAGGCGGGCCACAAACACCATGTCAATGCCCGGATAGATTTCCTTATATGTAATTTTTCCGTAATTCCGAACAAAGGTGGCTCCGCTTTCAGGGGTTACAGTATTGTAATAATTCAGATAATCGGCTGAAGGTTCTTCGGCTATAATTTCCGGGGTCGTATTTGCTCCAACCAGCTCCACATCAACCCTGTGAAAATAATAAGTAATATCTTTTCGCAGTTCATTATTTTGTCGCATTTTATCAAATGAATCGTCAATGATTCTTTCTTTGACTTCGGTTTTATAAGTGTCATAACTAAAACCATTGGCTTTAAGCTGAACATTCATGCCATTACCGAGGCATAACAAATACTTCACATCAGGATTTGCTTTATAGTTCTGGTCATGAATTTGTCCTTTATTCTCAATAAATCCGTATTGGTTTTTTTGAGATGTGTATTTTTCAATGTCATTTTTGTTTTGTGCCAAAACACCGAAGAAAAAAACACATGAGGCTAATGAAAATAAACTTTTTTTCATTTTAATTGATTTTAGATAATTGTTTTTCTTTCGCCTTGTTAATAACGATTGTGTTGCTGTATGTCCGCTTACAAACGTTTACAAACAATATTCCTCAACAAATATATATTATTTTATACAAATTAAAACAATAGTTTATAATTAATTACCACCAACGATAAAGGAATCCGCCGGTCGGCGTGTTGGGAAGGTCATCAACCCGATAATTATCGGGTCGAATCTGTTACCACCCACTTACAGAATAAAGACTTTCAGCGGTTGTTGAAAGTCTTTTTTTATTACGGTTTACACAAAGTTATACATGATAATGAATTTACCAGATGACTGCCAAATGGAGTTACGATTTTTTTCGTTACGAAATTTTTCGTAATAACTTTTATCCCTGCCTGCGCATCCAAACCCAACGGGCAAAAAACGGGTCTTCCACAGCGTAGCCTTGCCGGTTTTGAATTAAAAAACCCGAAGCCAATAATTTCTTGTACACGCTGTATCGTGTACTTGTTGGTATTGCAGTATCCCTGACATAGCCCCCGCCTTTTGAAACGCTGATAAGGTCCAGTATTAATTTTCGATCGGTAAGGTTTAAACTCATCCACAGGCGCTCAAAATCAATGTCGTGTTGCCGTATAATAATTTCCGCCACTTCTTCTGTGGTAGTATGAGGGTTGTTTTTATATGCATTGAAAAAATGGAAGGCCAGTTGTTGAGTATAATACGGATGGCATTGTGTAAATGCCAGGACTTTTTCTGCCAGGGCGGGTGCGTTTTTTTTATCCAGTATACAAAACCCATTTTTCAAAAAGTTCAAAAAATCCTTGTGTGGTATTACTTCCAACGTTTGAAGCGATCCTATATGATAAAATGGTGATTTTTTTTGCTCAAAAATTTCGCGCATCAGCGATTCCTGACTTCCCATGAAAATGTAATTCACGTTGTTCTGTGCCTGTATCACCGAACGAAGGATTTTATCCAGATTTTTGTCTATGGCCCTGATTTCCTGAAATTCATCAAGTACCACAATCGGTTTTTTACCTTTCATTCCGAGCTGCTCAATTAGCATCAATACGTCTTCGAGTAAGGGTTTGGGTGAGGCTGAAGGGGCAAAGGATAAATCTACATTGTTGGTTACAGGGTTTAGTGAAAGAATGGGAATAAACCGGAAATTACGAATCAGTTGTTTAACTTTCTCCATCGGGTATGCCTTAAAAACACGTTTCAGTATTTCTGCTGCCAGGTCGTTTGCTGAAGTTACTATTTGCAGGTTAAGAGTAATGGAAGGACGCCCACTTAGTTTGACGGCTTTGTGTATCATGCTGGTTTTCCCGTACCTTCTGGGGCTGATAAGCACCAGGTGATTGGAACTGTGGATTACCTCCAATGATTTTTTGATATCATCTTCCCTGTCGGTAAAAAAAGCCCCTTCCACTATGGAGCCAAATTTGAAAGGGTTCTCTGTATTTTTCATAATTTCAGATATTTGCGACTACGAAATTTTTCGTAACGAAAAATTTCGTAGTATTTTTTACGTAAAAATACGAAATAATGTTTCCCTGCTGCAAATCACAATAAGGATTATTTCGTTGTGAAAACATTTAAGCCGCCTCGCCTTACAATACGGGGGCATTTTCTATGGGATTTTTACTTCGAATGTGATATGAAAGTATCTGGAGTACCTTCATAAATATATTAAAAGAATCTTTATAACAGAAAACTTGTTTCTGCAAAAATCCACTCTTTTTACTTTAGTCCATAACATTTGGACATGATCCTTGATTTCTTAGTGTGAGACAACCAGTTTGTGCGTCTGGACTTTGTTTCCAGAGGGAACAACAATAAAATACAATCCGTTTTCCCAGTTGCTTACATCAAATTTTTCAAAACTGTTGCCGGCTTTTTTATTAACCACTTGCCTGCTTTCTACCAGTTTCCCGGTAACATCAAAAATGTTTATTATACTTCCTGGTGATGACACACCGGAAATCATCAGATTCACCTCACCAGATGCGGGATTGGGATATAACATATCATCCTCGTTTCCAGTTTCACCGGCTATGCCGAGCGCCGAATATTCAGCATCGAACATTGCAACGCCGTTGGTTCCTATCCCGTCTTCAATCCAGACATGTGCCGTCTGATTAACAAGCGGGTTAATTTCAACCTGAGGACAAGGTGCCGTAAGATCAGGGCTGTCATTATATTGCGCCGTAATTGTAATCCACGTTCCAGGTGTTAGCAGATTCATTGGATTAACAATATATGGCAGTTTTTTATTTGTGGAATCAAAATATACGGCCAGAAAATTATTAAATCCCGGGTCATAAGTAATATCAGGGGACATATCGTTTTCACCCGAATTGACTATATCCAGCCGAAACCAGTAATTCGTATAATGTGACCGTTTGTTATAAAATCCCAGCAAGTCATAGTCGCTGCCGTCGCCATTGTAATCACGTTCAACAAGCACGATTGCCGTGCAGGAACTGCTGTCGTTATCCAAATCGTTATATTGCACGGCTATGCTTGGATTCCGGCAAAGGTTAATCATAGACGTTGATACTGAATCCAGATTAATTGGTTTGATCCACGAACCATTAATAATACTGGCATTGCGGGATTCAAAAATATGTCCTGTGCGGTTGCTGTAAGAAGTCAATAATTCCCAGGCCATAAAATACCTTCCATTAGAAGCGCTTGAGCTTCTTCCATATGCCAGGCTTATTTTTCTGAAGTAGGAACCGGTAGTAGAAACATTCTGTATAGCGCCGAATGTATTTCCTCCGTCAAGTGAGACGGCAAAGTTAACAGAGTCATAAGTCGAACTGTAAACAGAATAGGCAAATGCCAAACTATATGGAGAAGCGCCGACAGCCGGGAAACGGTAATCAGTTGCTATTGCCACATCGGGTATTCTTCGTGTTCCTTTTGGGGAATTGTAAAGACTGCCGGTAAATGCATTTGTTGCGGCATTATAACGGTCTACAAAAAGTGTATACTCTGATAAAGAAAGATTGTTTTGCACACCTATCAGGTATAAGGACAGATTGCTTGTATCAGTTCCTGCAACAACAATATCAAAAGTCGGGTATCTGAAACCTGCAAAAGAATATCTTTCGATCTGCTGCCAGCTTGCACCGTCATCCTTTGATTTCATGATCGTGATACCGCCTTTATTGTTAATTGAATCAACTGTTGAAAAAGCCGCATAAAGCCAGCCATTAAAAGCAACCGACAGCCTCACATGCCGCTGGTCAATCGTAGGGGCCATATCAATAATGACATCGTTGGCATATTTGGGTGCAACAAACGGACTTGTCTGCCCTATATGTAATTCCTGTGAATTTGCAGCAATGGAGACTAATGCTCCGACTATAACAAATAAAATTTTTTTCATAACTTCAATGTTTAAATTGTGTACAACTAATATAGCAAATTTTATTAAAAAAACCAAAGATTGTTACACTTTTAACATATAAATTTAACCAAGCAGCCCTAATGACAGCCCCTGGATGGAATTTAATACTTCATTTACAAAGGGCCTGAGACTAAAAATGGATATATGTAAACCTTACTTTTTTACGTCGCAACTATTTCCCATACAGTTGGGCCTTTCCTTTGGTTTCGGAAGAAGTTTTATGGCAACGGCGAGGTCATAAAGTTTACAACCGACGCAGATGGCAAAGGCTGTTTCGAGGTACAGCATAAACAGGCATAACATACAAAGCGGGCAAACGGTATGAAAATAAGACGGATCGCGCACAAGGAAAAGTGACAAGATAAATATTGCTGAAGAGAGCATGAGTCCTATGCTCCATGCGAACTTCTTCTGAACGGCTCCAATGGGCAGCGGCGTCTGCTTTCGCACGAATATCCATGCCAGCAAAACGGTAGGCGCAAACTTTGGGTTTATAAAAAGCCCTATCAGAAAGTTGATCACAAAGCCTCCCATAATATAAGGGATGACATCATACCTGTGAAAGGCAAAACCGTTGATCGTCGCGATGGTTCCCAACAGCAGCATGATCCCGGCGCTGGCTCTCATGCGGCGTTCGTTCAGTACTTTGTAGGGTTTTCCTTCTATATATTCTCCAAAACTTATTATTGACATAGTAGTATGTTTAAAGGTTCAGTTTAATAATATTTATTATAGCATTTCCAAAATTGCGTTATAGTCATTGTTGACCTCGTCTATAATTCGTTTTTTTTCAAGCGAGTCAATAATGTCCTTTGATTTATCAGGCTCTTCCCCTGTACAATCATTTGATTTTTCAAGAATTTTAATTGCGTTTCCATCCTTGTCGTAATAGATCCGGTATTCCCAGGCGCAGGATTCGGCACCTCCATCACTAAAAATGAAAAACAGCTTGTCATCTTTGAAATAATAAATAGTCTTGTTAAACCATTCATAACCTCTGAATTCTCCTGAAACAATTTTATAACCGCCGGAGTACCTACACTCCTTACATGAATGTTTGAATGGAATTTTGTCCGATGCTTCATCAAAGCCTTCATAAATTGTTTTAGTTCCGGTCTTACAACCGGAGGAATCTTCAGTACTCTCTAATTTAATCGCTTCTCCATACATTTTCCTTATTTCAGTTATCCTTGTTGAATTATCCTGTGAAAAAGCAGGAAAGACTGTAAAAATAAAAAAAAACGACAGAAAATATTTACCCTGTTTAACGGCTTTGTGTACCATTCTATTATAATAATCTGCAAATATAATTGCAACAGTTCAGTTACACAAGAGCAATCCTCACGAATAATTCTATTTATACAAAATGTTAAGGTTACGGAAATGGCTGCCAAAAGTACATTTCATCTGTAGCAGATCACTTTGCACTATAAAAATTCAAATAAAATTCCTTAAATTTGATTCCTTATAATGTCTATGGAAAAAAGCGCCACTTTCCGTTTCTATGAAGAATTGAATGATTTTCTTCCATCTGATAAAAAGAAGGTGGTTTTTGTTCATACATTTAGCGGGACCCCATCAATAAAGGACGTAATTGAATCGATTGGCATTCCTCATGTTGAAGTAGACCTGATCCTGGTTAACGGTCAGGCCGTTGATTTTAAGTACCGATTGAAAGACCACGATATGGTGTCTGTCTACCCGGTGTTTGAAACCTTTGAAATAGCAAGCGTTTCCCATCTTCGAAAAAAGCCATTAAGGGAAACAAAATTTATCCTTGATGTACACCTGGGAAAACTTGCAAAACATCTGAGGTTGTTCGGGTTTGACACTATTTATCAAAATGATTATGACGATAAGGCAATAATCCGGATATCACTTGCAGAACACCGTATTATTCTAACCCGCGATATAGGTCTATTAAAAGTGGGATCTGTAACTCACGCATATTATATCCGCGACCAGAACCCAAAAGGACAAATTGAAGAAGTATTAAAACATTTCGATTTGTATCAGGCCATTGATCCTTTTAACCACTGTATAAAATGCAACGGCAAATTGGAAACGGTTGAAAAGGGAACAATTATCCAGCAACTCCAGCCGAATACCATAAAATATTTTAATAGATTTTTCAAATGTGCCAATTGCCAAAGTATTTTTTGGGAAGGCTCACATTATGATCGTATGAAAAACTTTATAAATTCCATAAAAAATTCAGACAGCCAGGAATGAATAATTCCAAAATTTAACAGCTATGCCACTATCATTCTTTAATTATTTTGTAATAACCCGCCCCTTCTGCACCTGAGACTTCGACAACATAAACTCCTTTCGGCAAATAGCTTAAGTCAATTTCATTTTTAGTTCCGATTAACTCTTTTTGCAACATGAGCTTGCCCATAATGTTATATACAAAAAGATTCGGGTTATGTTCAATGGTGCAGTCAATAATTAATTTTCCGGTTGTTGGATTCGGATAAATGCTGACTGAAATAAGATTCTCATCCCGCAGATTGATGCTGGTTGGCAATAATCCGTCGCAGCTTGCTTTTTGTGCAAAAACACTTGAATGTCCATTCCTGGTTTCATTAAAAGAAATAATGAGCTGCTCATTTATAATCGCTCCCAATGTCGCATCCACCCATGGTTTGCTATTTGATGTCGTGTTTAAGGCTAATGTGTTCGGACTCCATTGAAAAACTCCTTCAAGGTTTATTTGTGTTGCGTAAATATTATTGTTAATTCCGGAAATATAAGTTAAAGCAATATTATCACCGCAGTATCCTGCTCCAAACAATTGAGCATTTGCTGAGGCCGGAACCAGTTCGAGACCAGCCGGAGGGATAAGAATGGTGCCATTTTGCGCTAATTTCTGATAACATACTTTAAAGGTGGGTGAACCATCGTTTACATTTTGTCCGTTTATTAAACATAATAATTGGCCTGATGGAATATTAATCATGGAAAATACCCGCTGCTGATAGTTAAACACTCCATTGTTAATGAGTGGGGTGCCATTTGTTCCCCACATAATTGTTCCCAAAGAGTCGATGCGTTGTGCATAAGCTAAACGGTTCATACCATTGAAATAGGTGTTTGTTACGTAGAGATTTTTATTGTTGTCTGTGCAGCAAGATACCAGCGCAGTATAGAGGCTGGAATTAGATAAAGAAGAACAGGGAACCCAATTAGCCCACATTAGATTTCCATCATTGCCGCCCATACAATTAGCGTATGTTAATGCATATCCCGCATACGTGTAATCATACGAAATTATATAAAAATTCCCGTTCGGCAGGGCTTTCAGATCCTGACATAAATAATTTACGGTCCTGGAATAAATAGTATTTATCATGCCTGATGAATAATTAAGTTTCTTTATAGTAGTAGAATCTCCACTGCTATTGCTGAAAGCCAATATGAACTCACCCGAAGGCAACATTTCCAGCTGTGGGTTAAAACCTGCTCCGCAATAAAGCACGTCCTGAATGACTCCAATAGGGCTTACCACAAATAGTTTTACACTATCGTTGGTCCAGTTCCAGAATGCAATGATGGCTTCACCCTCAATACCTGTTAGAATATCCGTCGTTCTCGCAGCAGACCATGATGTAGAGGTTTCTTCTAATATGATGCCTGTGCTGTCAAAGACTTTATTGCCATTTTCGTCTAACAACTGCAGCTTTAGGGTAAAATAACCATCAAGGTAAGCAATATAAGTTTTCCCTGATTGAGTGATTGCGGTACGCGTAACACCCGTCACATCGTCGGTCAATACCGATACGCGGGTGTTAAGGCTCACATCGTTGGTGTATTGCCCGAATGTTTTACTGGTATTCAAACAAAGGGCAAATAACATTAAGAGTATGATTTGTTTTTTCATGGCATCATTGTTTTATTTTTGTTTGGAAACTATTACTAATAAAAACAGACATTACACCTAAAATATATTATTAAATATAATTATTACAAATATAAGAAAAAATGATCGAAAATTCAATAGGTATTTACCTGATTTTCTTCTTTTTCCGAAATAAATCATCTTAAGGTTATTTGAGAAAAAAGAGTATACTTCGCCTGTTATGATTTGCTTTAAAATTCCAATCAGGATGTTCATGACAATAGTTAAAAAACAGCATTATTATTTCTCTATTCATGAAGGAATTCTGAGTACTTTTGATAACAATTAAATATTTCAGGATTATAAAACGTATTAAATTAACAATCAATCAAATCCACAAATTTCATAATTTATATATGTCCCAATGAGAACAGCAGTTTTTGCAATTTTAATCTCACTTACGGTTACTTATGTTTCAGGTCAGGACAAAGATCTTACAGTAAAGAATATTGAACTAAAAACCCGGTCTATTGATACGGATAGCAGCTATAAAATTATAATTCTTTACAATGAGGCTTTCCTGGATACAGGATTTATAAACCAACCAGCAAAAGGTTATGGGCAGCTGACAGCTTATTTGAAAAACGGCAATATCTATAAAATACGTGAAATTATTGGGCTAAAACTACTATCCGACATTGCCACCACCGACTATTATTTCTCGGATGGGAAATTAATTTTTGTTTACGAATCTGAAATATACAATCCTGATGCTTTCATTGATAATGAAGGTACTGTTGACAAAAGAAAGCCCGGCCCTGACTTTGAGGGAAAATACTATTTCAGCAATAATAAGGTCATTTTTACCACCACAAACGGGCAACAACAGCTATTGCCGAATGAAATGTTTTTTGACTCACAGTCAAAAGAAGGACAGTTATTGTATTCGGCACAAAAATATTTAGACTTGTTATCTGAGAAAAACAAACAATAACAAGATAAAGAAAAAGCATTGTGAAAGGCACAGCGAATGATCTGGGAGTTGAGGGGTTGGGAAAATTACTAATAAAGTATTCCGGTCCTGCAATTATTGCAACAGCTGCGGCCTCACTTTATAATATCATAGACAGGATCTTTATTGGCCAGGGAGTTGGCCCACTGGCAATTTCAGGGCTGGCGCTTACTTTTCCATTAATGAACATCACCGCTGCTTTTGGTGCCATGGTGGGCGTTGGGGCTAGTTCCATGGTTTCCATCAGGCTCGGACAACACGACAGGAAGGGCGCCACACTGATTCTTGGCAATGCTGTTATGCTGAACATAATTCTTGGTCTCGCGGTCGCTCTGGCAACTTATATTTTTCTCGAACCGATCCTCTATGCCCTTGGAGCAAGCAAAGACACCCTGCCCTATGCCAAAGAATTCATGCAGGTTCTATTGATAGGTAATGTTTTCACTCATCTTTATTATGGCCTCAATAACATTATGCGGGCATCCGGTTATCCGGGCAAAGCAATGACGACCACATTGATCACAGTGGCTGTAAACCTTGCCCTTGCCCCGCTTTTCATTTTTGTTTTTAATTGGGGCATCCGCGGAGCGGCCCTGGCAACAGTTTTCGCCCAATTAACAGGCGCCGTCACAGCAGGGTTTCACTTTTCCAGGATAAGCAGTTTTGTGCACTTTCTTCCCGGTTACATGAAACTAAAGAAAGTGATCATTAAAGATATTTTTTCTATCGGGATGTCCCAGTTTTTTATTCTTATCTCTGCCAGCATTGTTGTTTCAATCATGAACCTCAGCCTGCGAAAATACGGAGGTGATTATGCCATCGGCGCCTTCGGTATCATAAACAGTATCGGAAACCTCACAGTGATGGTTGTTCTTGGATTTTGTCAGGGGATGCAGCCTATCGTTGGATACAATTACGGGGCAAACCAGATTCCACGTGTGATCAAAACGTTTAAACTGACAATTATTGCAGGAACCATAGTGACCAGTTTCGGATTTTTACTTGCAGAACTCTTACCAAGGCTGATTTCTTCAGCGTTCACCACGGACAGCACTCTCATTGAAATGTCAACCACCGGTATGAGATTAATTTTTATGATGTTCCCTTTGGTAGGGTTTCAGGTTGTAACATCAAGTTTTTTTCAATCTGTCGGTAACGCAAAAATTTCAATATTTCTTTCGTTGACAAGACAGGTCTTGTTTCTTATACCTGCGTTGTTGATCCTTCCTCACTTTTGGGGGTTAAGCGGTGTTTGGCTTGGTTCCCCGGTTGCTGATATGACATCTACTTTGTTAACGCTGCTGGTTCTGAGGTGGCAGATAAAAAAACTAAAAAACAAAAATTGGGATAATCAATAGAATTTTTAAATATAATCTCAGTTTCTACCCGGCGTGCTGATTGTAATATTCTTCAGTAATACCAAGTAATGCAGGATGGCATAAAATAATTTTGAAAAATAATATCATGACGGTAAAAAGTATATATTAAAAAGAATTCATTAATTCTTAACAACTGCCTGATATTTTTTCTAAATATTATTATGTTTTCAAAAAAATTAAGTAGGTTTGTCGTATCAAATTATATACTATGAAAACTAACGGAATTGATTACTACAAAGATGCCGCAAAACGTTCGGCACAATGGCATGCAGAATATATTGGCAGCATGAAAAAATGCCGCTTCGATACCATCGCAGTACACGGAGTTTATTCCATGCAGGAAGCACTTGATTTTAATCAGGGCTCTATTATCGAACCAATATATATGTCCTCATCACAGGCTTACCGCGATGCAGATGAAATGGAAGCTGCACTGGGATATCAGATACCAACCTGGTGTTATTCGCGCATCGGCAACCCGAGTATGTATTATTTTGAAGGTGCAATGGCTTTGCTAGAAGGATACGGCATGGAAACCGGAACCTCATGCTGTGCCACATCTTCGGGAATGGCAGCTATTGCAAGCGCTGTAGAACCATTTCTTGCTGTAGATCCCAAAAATCCTGATCAGAAAATGAATTTTGTCGCTACCTGTCAGGTTTACGGAGGAACATTCCAGCAGTTTGGTGTTCGTAAAAATCAGGAACGCAACATCGAATGGCGCAAGATTGTCAACTCAAACGATATTGACGAATGGGGATCAAAAATAGATAAAAACACCCGCTTTCTTTATGGTGAAATGCCCAGCAACCCTACACAGGCCTTTTTCGATCTGAAAAAAGTAATTGAACTCGGCCATTCTCATGGCATTCCGGTAATCATCGACAATACCGTTGCCACTCCTGCCCTGCTGCGCCCGCTGGCACTGGGTGCTGATGTTGTCATACAATCAACCACAAAAACCATTACATCAAGCGGATTTGCAATTTCAGGCGCTGTTATAGCACGCGACAACTTAGTATCACGCTATAGTTGTGATGAATTGAAAGCATGTTACGGCGGATACCTCAAGCAACTGCCTAACCGCGATATGGGGCCAAACATTTCACCCATGAATGCAATATTGGCGCTGAACGATATGCGCACCCTGCGTTCCAAAGTAGATATGCTCAGTCGCAGCACTATGAAAATTGCCAAATACCTCGAGTCGCACAAACATATTGAACAGGTTGATTATTTAGGCCTTGAATCGCATCCGCTGCATAACCTTGCTTCAGAATACCTGTGGCTGGTAGATGCCGAATATGATGAGATGTACGGCAAACCTGTGAACCGCTATGGACACCTGATGTCGTTCCATGTCAGGGGCGATGCACAAAAAACACGCGACGTATTTGATGCATTCCAGAGAATATGGCGTGCTACCGACCTCGGAAGAATAAAATCCGTTGCCACAATCCCTGCAATTTCCACACATTCGCAGCAAGGCGAAGAAGGACGCAAACTTGCCGGTATCCCGTCAAATCTCATACGTCTTTGTGTTGGCGGCGAACATCCTGATGATATCATCGCAGATCTCGACCAGGCCTTGTCAACACTCGACGGCAAGAAAGTATTCTTTTCATCACCCGAATATTCAGCCGGAGGCGCTTCATCGGCTACTTTAAACAAAAAATAGAATTCCCTTATTATAAAACTAAACATTTAAAAATTTTATGAAACACAAAATTGCAATCATAGGTTTTGGTACTGTAGGACAAGGTATCAGCGAGATCCTTTTGAATAAAAAGAAATATTTAAAAGACAACTACAAATTTGACTATGATATTGTGGCTGTTGCCGACTTTGCTTACGGAAATTGTTACAATGCCAAAGGTCTTGATGTTCCCGGGATGTTGAAAACTGCCAAGGCAAAGAAAAAATTCACGAAAGATCTTTATAAAAAAGATACCCTTTCGTTAATTAAAAGCTGCAACGCCGACATCGTATGCGAACTTACCTACACCGACCTAAAAACCGGCGGCCCTGCTATTGATCATGTAAAAACTGCACTCAGCGCAAAAAAACATGTGGTAACCAGCAACAAAGGACCAGCCGCATTAAAATACCAGGAATTTAAAAAATTAGCCGACAAGAATGGAGTAAAATTCATGATTGAAGGAACCGTGGTTGCAGGAACACCGATCATCAACCTCAGCAAAGGCCCGTTAGCCGGTTGCGAGATCACAAAAATAAAAGGAATACTCAACGGTACCACCAACTATATGCTTACCGAAATGGAAAAAGGCATGGACTATGCTTCCGTTCTGAAAGTGGCACAGGACCTTGGCTATGCTGAAGCAGACCCGACAGGCGATGTGGAAGGTTTTGATGCAAGAGGAAAAGTATGTATTCTGGCAAATGTTGTCATGGGTGCACCATTAAAGATCAACGATATTCCTTGTAAAGGAATTACCAAGATTACTCCAAAAGATATTGAAAAAGCAAAGAAAGAAGGCAAACGCTGGAAACTGATAGGCTGTGTTGAAAATAAAAACGGAAAAGTAACCGGTTCTGTAAACCCTGAAATGGTTGAACTGACACATCCGCTGGCCGGTGTGATGGGTGCCAATAATGCACTTACTTTTACCACAGATATGTTAGGCGATGTTACTATAGTTGGACCCGGAGCAGGAAGAATCCAAACGGGATACGCTATTTTGACTGATATGCTGGCAATTCACAAAGGATAGAAGAATTTAAGGTTAGAAGATTAGAAGATTAGAAGGTTAGAAGGATAGAAGGTTGGAAGGTTGGAAGGTTGGAAGGTTTGCTGATAGCATTAATTATTTAGGTTGTTTGACAATCAATAGTTTGAAAAATGTCAAAAATTAATAGCTTCGAGGATCTTGAAATCTGGCAGAAAGCAAGGTGTTTATGCAATGAAATATACATTTTAATGACTGAAACCGGACTCAGTAAAGATTATGCATTAAAAGACCAGTTAAATGGTAGTTCAGGTTCTATAATGGACAACATTGCAGAAGGATTTGAAAGAGGTGGTAAGAAAGAATTTATTCAGTTTCTTTATATTTCTAAAGCCTCTGCAGGTGAAGCGAGATCACAACTTTACAGGGTACACGACAGAAAATACATAACTGATGAAAAATTCAACTGTTTATTTAATAGCATTCTTGAGATTAGCAAACAAATTTCAAAATTTATTGACTACCTTAAAAAAAGCGAATATAAGGGTGATAAATTTAGATAACTCAAAACCTCAAATATCAAATGAATTTGTAACCTGATATTACCTGTAACCCGATATAACCCGTAACGCGTAACCTGTAACCTTAAACCTGTAATAAAAAATAAAATATGTCATACACACACAAATATCTAAGAATAGACCTTACCACAAAAAATGTGGAGTTTGGACAGACTGAGAAAAAACTTATCGACCAATACATTGGTGCAAAAGGTATGGGCTTTGCCTTGCTAAACCGCCTGAACCCTTCTCCCGCTCCCTATGACCCTGAAAATCCCTTGATTTTTATTAATGGTCCGTTCACCGGAACAAAGGTACAGACCAGCGCACGCACCACGCTGGTAACCCGTTCACCGCTCACCGGCTGTGCACAGGATTGCCATTGCGGCGGCAGCTTCGGGCCGAGATTAAAATTTGCCGGCTATGATTATATTTATATCACCGGAAAATCAGCCAAGCCGGTTTATATTTATGTTCATGAAGATCATGTTGAAATTCTTGATGCTGCTGAATTGTGGGGCAAAGGCATCTTTTTCACCAACGACGAGCTGATAAAACGTCATCCGGGAATTGACCCAAGGGTAGCTGCCATTGGCCCTGCCGGGGAAAACCTTTCAAAGGTTTCCTGCATCGGTGTCGACAAGCACCGCCAGTTCGGACGTGGTGGCGTTGGAGCTGTGATGGGTTCTAAAAACCTAAAGGCCGTGGTTGTTGATGGAAATATTCCTATCAAATATTTTGATGAAGCAAAATTCAAAGAGCTGAACCTGGAAGCAACAAAAAATGTCCTGAATAATCCCAATGTTAAGTTCCGCCGCCTGAAAGGCACCATGAAATGCGTGCGTAGTTGCCAGAACAATGAAATTCTACCGGTGAAGAACTGGCAAAAAGTTCAGTACGAAGAATTCGAAAAAATCAGCTCTGAAACCACACGAGAAGAACTGAACTGGGAAGATACCGGATGCTTCAACTGTTCTATACGCTGCTCCAAATGGGCACGCTGGGACGGTCACGAAATTGAAGGGCCGGAATACGAAACCACAGCTTTCCTTGGCTCGGGATGTGAAATTTCAAGTATAAAAGACGTAGCTTTCGGTAATGAAATATGCAACGACCTTGGCCTTGACACCATCAGCGCCGGCGGTACCGTTGGTTTCGCCATGGAATGTTATGAAAAAGGTTTGCTGGAGGATACCAAAGGCTTGAAACTGAACTGGGGCAATGCCGAAGCTCAGCGTGAACTGCTGAAACAAATGTCATACAGAACAGGGCTGGGTGAAATTTTTTCCGATGGCACACGCGAAGCAGCCTTGAAAATTGGCAAAGGAAGTATGGATTTTGCCATCCAGATCTGCGGTATGGAGCTGTCGGGTATTAACCCAAAAGGCTCATTAACCATGGGTGTAGCTATGGCTCTTGCAGATTTTTCGAGTCACACACGACTGTGGATCGCTGAATCAGAAAATGGCCCTGATTTTAAAATTGAAGATATTCTTCCTGCCGTTTTCGATGGCCTTGATGGCACCAACGTCAGAAACAGCATGGTGATCTGCGACTTCCTTCCCCTCGGCCTTCCGGTACTTGCAGAACTGTTGAACGCTGCCACAGGAAGCACACGTACTGCAGAAGAACTGATGAAAATCGGCGCCCGCATCAATCATCTGTCAAGAGCCTATAACCTGCGTAACGGACGTTCTGAAGCTGATGACACGCTGCCTGGCCGTTTTTTCAACGAAGAAAGCCTCGGTGGTTTTATGAAAGGCAAAACACTTGAAAGAGATTATTTCAAATCTTTTATAAAAGAATATTACAAAATGAGGAAATGGAACGAAAAAGGCGAACCAACAGAGGAAGTTTTACAGGAATTTGAATTGGTTTAAAAAAAAACTCCGGAATTTTCCGGAGTTTTTTTTTGAGTTGTTAATACGGATTTTTTTTAAATCCGCGTAAAACAAACCACTTTGGGTTCTGTCATTTCCTGTAAAGAAAACTTTATTCCTTCCCTGCCCAAACCAGAATTTTTAATACCTCCAAACGGCATCGAATCCAGGCGGTAATCGGTTGACTCATTTATCATGACACCACCACAATCCAAATCATAAGCGGCTTTTAAAGCAATGTTAATGTCCGAAGTAAATATTCCAGCCAGTAATCCGTAATTCAGGCTGTTCGATTTTTCAATCGCTTCATCAATAGCATTTACCTTATATAAATTTACTGCCGGGCCAAAAACTTCATCATAATGTATGCGTGCTGTTTCTGGTACATTTTCAAGAACTGTCGGTTCCATCAAAGCTCCTGTCCTTTTACCCCCGCATAAGCATCTGGCACCGGCTTCCACGGCTTCCTTAACCCATTTCTCCACTCGTATGGCTTCTTTTTCCGTGATCATCGGGCCCATATCAGTATCTTCATTAAGTTTATTTCCAATTTTATACTTCAAGGTTTTTTCAACAAATTTGTTTCTAAAATTTTCATAGATACTGTCATGAATATAAATCCGCTGAACCCCAATACAATTTTGCCCTGCAGCCCAGAATGCTCCTGAAACGCATGATTCAACAGCATAATCAATGTCAGCATCTTTCCACACGATCACAGGTGAATTCGATCCGAGTTCCATACCTATTTTTTTAATCCCGGCCATGGCCGCAACTTCTTTACCAGCTTCCAGTCCACCAGTAAAAGAAACCATCCTTATCCTTTCATCTTTTACAAGCATCGGCCCTATTTCATTACCATTTCCGGTAATTACCTGAAGGCATTCAGCCGGTAAACCCGATTCGAAAAATGCCTGAGCAAGCTTAATGGCCGACAAAGGAGTTACCGAAGCCGGTTTTAAAATTACACTGTTACCTGCTGCAATCGCTGGCCCTAATTTATGTGCGACAAGGTTTAAAGGATCATTAAAAGGCGTAATCGCAAGTATGACACCGATCGGAAAACGGTAATAATAACCCACACGGTTTTCACCACCGGGAAATGAATCATAAGGAATTGTCTCACCAAGTATCCTCTTCGATTCCTCAGCAGAAACACGTAAGGTGTTAACACACCTGCGAGCCTCTTTTCTCGCTTCTTTTATTGTTTTTGAACCTTCTCTTGCAATGGTAACCGCAAAATCTTCAAGATTTTTTTCTACATACTCAGCAGTTCTGAAAAGGATGTCTGCCCTTTCATAAACTTTAAGATTTTTTGAAATTTTAAATCCTTTTACAGCAGTTTCAATTGCTGCCAAAACATCTTCTTTACTTGCTTTGGGAACTGTGCCGATAAGTGAATTGTCAAATGGATCGTAAACATTAATTTTTTCAGAACATTTTTCATTAGTTAGCGTTTGCATAAATTAAAAGTTTTGTGGTAAATAATTATTTTAATAGTATAGTTAATTAATTTTTTTGCGGTATTATTTTTCATAATCGTCCTAAGACTTATTCAATTAGCATCTGAAAAACAATTTGAAAGTTTAAAATTCAAATTTGATACCTTGCGCTAAGGGCAGTTCGTTGCTGTAATTAATTGCGCTGGTCTGCCTTCTCATATATTGCTTCCACGAATCAGAACCCGATTCGCGCCCGCTGCCGGTATCTTTTTCACCGCCAAAAGCTCCGCCGATCTCTGCTCCGGAAGTTCCGCCGTTCACGTTGGCCAGTCCGCAATCGGAACCGGCATCAGCTAAGAATTTTTCTGCTTCACGCATATTTAAAGTAAAAATGGAGGATGATAATCCCTGTGGAACATTATTGTTTAAGGCTATCGCTTCTTCAATACCGTTATCATATTTTATCAGATAGAGAATCGGAGCAAATGTTTCTTCCTGCACAATTTTATAATCGTTTTCAGCTTCAACAAGAGCCGGAACTACATAATTTCCTGATAGATTTTTATCGCCATCAAGCACATATCCTCCGAACAGGACTTTTCCACCTTCTTTTTTCACGGCATCAATGGCATTTAAAAATGCATCAACTGCTGATTTGTCAACCAATGGGCCGACCAAGGTGTTTTCATCAAGCGGGTTCCCGATTTTTTCTTTTATCTGTTCGTAAGCGCTGATCAGATTGTATTTTACTTCGTTGTAAACTTTTTTATGAACAATAATTCTTCGTGTGGAAGTACAGCGCTGACCGCAAGTACCAACAGCGCCAAAAACTGTAGAAGCTATGGCCATATTTAGGTCGGAAGAATCAGAAACGATAACGGCATTGTTGCCGCCCAGTTCGAGTATTGATTTTCCAAGCCGCTCGCCAATAATGGCTCCTGCCCTTTTTCCGACTCTTGTGGAACCTGTGATTGAGAATAACGGAATCCTTTTATCAGCCACAAAATTGTCACCCAGCACAGAGGATTTCGCAATGACCATATTGAAGATTCCTTCTGGAAGATTATTTTTCTTCAGAACATCAGCAATGATATTTTGTGTAGCAATGGCGCATAAAGGAGTTTTTGAACTGGGTTTCCAAATCACCACATCACCACAAACAGCTGCCAGCATTGAATTCCATGCCCAAACCGCTACAGGAAAATTAAATGAAGTGATCAGCCCGACAATTCCCAGTGGATGATACTGGTCGTAAATACGATGCTCTCTTCTTTCGGAATGCATGGTAAACCCGTTCAGCAAACGGGATTGTCCGACAGCAAAGTCACAAATATCAATCATTTCCTGAACTTCGCCCATACCTTCCTGATAGATTTTTCCCATTTCAAGAGAAACCAAAAAGCCTAAATCTTCTTTTGCATCACGTAAGGCAAGGCTGATCTGCCTTACAATTTCGCCCCTGCGCGGAGCAGGGACTTCACGCCATATTTTAAACGCCTCTTCGGCCTTCTGTATAACCTTTTCATAATCTTCAATGGTCGCATTTTTTACTTTTGCAATTTCAGTATTATCAATCGGTGAAACAGAACTTGTAATATCACCTTCGGTTTTCAACCAGGCAGTGCCAGTGCAAACGCCGTAATTAATATCTTTAATACCAAAGCGTTCAAGTACTTGTTTTTTTCTTTTCTCTTTTTCCATATAAATTTGTTGTTATTAAAAATTACTTATTTCATGAATGGGTATTTAAAATCTGTAGCCGGAGCAAATGTTTCCTTAATGGTCCTCGGGCTTGTCCAACGCAACAGGTTCAGGTTGCCGCCGGCTTTATCATTAGTCCCTGAAGCCCTGGCTCCTCCGAATGGCTGCATACCAACCATTGCTCCTGTTGGTTTGTCGTTGATATAAAAATTTCCCGCAGCATTTTTTAATTTCTCACAGGCGTGAGCAATTGCAACGCGGTCCTTGGCAAATACTGCTCCCGTAAGCGCATATGGAGAAGTCTGATCACACAATTCAATGGTCTTATCATAATCCTTATCATCGTATACAAAGATTGTCATTACCGGGCCGAATATTTCTTCAACCATGGTTTTGAATTTTGGATTAGTAGTTTCGATAATTGTAGGTTCAATAAAATATCCTTTAGATTTATTACCGTGGCCGCCGGCAATAATTTTTGCATCAGCAGCATTCTTTGCAAAATCAATATATTCGATAATTGCATTAAAAGAATTCTCATCAATCACTGCGTTCATAAAATTTTTAAAATCCCTGACCTCACCGACTTTAATCTCCGATGTCATTTGTATCAACAGTTCTTTGATTTCCTTCCAAAGTGATTTAGGAATGTAGCCTCTGGAGGCAGCCGAACACTTTTGTCCCTGATATTCAAAAGCGCCTCTTATAATTCCTACAGCCACCTCCAAAGGATTTGCAGAAGGATGAACAAAAATAAAATCCTTGCCACCGGTCTCACCAACTATCCTGGGGTATGACTTGTAATCTTGCAGGTTTTTGCTTACCGACCGCCAAAGCGAATCAAACGTATGGTTTGACCCTGTAAAATGAATTCCGCCAAGGTCTTTATTGGCAAAGATTTCATTTCCAATCAGCGACCCGCTCCCGGGCAGGAAATTCACTACACCATCTGGAAGCCCTGCCTCCTGAAATATCTTCATGAGGTAATAATTTGAAAATATAGCTGTTGACGCAGGTTTCCAAACCGTTGTATTTCCCATAAGAACCGGAGCCATATTAAGGTTCGATGCAATCGCGGTAAAATTAAATGGAGAAACTGTAAAAACAAACCCTTCCAGCGAACGGTATTCCATTTTATTTAACTGGTTAAAGCCTGATTTAGGCTGTTCCGAGTAGATCTTGGATGCAAAATACGCGTTATACCGCAAAAAATCTATGTTTTCACATGCTGAATCAATTTCAGCCTGGTACACATTTTTACTCTGCCCCAACATGGTGGCGGCATTGATCAGAAAACGATATTTTGTTGATATAAACTCAGCAGCCTTAATGAGAATCGAAGCCCTGACGGTCCAATCGGTATCTGACCATATTTCACGGGCTTTTAAAGCGCTGTCCATGGCCATCTTTACTTCCTTTACCGTTGCCATATGATACGTTGCCAGCACATGACCATGATCATGGGGCATAACAACTTTCCCCAGCTTCCCTGTCCTTACTTCTTTTCCGCCTATTATCAAGGGGATTTCCAGTTCACCAGATTCAAGGTTTTTCAATTCGGCGACTAACAAGTCTCTCTCTTGACTGTCAGGCGCATAATTTAAGATAGTCTCATTTTGAGGGTTATCAAAATTGAAAATTGCATTATTCATATTATTGTTTTTTGGGATTTCGATATGCATTTAATTGCATATCGGTGGTAAAATTAATAAAAATCCTCTACATAAAAATCGTGAGAACGCTTAATTAGTGTATTGTACTGAAATTGAGAAAGAAAAATTATTTTGTATTTTTTATAAGAATAAATTGAGGGAATATGTTTGTGTATTCCCAGATGACTTCCGAAATATCTAATTGAGGCGGATTATTAAAATTTTGTAGCTTACTCAGCTTTTGATCATCACCAGTACCATTTTAAACTTTTCAACAGCTTTCAGTGCATGAGGAATATTTGCAGGCATTATGATGGATTGGCCGCCATGCAGGATATGCGAAACACCGTTGATCAGTATCTCGGCTGTGCCATCCACGATGTTCACCAATGCATCAAAAGGTGAAGTATGTTCCGTTAATCCTTCTCCTTTATCGAATGAAAACACGGTAACATTACCGGTTTGTTTTTTTATGATAGCACGGCTTACCACAGCTCCATCAGCGTATTCCACAATTTCGGGGAATGAAAATATTTTTCCACGTTCGAATTCATTATTCTCCATAAAATTTATTTTTTAACAGTATTATTTTTTTTACCTAAAGGAAATTTGATCAGTACAAAGCCTATAATAACCATTGCTATAAGGCTGCCGATAAATGAAGGATTTTCAAACATGCGGAATAATTTTATCTCAGCAAATGCAAGACCTGCAAACAACAGTCCGATCAATGCCTCACCGGCTATCAATCCCGATGACAGAAGGACGCCTGTGTTGGTTATTTTTTCTTTTTGTTCATCACTGTAGCCCTGTTTTTTCACATACCTGTCCGTAATGGCTTTCATCAAGCCCCCTAAGAATATTGCAAAAGAAGTGTCGATGGGCAGGTACATACCCACGCTGATGAGCATGGGGCTCTTCACCTGCATCAGTATCAATGCTATTCCCATGAAAATACCGACAACGATAAGTATGAGTTCCATCTTCATGTCGACGATCCCTTTTGCTACAACAGCCATCAGGCTTGCCTGCGGGGCCGGAAGTTTTTCACCTCCAAAGCCTGCGTTGGCACCCAGTACATCATTTTGTTTTTCGGGGCCCATGGCTTTTATGTCGGAAAGTGAATATGTGGTTCCTTTAAGCGTCGGGTTATTTCCCTGGTATTCAACATTGGTAACATTATCTTTTTCTAGTTTTTCAATTTTTTTGCCGACCACGTCTTTTATGTCGCCCAGGTGAAGCAGGGTAAGTATCAGAAACATTATGGTGGATGCGGCAATCACACCGAATACATCTCCAATCTGCATACGCCAGGGTGTACAGCCAAGGATATGTCCGGCTTTCAGATCCTGCATCATCTCACCGGCCACAGAAACGGAGGTACAGGTAAAAGCAGCTACAGCTAACACGGCGGCAAGGCCTGCATCGCCCCTGAGACCTAGAGCAACCATCAGTAAAGCTGCAATGATCAGCACTGAAACGGTAAGTCCGCTGGTTGGATTATTGCTGACTCCGATGATACCGACAAGATATCCGGAAACTGCAGCAAACACAAATCCCATGATAAGCATTACAACAGTAGCAACACCGGCAGCAAATGCATCGCGTGCAAAGGAGTTGAACACCACAAACATAACTACCATGATGGCTGCAATAACCACCAGTGACCAGCGCATATTGATATCTTTTTCAGTGCGTAAAAAAACGCTGGTTCCCGATGAGGATTTTTTCAGATTCGCAAACGAACGCTGAATCCCTCCGAAAAGGCTTTTACGCATATTATAAAGCGTGTAAAACGAGCCGACAAGCATACCCCCGATGGCGATATACCTGACATAGGCTTTCCATACACGTGTTATTTCAACCGCCCAGTCACTAACAGCCCCTGCATCATTGTAATTTATAAAATAGGCAATTACCGGCGCCATCAGCCCCCAGGCAAGTAATCCACCACTAAAATTGATCGCTCCAAGCTTGGGCCCGATGATGTATCCGACTCCGAAATATGCCGGTGCCATGCCGGGAGAGCGAAGCAATATGGCGCCTTTTGAGAACAAAACAACTTTTTGCCAGGTGGCAGCAATAAATTTAAATTCTACCAAAGCTGTGAAGAATGCGCCTATGCCCATTCCCCAGAGTAAAAATTTGGATCCTCCGGAACCGCCCCTGCCCGATTTATGTATCTCGGCTGCTGCCACCGATTCGGGAAAAGGAAGGTCTTGGTCCTCAACAAGAACCCGGCGGAGCAAGGTGGTGAACATGATCCCTAAAATACCTGCTGCAGCCAGTATTACGATTGCAATGATATAATGTGACGCTGAATAAAATGGATCCCAAACCGAAGCTATATAAAATGCCGGCAGCGTAAAAATTGCCCCTGTGGCAATATTTCCACCGATGGAACCTACGGTACGTGCGGTATTTTCTTCAAGTATAGTACCTTTGACCGCTTTCAGTATCGCCATGCCAAGCACTGCAGTGGTATATGTTGCAGCGATGGTCATTCCGGCTTTCAAGCCTAGGTAAGCATTGGCAGCTCCCATGATCATGGCCATCAGCACCCCCAGCAAAACAGCCCTCAGGGTAAATTCTTTCATATTTGTTTCGGAAGAAACAAACGGTAAAAATTTCTTTGGTTCGCTCATCGATCTATATTTTTTGTTTGTACAAGTATAATCATTTTTAAAAAAAGTAACAGCATTTTTTTGATTGCTGAGAATATTTATTTTCCTTTGCTCCCTTGAACACTTCTCACCCTGAAATATTTTTCGCCATACCTGCGATGAACGAAGCTGAATGGCTTCCCTCCTGCCTGGCTTGCATCGAAAAACAAACGTACAAGAAAATTAATGTAGTGATTTGCGTCAATCAGCCGGAGCATTTCAGAGAAATGACGGAGAAAAAAGATATTTGTGAAAATAATGCCCGGACTATTGAATATTTAAAAGCGTACAGCAAAATTCCACTCCATGTCATTGACAAATCGTCCGAAGGCCGCGGCTGGAAAGGAAAAAAACACGGTGTAGGCTGGGCGCGGAAAGTAACTATGGATTATGTTTCGTCTGTAGCCGCTCCCGGAGATTTAATCATTAGTATGGATGCTGATACAGTTTTCAACCCGGCATTCTGCGAGTCGATTGTTAGGAGTTTTCAAAAACATAAAAACGCTGTGGCCTTGGCGCTGCCTTATTATCACAGGCTCACCGGCGATGAAAAGCTGGACCGCGCCTTGCTGCATTATGAGATTTACATGCGTTATTATGCTGTCAATTTGTGGCGCATAAGAAATCCTTATTGTTTCACGGCTATCGGCTCTTCTATGGCAGTGCCGGTTCATGCTTACCGGGCTGTTGGAGGTATTACACCCAAACTCAGCGGCGAGGATTTTTATTTTCTGCAGAAACTACGAAAATACGGCAACATTATAGTCTGGAACGAAGAAAAGACCTATCCTGCAAGCCGTTATTCCGACCGTGTGTTCTTTGGCACCGGACCGGCATTGATCAAAGGTGTGCAGAATGATTGGGAAAGCTACCCGATGTATTCATACCGATTGTTTGATGAAGTCAAAGAAACGTTTGGCTTGTTTCACAAACTGTTTCATGAAGATGTTCCAACGCCAATGAGTAGTTTTCTTGAAGAAAATTTCAAAACAAAAAACCTGTGGGGGCCGTTGCGTGACAATTTCATCAATGAAGACAGGTTTGTAAAAGCATGCGCTGAAAAAGTCGACGGGCTGCGCATCCTGCAATTCCTGAAATCCAGGCAATCCGTTTCCGACAATGAAATGGTTCATCTGACCGAATATTTAAACCTCTTTCATCACACCGAGCTGTCGGCAACGAAGATCGACGCTGCAAACTTACATTTTGAAAAATCGGGAATAGCCGAATTGAATGGTATCCGTAATTTGCTTGAAGATATTGAAAATGGATTCCGGTTTAATAATAAAATAGTTGACTGGTATTGATCAGACCAAAAAAAAATACTTCATAAATACTTATGGCGTTTTTTTATAAAAAAAATAGCAGCTTTTCAGCTGCTATTTTAGGAATATCAAAAAACTTTGAAAACAAGCAATTGTTTTCTTACAAAAATAATTATTCGTTATTTCTGTAATTATTGTTTCTTCTGAAGTTTTCTCTCCTGTTGTTGTTTCTATTACCGCCTTCTCCTTCTTTTCTTTCGATAGATTGGTTAACAGTAATATTTCTTCCTTTTACATCAGTACCATTGAGTTCGTCAATTGCTTGTTGCGCCTCAGCGTCATTGGGCATTTCAACGAAACCAAATCCTTTGCTTCTTCCCGAGTATTTATCAGTAATGATTTTAACGGAACTTACTTGTCCATACTCTTCAAAAATTTTTTGTAATTCATCTTCAGTCATGCCGTAGTGAAGATTACCAGCGTAAATTTTCATAATGCGATAATTAATTATTTAATTGATTATTAATTATTGCAAATTTAAATATTTTTAAATACAAACATAAGAAAATAAAAAATTTTCTTTTTTTCGGATGCTAAGGTCTTTTGTTAAAACTTATCTATATTATTGGAAAACAAGTCAAAATAACTGCTACAAGCCTGTTTCAACAATTATTTTGTTTATTTTTTCAGCCTGGGTTTCCCAGTTAAAATTCTTCAACGCGAAGTGATACCCGCCTTCGGCAATTTTGTTATAGGTGTCTGTATCTTTCAGCAGCAGCGCAATTTTTTCCGCATAATCTTCGGGAGAATACCCGACAAGTATTTCGCCGTCTTCCGAGGCCTGCAAGGCATTATTAGCCAGTCCGGAAGTGATACAGGGCAGTTTCATTGCCATGGCTTCCAGCAGTTTGTTCTGTAACCCGGTACCGATCTGCATGGGGGCAATAAAAATTTTCGATTTGGCATAACAATCACGCATATCTTCAACCCATCCGCTGACCTTTACATTTTCAGAAGCCAGTTTACGTACTTTTTTATGAGGATCCGCACCCGCAATTAGAACTTTTATCACGGGAATTTTTTTCATTAATACCGGCAACACATTGTTTACAAGGTATTCCACACTGTTGACATTGGGTGTATAATTCATATTCCCGGTAAACAGCAAATCGTATTCTTTCTTTAATTCATAAGGTTTGAAATAATCGGTGTCCACACCATTGGGAATAACATGGATTTTTAGTTTTTCCTCATGGTTAATCGCGTCCCGGTCAGGAATGGATATTATTAACTTATTATCGAATTTTTCAAAAATTTCTCTTTCATATTTTTCTACGCGCCTGGCTTCAATGCGCCAGAATGGTTTCATTAGAAAAGATGCTTTGGTGGACAACCGTTCCGCGCCCTTGGAAAACACGTCCTGATAATCCAATGTTTTTGGGATCGCCAGATCTTTTACATATTCGGAAACACGTATCAATTGGCAAAAAATATGATCGGGCTTTATTTCTGCGATTTTCTGCAGCACCTGAACTTTAATTTTAGTATTATAAAAATAGCCCAACTGGAATGGCAATCCGGAATGCAAAGCATTGAAAACCCCGGAGTAGACGTTGCCTTTGGTCAATTTTGCAATAGTCACCGATTTGCAGTATTCAGATAATCTTTTTTCCGCATCTGGATGAAGATGTGTATCGTTCAGGCAAAAAAGGTGAATTTCATGATATTTCGATAAACAGCGGATATGGTTAAATGCACGCAGTTTATCGCCTTTTTCAAGCGGATAAGGGACTCTCGATAATAAAACAAAAAGTTTCATCCGTATATTTTGTGGTAAAATTATTTATTATTTTATAAAAACAAAATTATTATAGCATAATTTCAATTTCAGAAAAAGTTTTTATAGCTAAAAGCCCCTGAAATCAAAAGACATTCAAAAGAATTTATTTTGATTCATTTATCAATGAAAGATAGAGGCCAATAAGTTTTTCTGTCACCACGGGAATATTATGTTCTTTTTCAATCAGCTTGCGTGCGTTAGTTCCAATGCGGGAACAAAGTTCAGGATCGTCGATACAGAGTTTGAATTTCTCCATAAATTCTTCGGGTGTATTTGCGATAAGCAGGTTGACACCGTCGGTATAATTAATGCCTTCAGCGCCAATCGTGGTAGAGATAATAGTTTTACCCAGCGACATACCTTCAATGATCTTCACCCGGACACCGCTTCCCGATAATAATGGAACAAACATTACGGTTTGCGATTGCATAAACGTTGCAGCATCCTCCACTTCACCGACCACTTCCAGATTATTAAACTTGTATGTATATAGCCATGATGGCATGTTTCTGCCGGCAAGATAAACCTTCGTATCAGGAAAACGTTTTGAAATACCGGGCATACATGTTTCGAGAAACCATTTGATGGCTTCCTGGTTAGGCATCCAGTCCATGGAACCCAGATGAAAAAATGTCGGCTTTCCCTCCTTTTGCGGCTGAAACATACAATTATTAATATCCAGACCGAAAGGAACTGTTGTTAATGGTGTTGAAATACCGCTTTTTTTAATATAGTCAGCATCAACGTTGGAAATGGCTGCTATGCCGTCCACCTGTCCGAAAACGGACATCTCATAATTTTTAAGTTTACGTGTAAGGTACATTATGTATTTCCGTTTAACCGGATTGGTGATCGTACTTGCGTAACGTTGCCAGATAAGATGTTCAATATTGTGTGAACGAAGTACGATCTTCGCCTTGCTGTATTTGCGGATGGTGTCTATGTATGGAGTTACATAAATAGTTTCAAGCTGGACTATATCAAAGTTCTTGTTTTTTAAAATATGAATCAGCGTATTCCTGAATTCCTGTGAATCGAAACGCTGTATATGATAAGACTTTGATGAAAACAGGTTCAGAAAAGCTTCACTATATTTGAGCCTTGTATCGACAAAAACGGCGGTAAAGTTTGTTTTATAACGGTAATCCACGGGAAGTGTATCTACATCCACCCGAAATTTGAAGGTGTTCATGGTAATAATATCGACGCTGTGGTTATGCATCATCAACCCGTTGGACAGGTTATACATAGCTATAGGGCCACCTTCTTTGGGCGGAAACGGTGATTTATTACAGATTTGTAATATATTCATGATGCGTTATTTTTTAGAAAAATGAAGTATCAGTCTGAAAAAATTACCGATTCTTTTAAAAAATATTATCCACCAGTCAACGCTCAATAATCTTGAATCTGTGCTGGCGCTGTATGTAAGTAATATCCCGATAGGCAGGTATATTAAGGTTGGCAGCCACATACCCTGATATACCGGAAGGATGCCTTCTCTGGCAAATTTCTCACCGGTCATGGAAATAACATGAAAAATAATAAAAAACAAGGTGGAAAAAACCACCGGCAAGCCGAGGCCGCCTTTCCGGATGATGGCGCCAAGCGGAGCGCCAATAAAAAAGAGAATCAGACAGGCCACTGATAATGTGAATTTCCGGTACCATTCAATTTCATGACGCGCAATCAACTCCCTCTTCATGTTGACCTCCCTGTTATAATAATCTAATTGCTGATGAATCCCCCGGACATTATTCAATGCTAAATCAACAATCGGTACTTGCTCAGGTTGGGGAAAATTTGAAATAAAATCATCTTTTACCGGTGCTGGCGCTTTTGATGCGGTATATTTTGCAGTGTCTGTCTTTGTATAAAAACTGAAATTATTGGTCACATATTTACTAATAATCATTTCCCTTTTTACTTTCTGGTTGACCAATGTGTCGATAGCAACCTGAAGCTGTTTCAGGTTCAGCATCTGGTAATTATCCTTGAACAGATCTTCCTTGCTGCGAATCATATTAAGTTCGGAAAGATCAATACGCCGGGTCTCTTCCTCAAACTGGGTGCGTTGCAATGCCTTATCCACATTGCGTTCTCTGGTAGAAACTGGTTCATAATAATTAAAGCCGTCATAAAGTGTGAAGATCAGTGTCTTTTTATCGGGCGTAGTTTCCATTCTTCCTTTTTCAGCAAGTGTGGCGTTAATATTTCCCATATCCTCGGTATGGTCAAAAATCATAACATTGCTTATATCAACCCCGTTCTTGTCTTTTTTTCCGATGCGGATCACATAACCCTTCAGCTCGCTGTAAAAGACTCCTTCATTGATGTTCAGAGCCGGTTTTTTTTCTCGTATATCGAATAACAGGGCGCCATATTTAAGGTTGGCAATCGGAAGGATATTATTGGAAAAATAAAAGGCGAAACCACTCAGCATAATTATAAAAATCACCAGGGGAAACATCGTCCTGCGAAACGAAATTCCAGCCGCCTTAATCGCTACCAGTTCATAATGTTCGCCAAGATTACCAAAGGTCATCAGTGACGCTAACAAAACAGCCAGGGGCAATGCCACCGGCACAAAAGTAGCCGATGCAAAAAACAATAGTTCAGCCAGCACATACCATTCAAAGCCTTTGCCCACCATGTCATCCACATACTTCCACAAAAACTGCATCAGCAGAATAAACAGGGCAATGAAGAACGTAAGCACCATCGGTCCCATAAAGGATTTCAGTACAAACTTATAGATCTTCTTCATTGCTTTTTTCTACAAATGTAGGTGTTTTATGCCAAAATCGCACTGCTTAAGAACTCATTTATGAACACACCTTTGTAATTATTTTTCCAGCGTCATCTCATCAATCAGACGGTGAGCCCCGGCATATTTGTCGATAATAAAAAGACAATACCGGATATCGAGTGATATATTCCTGCACATGGCCGGTTCAAAAACAATATCGCTCATAGTTCCTTCCCACACCCTGTCGAAATTGATGCCTATCAGATGACCATCGGCATTAAGAACAGGGCTTCCTGAATTGCCTCCGGTGGTATGGTTGGTGGCAATAAAAGCTACATGCATGCTTCCGTCCTTATCGGCATATATTCCGTAATCTTTGTTGTTATACAAGTCATTCAGCTTATTGTCAATGGTATAATCATAAATGGTGGAATCCTCTTTTTCAATAACACCTTTCAGTGTCGTAAAATAATTATATTCCACAGCGTCACGGGGTTCGAAACCTGCTACCTGGCCATAAGCCACACGCAAGGTCGAATTTGCATCCGGGTAGAACTTCTTTTCCGGCATCATTTCCATCAATCCCTGCATATAGATGCGGTACATCTCATCTGCCTTGGCCTGAAATTCCTCACTTTTTGAATATAAGTTATTCCTGTAAAATTCATAAATACTGATTGCCAGCATATATGCCGGGTCTTTTTCAATCTCTTTAGCCTTGGATGGTTTGTAATTTTTCAGAAACTCTTTGACTTTATTTTCTTCTACCATAAATGAACGTTTAAAAAGATCAGCGGAATATTTTTCAAAATCCCCATTATAAGCTTCACCTGCCCTGACGATCTCTGCAGGTATCATAGATTTGTCGAGGCCGTTGTAATATATATCCAGCAGCGACGACATCAGTTCATGGTCAATACGGCTGTCATAGTTTTTGAAAAAGCTTTCGGATGAGGCCTTCAAACGTTCTAAATTCTTGTTGATCTCATCATCATTCTGTTTTTTATTAAGGCTGATTTTAATTAGATTTTCATACGATGCTGCATAACGGATGATCTCCATTCCAAGACCCGCCTCGTAAACATATTCTGCGGCAAGATTGTAGGCGCCGTACTTTTTATAAAGTTCTTCAAACCGCTCCATGAGCTTGTCATACTTCTTTTGCCTGTCAGGATCGGCATTGGCCCATGCGGTAAATTTCTTTTCGAGGCCCTGCTTTTCGGCAATAATGTTGGTTCGCTTCACTCCCTTGCTTTCGCCAATCATTTTTTTATAATAATTTTCTATTCCGAAGTATTTAGAAGAATATTGAATCCTTGTTTTGTTGCTTTGCTCCATATATTTCCGGATCACTTCCAGTTTTTTACCCCTGATCTTTATTGCTGCAGGATTTTCATAATTGGAAATTCGGTCGACGGCATAAGAAACCAGGTATTCGTTGGTTGTTCCCGGATACCCGAAAACAAAGGTAAAATCTCCGGGTTGCACGCCCTTTAAGGAAATGGTCAGGTGGTAAGACGGTGTGTAAGGGATATTATCTTTTGAATATTCTGCAGGGTTATTATCCTTATCCACGTATATACGAAACACCGAAAAATCACCGGTATGCCTGGGCCACACCCAGTTGTCCGTATCGCCGCCGAATTTTCCTATTCCTGATGGCGGAGCTCCGACCAGTCGTACATCTTTATAAATCCTTGAAATGATCAATATGAATTGGTTGCCGTAATAAAACGGTTCCACCGCGACTTCATAGGTATTGTCCTTAGTATTTTCTTTAATGATGGCATCAATCTGCAATTCAATAAGGGCTTTTCTCTTTTCGGTGGAGATGTTGTCCGGGATGTTTTTCAACACCCTTGAGGTCACATCCTCCATATAAGTCAGTATTGATACTTTCAGCTTGGGGTTTGACAGTTCTTCTTCAAGAGATTGAGCCCAGAAACCTTTGGTAAGGTAATCCTGTTCCACAGAACTGTGGGCCTGAACAGCGCTATAGCCGCAATGGTGATTGGTAAGTATCAGCCCTTTATCCGAAACAATTTCCGCCGTGCAGCCACCGCCAAACAGGCAGATGGCGTCTTTCATGCTTGGCTTGTTAAGGTTGAATATATCTTCGGCAGAAATTTTCATACCAAGACGTTTCATTTCAGCTTCGGGTCCTTGCGAAAGAAGGATGGGTATCCACATTCCTTCGTCTGCCAAAGAACGGAAACATATAGAAAATAAAATCAGGAATGAAGTCAGGATTTTTTTCATATATTTTATTTGAGGATTTTTCAATTATAAATTTATAAGGAGGCTATGACAGAAATTTCAATCTTTGCATCTTTTGGCAGACGGGCAACCTGAACAGTCTCGCGTGCAGGAAAATCCGACGAAAAATACGAACTGTAAACTTCATTCACTTTGGCAAAATCGTTCATGTCAGCAAGAAAAATCGTAGTTTTCAAAACATTTGAAAAGTCAAGGCCGGCGGTTTTCAATATTGCTGAAATATTTTCCATCACCTGTTTTGTATTTGCGCTGATATCATCCTGAACCATCTCACCGGTTTTCGGGTTAACAGGAAGCTGCCCTGATACATAAAGTGTTCCATTGCTATGTATTGCCTGGCTGTATGGACCAATAGCGGCGGGAGCATCGGGAGTATTGATTATTTTCTTCATGGTTTTATAATTTTTATTTTTTTTTTATATTACAAAAATACTTTTTATAGCTTGATAAATTAACGGAAGTTTGATAAAAAATTGCTGATGGTGTTGAAAATTATTAATTAAGCAATATAATATTCAGATATTCTTATATTGGGTATTTCAATCAATCTTAGTGTCACAAAGGATTTAAACTGATAACTCATGACACTATAAGTGCCTTTTATTTAAAAAAAAACTATTGCTAAAGCTTGTCAATAATTATTTTGTAAATTTCTCCTTAATTCTATGGTTTAATATAATTTTTTCTTATTTTTGTAACAATTATAAGTATTTAACAAATAGTTTTATATATAAAAAACGTTACCTTCTATTACAGTTATTTTTTTTGAATATAACTTTGTCAAAAAACAGGCAAGAGTTGAATTTTTATATCACCCTGTAATTCGGGTTATATAAGGTAACTACTAATAAAAATGAAAATATGAAAAAAGTCCTTTCCGTTTTCTTACTTCTGATTTTAATTAACATTTCAGTTTCAGCACAAAGCAGTTGGTCAAGCTCTTATGCCATTCATTCGAGACATGTAAATTCTGTTTTTATTAAGGATTATCACCATGTTTATATGGTCGGTGGAAATGAAACAAATGATTCCATTCAAACAATTTTTTATTCTCATGATGCCGGGATCAGTTGGGAAATGATTACGGATACGGTGACAAAGCCATGGCTGAAATCAGTTTTTATTATGGATGAATTGAACGGTATTACAGCCGGCGCCTCGGGGAATGTACTTAAAACTGCCGATGGTGGACAGACATGGAGTCATGTATCCTTGGCCGGTAGTATGCATTCAAGGCAATACAACAGCATTACTTTTACCGACTCATTGACCGGATACATTGCCGGAGGTAACCCCAGCAACGATTCCATTGCCACGATAATTAAAACCACTGATGGCGGTAATAACTGGACGGTGTCTTTGGATAACCTGGGGTACTGCTTTAAAAGCATACAATTTCCGACAGCCAATATAGGATTTGCTGTTGGCGATCAAGGGACTTTATGTAAAACCAGCAATGCAGGTGGCAATTGGATCCAGAAAGTAATTCCGGGGAATGCCGGTACCAGAAACTATTCCTCCGTATTTTTCACTTCAGAAAATGTCGGATTTATTGTCGGAGGAAATCTCACCAAAGATTCAATTCAAACCATACTGAAAACATCGGATGGTGGTGACACATGGACTGTAATTCGCGACAATATAGCTCCTATGCTAAACGATATATATTTTATCAATCCCACAGAAGGTTATGCTGTGGGGAACGATGGCACTGCATTATATACTCTTGATGGTGGCGATACCTGGCAGGACCTGGTATTACCCGACAACTCACCTACTTTTGATTTTAATTCTGTTCGTTTCTTAGATTCCGGTTACGGGTATATAGTCGGCAGGTGGGGAATAATATACCGATACAGCCCGGCTCAGTTTAACGGGCCCAGCGCAACTACCCTGCCCGCTTCTGATATTTCGGCCACCTCAATAAAATTGAATGGGATTGCTAATGCCAATGGATTCACTACGTCTGTTGATTTTCAGTATGGGCTTACTTCAAGCTATGGTGAAATGATCTGGGCGGACCCGATGCAAATAACCGATACCGTTGATTCACCTGTCAGTGCCACATTACTCATGAGCAACCTGCTCCCCGACACCTACTATCATTACAGGTTAAAGGCGCAAAATCCCGTAGCTACAGTTTATGGCGTTGATATGATATTCTATACTGGCGAGCCTGAAATTCCTAATTTTAATTTTGAATTATGGGATAGCATCACAACCACAACCCCTGATTTGTGGAATCTTGCAATAGGAAATATTTCACGTGTAACTCAATCCTGTCATGGAACCTATGCCGTCCGCATTGCAAATGACAGCCTGCATAATAACCCGGGAGCTATTTTAATTGGTAATTCTGAGAACGGAACAGCATTTACCGGCGGGATACCTTTTAACGAAAGGCCTGATTCTCTGATCGGTTGTTTCAACTATGATATCCCCACGGGTGATACTGCACTGGTAATAGTATTTCTTAAAAAGCAAGGTGTGAACATATCCAGCAATGTTTATAAAATTTATGGAACATCATCAGGTACTTTTGACGAACTGAAATTTCCGTTTCAGTATTCTTCTGCCGATATACCCGACTCGATGATTTTTGGTATTACATGCACCAATGTGATGAATATGATTAATCCTGTAAACCCTGATAATTACCTGATTGCCGATAACATGCGCTTGACAGGTACAAGCCTTACTGTTCCAAATTTTGATTTTGAAGACTGGACTGATTTTAACGAAATTAACCCGGTTAGTTGGTTTTCAAATAACTATAATAACCTACCGGGAGATACATCAAAAAGGCCGGTTGTTAGAACCACTGATGCTGCTTCGGGTCTGTATGCGGCCAAAATCCGGAACTATGTATCTCCTTCTGATACAATTTATGGCAGGGTCAATTCGGGAAACAATTATAATTCAAAATTTAAGGTCAGTGCCAGACACCAGTCACTTACAGGATATTTTAAATATTTGCCTGACAATAATGACAGCCTTAACATAATGGTTATGATGTTTAAAAACAACCTGCAGATCGGAGCAGGATATCTTCAACATTCGTCAACTGAACCTTTTTATAAAAGTTTTATTGCCTATATCAATTACAACAATACTACGGATATTCCTGATAGCGCTTCAATAAGCATACAGACATATAACTTTAGGCCAAGAGGCAACTCTGTTTTGTACATTGACAATCTTAATTTCGACGGATGGCTTGCAGGGATTGAAAAACCAATAGTGGCTAATCCCGCTTCAGAATTTGATTTTAATGTATTTCCTAATCCTATTAATGACCTCGCAACCATAACATTTAGCCTGGAAGAAAAATCATCTGTTCAGATCAGAATTATGGATATTTCAGGAAAACAAGTAGCATTAATTGCCGACAGTCATTATAATGCCGGCGATCATAAATTTGATTTTTCTGGCGCCGGGTTAAAAAAAGGCTTGTATATATGTGTTATCAACACCGACAATAAGATTTTCAGCAAGAAAATTATTATTTATTAATACTTGAAATCAATATCCCAAACATTACATAAATTTTCAAAACGTTCAATATGAAAACTCATACATTCATTTTAAAATCAGGCATTATCCTATTGGTATTTATAATTTCATTCGGAATTATGAATACTAAAACCAGTTTCGGGCAATGTCCCTTTTCGCCAAGCTACTCAGTAACAGCAGCCGGCATACCGGCCGGAACTGTAATAACACCTCCGGGCAGCCCTATAGATCAGGGAATGGGCGGAGCAATAATAACTATCACTAATCCAGCATGGCCAGTCTGCAGCAACTGGGGATATCCAACCACGATGCCTGTACTAAACGGGTATTGTGTGGGTGCTCCTACCTATCATAACCTTACATTTAACAGCCTTGATCCCAACACTAACCTGAACAACGGTTTGATGTGTTTTACAGGCACCACCACATACCGATATATGAACACCGGTGGAGTTATGATAACAAATAATGCTATCCCTGCAAGAGTGAGGATAAGAGTGACACTCACCGATGGTGTAACTCCCATACCGATTCAACAAGCAGGAAGTTTTTTGCTGTTGCAGACACATCAGAATTTCCGTGTTTGGTATTTTATTGAAGCCTTTAGTCCTGTAAATGCACAATATTTCTTTGCCGGACCCAACATGTGGTTAGGCGCAATCAATTTATTTAATGCGTTACACACTGACCCTGCATCATACATTCAAACAACCTTTGATTACGGCGCGTATTATAACATTAATGGTATTGGAATTACTGCCGGAGCGCTTGTCAATCCTGTATGTTACGGTGACAATATTAATTTGACCGGTAGCATCGGCAATCTGAATTTAGCTTGTACCACTCCCACATATGTATGGTCAGGCCCCAACAGTTTTTCTTCCACATCTCAAAACCCCGCCATAGCCAGTGCAACTCCAGTTATGAGTGGCATTTATACTTATGCCGTTTCTGATCGCATTTGTTATGGCTTAAGCACAGTAAATATTCTAGTTTATGATGATCTCACAGCAAATATCAGTGGAGGCACTTCGCCTATTTGCTATAATTCGAGCCCGGGGACATTTACAGCTACTGGTTCCGGAGGAACGGGCAGTTATACGTATTTGTGGTATCAGAATGGTGTTTCAATGGGGGTTACAACCCAGACTTATGACCCGGGAAATCTCACAACTACTCCGAATACATATTATTGTGAAGTAAGCAGCGCTCCCTGCGGTACCGTTGTCACACCAACGACACAAATAGATTTTGAGACAGTTTTGCCTGTGATCACATGTCCTGCAGATGTTATTGCAACAACCAATAATGGTTGCTCTGCTATTGATGTTTCGCTGGGTACACCTGTTACAAGTGATAATTGTAATGTTGCCTCAGTCATTAACAATGCCCCTGCTGTATTTCCTTTTGGTAATACAACAGTAACCTGGACTGTTACCGATGGTTCAGGAAATACGGCAACCTGCAGTCAGACTGTAACTGTTAATGATAATGTTAACCCTACAATTTTCTGTATGCCGGATATTGAGGTTCCTACCGATGCCGGATTATGCACAGCATCAGGAGTTGTACTCACAACGCCAGTAACCCTTGATAATTGCAGTGTAGCCACTGTCACTAATGATGCACCAGCAGTATTTCCTCTTGGACCTATTACAGTGACATGGACAGTTACGGACGGCTCAGGCAACACGGCAACATGCACTCAGTTGGTTACCGTCATTGACAATATTGTCCCAACCATCACCTGCCCTGCTGATGTGGTTACTACAACCAATACCGGATGCACAGCCACCGGTGTAAGCTTAGGCGTGCCTTTAACCAATGACAATTGCAGTGTTGCGTCCGTTACAAATAATGCTCCCGCTGCTTTCCCATTGGGTAATACCACTGTTATCTGGACTGTTACTGATGGGTCAGGAAACACGGCCACCTGCTCTCAACTAGTCACAGTTAATGATAATATTGTTCCTACCATTACTTGTCCGGCGGATGTTATTGCAACAACCAACGACGGTTGCACTGCTATTAATGTTGCTTTAGGCACACCGGTTACGGCAGACAATTGCAGCGTTGCATCAGTAACAAATAATGCACCGGCAGTTTTCCCATTGGGCAACACCACAGTAACATGGACTGTTATTGACGGCTCAGGTAATATCGCTACATGCAATCAATTAGTAACTGTCAATGATAATGTAAATCCGACCATATTCTGCATGCCGAATGTTATTGTGAATACTGATCCGGCTATATGTACTGCTTCCGGAATAGTGCTGGAAATCCCGGTAACTTCAGATAATTGCAGCGTCAACTCCGTCACAAACGATGCTCCTGCTGCATTTCCAATAGGTAACACCACGGTTACATGGACTGTAACTGACGGTAGCGGCAACACTGCTACATGCGCACAAATTGTTACTGTAATTGATAATGTCAATCCAACTATTACATGCCCGGTTGATGTGGTTACTACTACCAACACCGGATGTACAGCCACCGGCGTAATCTTAGGCGTACCTTTAACCAATGACAATTGTATTGTTGCAACCGTTACAAACAATGCTCCGGTAGCTTTCCCATTGGGCAATACCACTGTTATATGGACTGTTACCGATGGCTCCGGAAACACTGCCACCTGCGCACAACTGGTAACCGTCAATGATAATGTTATTCCATCTATTACTTGTCCGGCTGACATCAATATGTCGGCAAACCTGGGATGTACCGCTACCGGTGTATCGCTGGGTATCCCTGTTTCCGGTGATAATTGTCATGTGGCCTCCGTATCAAACGACGCTCCTGGCATATACCCGATAGGCACAACCACTGTCACATGGACCGTTACCGATGATGCAGGAAATGTAAACACATGCGCACAATTGGTTACAATTACCGAAGATACAAACCCTGTTATTTTTTGCCCTCCCGCTGTTGTAGCTTATACCAATACAGCATGCACCGCGACAGGTGTTGACTTAGGCAATCCTGTTATCATTGAGAATTGCATTATTGATACAGTATATAACGATGCACCTGCTGCTTTTCCATTAGGAAATACAACTGTTATATGGACCGTTATTGACGGTTCAGGAAACTCAGACACCTGCACTCAGTTGGTTACCATATTGGATAATGTCAATCCAACAATTACCTGCCCGGTTGATGTGGTTACTACTACCAACACCGGATGTACAGCCACCGGCGTAATCTTAGGCGTGCCTGTTACTTCTGACAACTGTATTGTTGCATCCGTTACAAACAATGCTCCGGTTGCTTTCCCATTAGGCAATACCACTGTTATCTGGACTGTTACCGATGGCTCAGGGAACACAGCCACTTGCACACAACTAGTAACGGTCAATGATAATGTTATTCCTTCTATTACTTGTCCGGCTGACATCAATATGTCGGCAAACCTGGGATGTACCGCTACCGGTGTATCACTTGGCAGCCCTGTTACCGGTGATAATTGTCATGTGGCTTCGGTTACAAATGATGCTCCTGGCATATACCCGATAGGCACAACCACTGTCACTTGGACCGTTACGGATGATGCAGGAAATGTAAACACATGCGCACAATTGGTTACAATTACCGAAGATACAAACCCTGTTATTTTTTGCCCTCCCGCTGTTGTGGCTTATACCAATACAGCATGCACCGCGACCGGTGTTGACTTAGGTGACCCAGTTATCATTGAGAATTGCATTATTGATACAGTTTATAACGATGCACCTGCTGCTTTTCCATTAGGAAATACAACTGTTATATGGACCGTTATTGACGGTTCAGGAAACTCAGACACCTGCACTCAGTTGGTTACCATATTGGATAATGTCAATCCAACAA
>Ga0208789_1000338_pt1 | contig 50149 bp, 22 predicted proteins | sample Methanotroph_Enr_FD_187368 | JGI IMG/M metagenome (GOLD analysis project Ga0208789, IMG submission 187368) | Enriched soil microbial communities from Old Woman Creek wetland in Ohio, USA - Methanotroph_Enrichment_5 (SPAdes) (version 2) | ecosystem: Environmental > Terrestrial > Soil > Wetlands...
AGCTAAAGTCTTCAAGTTTTAAGCTATCCACAAACATGTCGATCAAACGAACTTCGTTATCCTGAGCGATGGCTGCTTCGAGCGAAGAAGCAAAGAGTGGAATCTGGTTTCTGTCTTGTCCTGTGATAAATTTCATAGAGTAAATATGAGGATAATCAAGGACATAGCACAATTAGCTGGCATAAAAACGGATAATTGTTATCAAATAAAAATAAGTGTTAATAACTGTTGATAACCTAAACCGGAAGCGGGTTTTTAGACAGATTGACGGCCGACGCTATAACCAGTGCGGGACTAAGTTGTTGCTCAACTGTCAACCAGCACAAATGTATGTAGAAACTTCAAATGTTTCAACGAACATGCAAACTCGCATTTGCTATAATGTTTATAGGCAGTAGTATTTTATTGTTTATCAGTCTCTTTTGCTTCAATTGAATTAGTGTCGTCCAAAATTATTATGTCACTTTCTTCTATAATATTTTCAGAATTGATTAAACTGTCTTTCCAGTATTCAGCTGTAGATTTTGTAAACCCTTGACTTCTTACATAAAGATTGAGTGCTAAGTCAGTTGGTGAAATTTCAGCAGTCAATTCTTCGCTATTTACACTGAATCCACCTGGGATTAATTCTAAAGAGCGAAGATGGTCAAGCTGTCGGTCCATATTGTGAAGGTCAGTGATACCAGTTATTTGAGATAAAATATGGAAATGACAGCTAAATCTCTCTGAACTAACTAACCCATTTTTATGAATAATTTTTTTTCCGTTTTCACAACTGTATTTTAGAATTTTAGCTTCTGCAAATGTCAACTGCTTGAGAAGATCAACAAAAATTAAGTTATCGTCTTGTTGACCTGTTTCTGAGCAGGCAGATGCAAAAAGACCAGCCCATAATTCTTGCACTTCATCATCATCGATCAGTGACCCATGCTCAATTATACCTAACGCAACTCTGGGGTGTGCTTTGATGTGGATTTCTTCACCAGTAAACTCAAGTTTTTTTTGTGATTTTTCAATAATTTTAAGAATATTGCACAATCTCCAGTAGCGAACGTTGTCTTTGAGCATTAAACCCAATTCTCCCAACGCTGGCATACAAACACTACTTAGAAAACCTTCAATTCCTTTAAATGATTTTTTAACAGCTGTGTTTATCGCTTCTCCATAAGGAGCAAGTCCTAATAAGTCTAATGATTTGTTGTCTTTCATATTCTTGATTTTAAACTGCAATTATTTCAGAGAACTGAACTTCCACTTTGCATAAATGAGTCTGCGGAGTACGGAACCCCCGCTATCGCAAACCCCTTGTTACAAGCAGTTAAGCTTTCAAATTTAAATAGTCATCTATAAAATTTAGTAAGGCATCACGATTGCCAGCTAAGTCTCTTACTTTCATGTCCTTTTCTAATTCCGAGCATACTTCTTCGGGGTCAGTCAAAGGAAACTCCTTCAGTCTTGTTTTTGTTGATTTCAAATGGTTTAGGAGTATTTCTTTTAATTTAATTCGGTTTTCTTCCGGTATATCAAGAAAATCTCTTCCATCCCTTTGATGAATTCTATCGTTTCTCTTCCTTGAGTTTAAGCGGGTAAGTTCCAAAATTTCTTCTAGGATTTCTCTGTCTGGTCTCTTTACCGATTTTTCAGTGTCCTTAGAAGTTTCATTGTGCTTTACTATCACTCCATTTACTTTTTCTTCTAAATGAGGCCAAAAAACTTTAAACACTTCATTAAATACTTTTTCCGTCAATTTATTGTCACCACATTGGCTATTTATGTTCGACATAAGTTGCTTAATATCATCTTGATTGAATTTAGTAGTTTGAAAAGTTGCAAGTGGTCCGGTTAAGTCGGGGTTGTCTAGCCCAATAAGTATTGGACAAACTTTGCTTTTGTCAAGTTTATTTGATAGAGCGCCTGCCTCAAACATTATCCATTGGCTCTTTAAATTCTCCTTTGTCAATATGATGATACCAACATTACACTCTGACAACTTTTTTGATATTTCATTTTCCCATTTAGCACCTTTCTCTATGTCAGACGGTGTAAAATATGGTTTGATAATTTGAATAACAGTTGGCATCCAATCTTTGAAGACTTCACCAATTTGTTTACTTAATTGTCCTGACCAGCTAATAAATATGTTCATGTTTTAAATTGTTAGATGTTTAAATTAATTGCTTGTAACGAGGTGTATACGCAATATTACATATATATCGACTGTGTCCGTACCTCCATTTTTGATAATACAGCTTGCCGAATCTCCGGGCTAATATATAACATTATTAGATATCCAAATCGTCCATTTGGCTTTTATCAACAATCCATATAACAAATCAAAAACCCCACACCCTCCCATAGGCATACAGTCCAATCGTTTTTAATGTTAAGTAGCCGGTTCCATATCGAAATCACTCCGTCTGGCGGGATTTGCATTATCGCCTCAGTGTAATATTAGGATTTGTAATCCGTAATATATCCATTGTTTTTATATGTTATTCCGGATTACAAATCCTTATAGTTTGTGAGGGTGGGATTATTCCGCTGCGCGGAATGAGATCGCTTCGCTAAGTTGCAAATCCCACCCGACGAAGGGGAGAGGTTAGGATCCACTGCTAATAAATCTATTAAACCTTTTAACGTACTAGTGCTATTTAGGCAATTATAATGACCGTATTAATGTTAATTCGGATATTGTATTGACTTTATTAATGTTTTATTGCTTTTCGAACAAGATAATATTGTAGATTTGCATAAATGATATTTTACACATCATGTTTATAAAAAGAGAGTTGCAGGAAAAAATAGAGGTTCGACTAACTGCCGGAAAGGCTGTCTTATTGTTCGGACCCAGGCGTGTTGGGAAAACAATGCTAATTGGTGAAATACTAAGAAAATTTCCCGAAAGGAAACTTGTAATGAATGGTGAAGACTCGACTACGCTTGCCTTGCTTTCCGACAGAAGTATTGCCAACTATAGTAATTTGCTGAATAACATTGATTTACTCGTAATTGATGAAGCCCAGAGTATTCCGGATATCGGCAAAATCCTGAAGCTTATTGTGGATGAAATTCCAGGTATAAAAGTGATTGCCAGTGGGTCCTCATCTTTTGATTTATTGAATAAAACCGGTGAACCACTTACCGGAAGGAGTTATTCTTTCCGCCTATTCCCAATAAGCCAAACAGAGCTCTCACTAACCGAAAACAGGTTGGAAACCATGCGGAACCTTGAAACCAGACTTGTGTATGGTTCATATCCGGAAGTTATCAATATGTCGGACAATATCTTGAGGAAAGAATACCTGACAGAATTGGTTAATGCATACTTGTTTAAGGACCTGTTAAGCCTTGATGGAATCAGGAATGCCGGGAAATTGCGCGATTTGCTTGCATTACTGGCCTATCAGATCGGTAATGAAGTTTCTTTAACTGAATTGGGTTCACAATTAGGGTTAAGTAAAAATACAGTTGAAAAATATCTTGATTTGCTATCAAAAGTTTTCATTATTCATCGGATGGGAGGATATTCGTCGAATCTGCGTAAAGAAATTACCAAGAACGCAAAGTGGTATTTTTATGATAATGGCATACGGAATTCATTAACCGGTAATTTTAATCCGCTGTCAATCAGGCAAGATGTCGGACAGTTGTGGGAAAATTATATAATTGCAGAGCGCATGAAACAAAAGCACTATCGATCGGAACTAACCGGATTTTATTTCTGGCGAACATACGACGGGCAGGAAATAGATCTGGTCGAAACAAACGCTGATTCAGTTAATGCCTTTGAGTTTAAGTGGAAAGAGAAAAAAGTAAAAGTCCCTGGCGGATGGCAGAAAGCCTATCCACAGGCAGAATTTACTGTAATTCATCCTGAAAACTACTTGAACTGGATTTTGTAAACATCAAAAATGAATTCACTTTGGTTATATTTTATTTAGATCCTCCCACAATTTTCACTTTTTTCACTTCATTGTTCCCATACATTAATGGAAGATACATGGGCTCTGCTTTGGCAGGATTCAGTGTGAAACTTCCTGTATATTTAGGCATAAGTTCAAATTCATATGTATATCTGCCGCGATTCAGGCGGTTGATGTATATATTTACCTGGTTTTTGTAATATTCGCGGTGCGCTTCGCCATAGGCTCTCTTTGTTTTTATATCGTATGAGCATCCTGCAGGAATCGGAACCTGAATCATAACATAATCGGCATCCTTTTTCACATCAACGGTTATAGCACAGGTTACTTTCTGGCCAGCTACAAACATGTTTTCTTTTGCTGTATTCCGGTATTCAGTGGAAATTTTAAAATAATCAGTTTTAGCAGCCGGATTTTCATCTCTTACTGTTTGGAAAGTACTTACATATATCGGGCTTACACCTGTTTTTTGGATTTTAAACTGAGCTTTGGGTGGCACTTTGAAAGTGTAAGGGAAAGTGTCAATGGTCCGGTTCACATCACCTTCGAAAATAACCATGTGTTTTTTAAACGCACCTGTTGTTATGTCGGGTAAAATGTTTTCGATAATGTTGGTTGACTCATATGTATTTCGCCAGGACCCTGATCGCCTGGTTTCGAAAAAATAATTTCTGATCAGGGGCAACAAATCAGCATATTTGCCACTGTTACGGATGATACGGTAGGCGGAAAGAGTGGCTGAAGTTGTATTGTTGTAGGTATAATAATAGTCAGCTCCATTCGGGATATACGCATTTCCATAAATTGTGGTATCAAAGGATCTTACCAGGCTGTCGAGGTTGATGGGTAAGCCCAGCTTCTGACGGAGTTCAAGAATATACATGCTTTCGGTGAGTGTGCGATTTTTCTTCCTCTCCAGGTTTTGAACAACTTCCCCTAATCCAACATATTCAGGCAATGCTGAAAGTAACTGAGCAATAATGAAAGCATCATTTTGCTTGTTTTCGGTCGAATTCCAGATCAGGTATTGTGATGTGCGTTCTTTGTTATAGCTCACACTATATCCAGCTTTTTCGGCTGATGCCAGGGCTTCGATGATGTGCCTCGACATCCACAACGACGTGCTGCTTTTACCCCACCAACCCCACATTCCTTCATCATTCTGGTTTTGCTCTAGCAAACCGATAAGTTTATTTATTTCCCTGTCATGTTTAAAAGGCTCTGCCCTGAATTCCTGGATCAGTTTACGGCAAAGAAGGGCTTTCAGTTTTGAAGCCATTTGTTCGTTGCAGTTGTGAACATAGGATACCACTTTCTCAGCTTCATCGAGTAAAACTGCCAGTTCGCTAATATCCAGAGTGATAGTAACGCTGTCGCTACCTGATTCAAAAACCGGCGCAACAACCATGGTATCCGAATGAAGAACAAAAAACTGTCCAAGATTAAGATCGGTACCTTTAGGAATTATTTCGAGATTTCGTGATTCGCCATCGAAGTAACCGTTGTCAGAACGAAAACTATACGTAATATTAACTGAGTCGTTAGCAGTTGCCACAAAAGGAAGCGTGTCAATAACAACGTTAGTGCATGCAATGGCATGGCTAAAAAGCATGTTGCCGTCAACTCTCAGTTCAGAATTTCCGGGTACGGTTCCCGCATCATAGTTGATTACCTTACCGATGGCATTCACGCTGTCGCCAACAACCAGGAAACGGGGCATGGCAATCTGGGCCGATAGTGGTTTAAATGCTTTTACCGAACCATCTGATTGACCAGTTTTACGGCTATCGGTCACGGCAATTACAGAAGTTTGCCAATTGGTTATATCATCAGGAAATTTCACATTGAAACAGGCTTTTCCTTCTTTGTCGGTTCGTAATTGCGGCTGCCAGAATGCATAATCCGAAAAATTGCTCCTGAGCGAAGTTGAATTTCTGGCAGCTTCAGCAAATACATCGTCAAAACCGGCTCCTTTTGCGGATCGTGCAAAACCGGTATTTGTAATTACCAGCAAAACCCCATTGGATGCTTTATCCCCATATTGAGCTACTGCAGCTTCACCGGATAACTCTTCAGTATGGTGTATAGTTGTTTTATCGAAATCGCTCCAGTTACCGTAAAACAGAACTCCGTCAACAACAATCAATTTTTGAGTATTTGTTGAAAAAACATCTTTATCCTTTAATGAATAATTTGTAACCTGCACTCCGGCTACTCTTCCATCCAGGCTTGAAGAGCCTCGAACCTGTATTCCGGATATCTCTTCGCTTGTTACTGTTGCCCCGCTAACTGTCTTATCTTTACTAATCACAACACCACGAGCCGTTACAACTACCCCCTCGATATTTACAGATGATGAACTCAGAAAAACCTGTAGGTTCTCTAATCCTTCAGTTTCTATTTCTTTGGTGTTCATACCAATAAAAGAGAATTGCAGCACCGGATTCCCAAAAGGAATTTTAATCCGAAAATTTCCATCAAGATCTGTTAAAGTTCCGTTTGACGTGCCTTTCAACAGAACGGTAACACCAGGAACTGGCTCTTTATCGTCTTCTGAAAAAACTTTGCCCGTAATGTATCTTCCTTCGCCCGAAAATTGCATGAAATCCGCATAGGACCGTTGAACTGTATTATAGTCTCTTTTCGTATCCCATTTTACAGCTTTATTTTCAATGTATTCGAGATAAAGGAGTTCGCACAATTTAAGACTAATTGAATCGGAAGGGTGAATTGCCTCAGGCCTGAAAGTATTTATTACGGTTGTTTGCCTGCTGCGTATTTCCACTGAGTCGGATTTAAAATACCGGTAGCCAGGAAGTATTGATATTACATCATAAAATCCTTCACCCAGATTGATGATTATTGAAGGTTTCCTGATAACAGTGAAACCTGGTTCACCTCTTTTAAATATAATATGAAAAAGAGGATTGATAACTGAACCCTGCTCTCTGTTTGGTTCTAACATTAATAGATTTCCGGAATTCCACCAGGAAGCGGATGAAACATATCGAGCACCAAAATAGGAAGCGATTTTTTTCAGCTTGAGCGTTTCCCACATTTCAAGAATGGCTTTTTCTGTCAGAACACTATCACTCAAATTCAATTGGGCGGTATTATTAAAGTTCAGATTTGGTTGTGCTTTTTCACTCTGCATACGCATTTTTACAAGTCCGGGCTTGAATTCATATTCGAAACCAGGCTCAAAATCTGTTTTCCAGCCCCAGGATTCTATTTGCTTAAATTCGAATTCTTCGGCACGCAAGGGTCCTGCAAATGCCGGTTTGGATGCGTTGCCTTGCAAATCATAATTTAAAAGCATCACTTCACCACGCTGTTTGATATAGGCTATGTTGTACGAAAATGTATTCCGGAATGGCATAATATAGCTGCGCAGATATTTCTCCTCATCTTCCGAATACTTGTTTTTTTCTGTATCCTTAATGGAAACATTGGTAAGATGCGCATCGTCGCTGATACTGAATATCGTTTTATGTCCCCACTTGAGTGATACATTCCGGATCATGATCTGTTTTACGGATGTACGTAACATGATCGTATGTGTGCCGGGACTCACAGCAAATGAATATGGCACAAAACCGGTAGTGTTAGTATTGATATACACTGGTCTTTGATCAACATAAATGGCCTGTATAGGTTCAAATTTTCCATTATGCGTTACAAAAGGCGAAAATTGTGTAATCCCATAGCTTGTTGGAACGGTATAACTGAAAATACTATCTAATGGGTATGCAAGCTTGAAAAACGACATGGTATCCAGTTGTTTTGGTTTTATCCAGTTTGTATAAAGTTCCTGATTATCAGTATAAATTCCTTTGATTTTATAATTATTAAGCTCAAACGTGTTTATGAGTCGGCGGCTATGTTGTTTTTCGGAAATGAAATTTCCTATTTCGGGCAAGGGTTTATCGAATTTGGCTGTAAATGCCATAGCAGTCACATCAGCATCAGGCACTGGTTTGCCATCAGCATCTTCGACCGAAATATCAATCTGAGCTTTCTGCCCGGGAATTATCATGCCCGGTTGTTCCACTTTCACCTGCAGATGATTCTGCCTGTAGGGAATACTGAATTCAGCTTTTTGCACTTTGCCTGCCCATATGTACTGTATCGAAAGGTAATAATTGTTCTTGTCTTTTTTGTGTTGATTATACTGGAATTCTCTGCCATATCCTCTCATAATCTGTTTGTTATTCCTATAGAGGTAATAGGTAAAAGGCAGATTCCGTGGATTGAAAACCTGTAATACTATTTTCCCGTTTTCACGACCCGAAGAACAGAAAATCTGTTGTTCCTGGTCTTCCATATCAATTATCTTTGAGACTTTACCGGCATCGACTTCAATGGAATTAATCAAAGGGTCAACAGCTAAAGTTACAGGCAGAACCTTCTGCTCTGTATAAACGCTGTTCCCAAAACCATCGCTGCCAATTAATCTGGCTATAACGGGCGTAATGTTACCATCGATGCTGTATTTTATGGTTAACGAGTCGGTAGTAAAGGAGTAATCAATATCTGCAAAATGGTGCATAAAAGGAATGGTAAACGTTTGTTCCTTTTTGTCGTATTCCGAAGTCGTCATGATCATTTTAACCGAATAGTTCATGCTTTCGGCATCGAAAATTGAATCAGGGATAGCGATTTCTGTTTCGCCCGAGGCTGACAGAGCCATTTTGTGAACCAGCAATGTATCGGCAATAAAAACAACATTTCCCTTTATTTCCGAAATATTTTCGGGGGTGATAACCACCCGCAGCGAAGCATCAGGGAGGTTTAGTCCATTGTCGTCAGTGCCTTTAACATAAAACAGGAAAGGGGTTCCTGCAATATGACTTTTTGAAGGCTGACGGACTTCCAGATTCGATTTTACAAGTTCATAATCTTCAAGGCGGAGTTCACCATCAATAATACTGTAATCCCCATCCATAAAATACAGTTTGTAATCCTTATCTATTTTCAGGTTCAACGATTTATCAAGCACAAAATCATAGCTGTACCCGCCTGGTCTGTACGGATTTACAGCTCCCAGATGCTTTTTGTCGAGCCAATCGCCTATATATAAATCCAGCGGTTTGTTGTTTAGCCTCTTTTCACTTTGTGTTATATATGCTTTGCAGCGAACGGTATCTCCCGGTTTATAAGCAGGCTTATTGAACACAACAAATCCATCTTTTTCGTAATTGCTGCGATAATTACTGTAATATTCAGGATGAATAATTCTGCTGAAGCTACGCCTGAAATACTGAAATGACCGGTTATAGCTATATGGTACAATCAACTGATAAACGGCATCATATGGTAAGCGTATCAGATTGTACAAAGGAAATACCACATATCTCAACGGAGTGCCATATACAAGTTTTCTGCTTCCCCGTTTAAATCCCGAATTTTTAAGTTCTCTTTCTATGTCAAGGAGTTGCGTATTGCCAAGCCAGGTAACTGCAAGCATCCCTTTTTTATTGGACTTATGAATTCGGTAAAGCTGTGTTTTTTTATCGAAACGAATGGTCCGGCTGTTGATCTTTACTTTTGCATCAGGGACTGTATTTCCGTGTAGATCAACTACTTCAATGCATAAATCGGTGCTATTGTTTTTTAAATTGATGATGCAATTGTTAATACTGAAGGGTTCGATTACAAGGTCGGTTTCTTTCACAAAAACTTTTAGGTAGTGACCGGCAACAAGGATGTTTTTATAATCTTCATATGTTGGAAATGAATCAATTAAAGTATGAAAATCGGCTTCCGAGAATTTAACAAATGAAGTGTTTTCCAGATTTTGGTATCGGGATGCTTCTTTATCGGTAAGCTTGTAAATGTATGTGTAGGGTGATATTCCCGAACTTCTGGTGAGTTGCTGTGCCTGTGTAAAAGAGATATAAAAAACGAATAGCAGAATTCCGATTCCAATTACTTTCATATGTGGTGAATTAACTCTGCAATTTAGCAAAATTAACTTCAGAAAATGTGAAATGAAGGATATGTTTTTTGATATTTGTCAGGAGGCTGCAAAAGCGCATTGTCCGGTTACAAAATCATCGCCACATGCCTTATCCTCTTCCTGTTAGCCGTATAAACCACATGCAACTTTTTATCCGAAGTTTCGATAACAGAAGGATAACTGAATTCGCCTTCCGGCTGGTTTTCGAGTTCGGCGACATCTTTCCAGTTGATTCCATCCGTTGAAACGGCAAGATTCAGTTTGTTGCGGCCCTTTACCCATTCGGCACCGCTTTGCATAGGATTGTAAACAAGCACCTGCTGACCGGAGGAAAGAGTAACTGCATCAATCCCTGAATTCGGGTTTAGCACATTTGTTTTTTGCATCGGGCTCCATGTTTTACCTTCATCCTCCGACCAGCTTTCCATAATATAATCCTGGTTACTGCGAAGCAAAGCCTGGATTTTACCATGAGGAAACAGCAAAAGCGTGGGTTGTATTACCTTGGCAGGATTGACAGTATCAACCGGAATTTTGTGCCAGGATTTTCCGCCGTCTTCCGATCGCTCAATAAACGACTGCCAACGGGTGTTAGTTTCAGTACTCGACGGGCTGAGGATAACTCCTGATTTCAACAGTAAGGGTTTATTTTTTATAGGCCCCAGGATTCCTTCAGGAAGTCGTTCGGGCTTCGACCAGGTTTTGCCTTCGTCAGTGGAGGTTATTTGCATTCCCCACCATTCGCGGGGATTGGGGCCCACTTTGTAAAACAGGAAAAGTATACCGTGGCTGTTCCGGAAAAGTACCGGGTTCCAGCAAGGATATCGCAGAGTATCATTTATTTCGCCATTAGCAATTTCCATCGGAATACTCCAGGATGCACCCTGTTTGATTGAAGTCCAAATTCCAACATCGCTGCTTCCTTCGTAAGATCCTCCAAACCAGGAAGCCATCAGTGATCCATCCTTCAGTTCTGTAATAGTTGAGGCATGGCACTGTTTGAATGGTGTTTCCGCGAAAATGTATTCACTGGTGAGTATGGTACAGGTTTTTGGCAGCCTGGCTGTCTGACAGGAAACAACAAAAACAGCAACAAATACCAGCACGAAGTATTTCGCTTGTTTTTTAAACATATTTCCGGTAAAAAGCACTGATCTTATATCACACAATATATCCATTTGATATTTCATAGTAAAAGGCTTGTGGTTTTCCGAAATCCGCTTTACCTGGCTGGGCTTTGCACTTCCCATTTTTCCTTGCCGGTTTTGATCCGGGGTTTGAAAACAGGTGTTTTCGGGATGTATTCAATATCAATAAAGTTAACCTTGCCTTGCTTGTCAATTTTAATTAAAACAGACTGATAAGGTTCAAACTGCAATTTTACAGGAATAATGTTACCACCATAGTTGATGGTAATTTCGTGAATTTCCTTCGAATCAGAGATAGACTGCCCATACTCAAGCGGGAATTTCAGATTTTGTGATTTCGGATTGGCAAAGAAAATATATAAATCGCTATTGTCAATTCGGCTCCAATAATCGAAGGATTGGGTTCCCGTGATGAAAGGCTGAATATTCTCCATCTCTTCCCAAATATGTTTCACATTCCGGATGCGGGTAAGTTCTTTAGTCAAATTGGAATATTTATCACCCGATTTGATAAATCCAGGTTCAACAGGCACATTTTTAAGACAAATCTGAAGTCCTTGCTGAGCTAAGTCTAAAATTCGTTGAAGAGCGGTTATATCAAGGTATTTAACATCCAGATACAAGGCCTTAACAGAAAGGTCGCCAACCTGCAGGTGCCCGTTTTCGTATTTTGCCTTTTGCAGAAACTCCGAATTTATCCATATCGGCCGGCAGTCTTTTAGTTCGTCGGGGAAAACAGTATAGCGCTGCTCATATTCGCCCCATGCCCAGATAAATTGTTTTTCTACAGGTAAATCCCCGGCTATCCAACTATCTTCCAACGGCAGATAAACAGCTATATCTGAATAACTCTTTCCCTTTTTCATGAAGGAAGAAACCTTTTGCAGATAGGCATTAAAAGCAGGAATATCCTCAGCCAGAGATCCGGATTTACCAACATGAACTGATGCGTAGAATTTTACAGTATCCTGCCCCGCCGGGTTATAGGGTTTTCCATGCCAGAATATCTGGTTAACACCGTTGGCAAATACAGCATCTGCGAGGAGTTTCAGGTCAGCAACCTGCTCTTCCGAATGGTGGTCGCGCGGCCAGCCATACAGGCAGGTGAACGTTTCGCAGGTTACCGCCTTTTTGCCGGATAAAGTTGCCGCAGAAGCTACGATGGTTGAATAGGCCGGATCATAAAGCAAGGCTTCACTTTCAGGAACATCTACAGTTGCATAGGCCGAAATAATATCGCAGGGAGCCCCGGAACACTGAACCCGTGAAAAAGCCCCTAATTCGTGGCTCTTTTTAGTGAATGGCTTGTAAAACTCTTCGATTACTTTTTCGGAAATGAGTTTCATATAGTCGTATCTCACGTTTGAAAAAGGTTCGGTATTGGAATAAAGGCTGTCAACAAAATCCGTCAGTGAATAGTTGTATCGTTCCGAAAATTCATCTGTAAATCCGGGAGTCGTAAGGTACCTGGTTTCCACTTCCCAGGAGTCGCAGAACAAAGCAGAGGATGTGCCTCTCAAGGCAGGTTTTAACGCATTACCGGTACGATCGGCATACTTAATAAACGCCTCGTTGTTCAAATGATCAATCACGTATCCTTTCAGTGGATAATCCCATGAAGCAGCGATCTCCTGCCGCCAATCGGGATCAGTCAGGTTCATGGTTGCTTCACTAACAGGCACTTTGGTATCGCCAAAGGGCCACAGAGAGCCAAAAGTGAAATCACTCCCCAGCCCCAGGCTATCGGCACACTTTTTGGAATACTCTACCATCGCAGTCCATTCCGGGCTTAACCACTCCTGCCGTGGAGTATAATTTACGGTATCCTTTTTCATCCGGTTTAAGGGGTATACCCATGCTAATTCGACACCGCCGAAACCGTTGTTTTTTAACCAGGTCAGGTTATCAGCTATTGAAACCTTGTCTATTTCAGCGGCAAACCACCACCAGCGGGTCCATGGTCGCGAGTCCCGGTAAGGCTGTGAGTTGCTGAAACCAGTTTCTCTATTGTCGCTCATTTGCAATTCTGCATCAGTAGTTTGGGAATAGGCCGGGAATAGCAGCACCAAAATCAGTATTAAAGTCAGTCCGGTTTTGATCATCGGTTTCGGTAATTAAGATATTTGTTTAATCAGGGGATCAGGTTTGTTTCAGTCCAATTAGTAATAAACTCTCAGCGTTTAAGAAATCTAAATGCTTCTGAACAAGACAAATTTAACTCAGTTTAGTGAGATACCACTATAATAAAGAAGTCCGGTACGACTTTGGATCGTAACCGGACTTGTATGAATATTCCAGAATGTATTTCTTTTGAATTACACCACCTTTAGCAAAAAATAATTCTTCTTCCCTTTCTGAGCCAGAATATACTTATTGTTAAGCAGATACGCGGAGGTAACAGTTGCTTCTTCGAGGGCTTTTTCCTTGTTTACCTGTACGCCGCCTTCCTTCAGCATACGGCGAGCTTCGCCCTTGGAAGCGAAAATTCCGGTTTTCTCCGAAAGGAAATCCACCATTCCTATACCGGCTTCAAGTTCTTCGCGACTGATTTCACTCTGTGGGACGCCTTCGAAAACACCTAACAGGGTTTTTTCATCAAGCATACGAAGGGTTTCGGTGGTACCTTTGCCAAAAAGTATTTCTGATGCCTGCACAGCCTGTTCGTATTCGGCTTCTCCATGCACACGCAGGGTAAGGTCACGTGCCAGGGCTTTTTGTAAGGCTCTCAAATGAGGTGCCTGTTCCTGCTCCAGTTCAAGGGCAGTTATTTCAGCCTGGCTGAAAAGGGTAAATATGCGGATATACCGTTTCGAATCCTCATCACTGCAATTGAGCCAGAACTGGTAAAAAGCATAGGGTGATGTCTTTTCGGGATCGAGCCAGATGTTTCCTTTCTCAGTTTTACCGAATTTGCCGCCATCAGCTTTAGTAATCAGCGGACAGGTAAGCGCAAATGCTTCTCCCCCCGATTTGCGGCGGATAAGCTCGGTACCGGTGGTGATATTTCCCCATTGGTCGCTGCCGCCCATCTGAAGCTTACAGTTTTTAGTATCGTAAAGATGCAGAAAATCGTATCCCTGAACCAGTTGGTACGTGAATTCAGTAAATGAAATACCGGTTTCGAGACGTTTCTTCACCGAATCCTTAGCCATCATATAGTTGACGGTGAGGTGCTTGCCAACATCGCGCAGGAATCCGAGGAAGGAGAATTCCTTCATCCAGTCGTAGTTGTTAACGATCTCGGCACAATTTATCTTAGAGCTGTCAAAATCGAGAAACCGCAAAAGTTGTTCCTTAATGCACTCCTGATTGTGTCGGAGTAACTCTTCACTCAGCAGGTTACGTTCCTCACTTTTACCCGAAGGGTCGCCAATCATACCGGTAGCACCACCAACCAAAGCAAGTGGTTTATGCCCGGCAAGCTGAAGATGTTTAAGCATCATAATCGAAACCAGGTGCCCTATATGCAGTGAGTCGGCAGTAGGGTCAATGCCTACGTAAGCCGTGGTCATTTCTTTTTCGAGCTGCTCAGCTGTGCCTGGCATTACATCGTGTATCATTCCGCGCCAGCGCAGTTCGTCAACAAAATTCATAAATTCAGTATTTAGGGCGCAAAGTTAGCAAAACATATGATTGCCTTCGCAGCGCGGCACCGAGATAATACAAGTTCGGGGAAGTGTAGACGCTGTTTGGTCCGTTCAAAACCTGTGCATGTCCCGAAATAACCCCGTAGCAGAAGTCTCCCGTTTAAGAGGATTAAAAAATTCATAATTTTGCAGAATGATACTTGTAACCGGTGGAACGGGGTTGGTAGGATCCTATCTTTTATTTGAACTTGCACGCAAAGGCCATAAGGTCAGAGCACTGCTGCGGCCTGGTAAGAAGCCCTATGAGACAAGTAAGATTTTCGGTTGTCTGGCTGAAGACAATACCAGTCTTATGGATCAGGTTGAATGGGTTGAAGGTGATGTTTTGGATCCTTTTTCGTTGCAGCAAGCCATGCAGGGTGTTGAGTATGTTTACCATTGTGCTGCTGTTATCTCATTCGACCCCCGGGAGCTAAAAAAAATGCTTGAGGTAAATGTGGAGGGTACCGCTAACATTGTGAATGCCTGCCTCGAAAACGGCATTAAAAAACTTTGCCATGTGAGTTCTATCGCAGCCCTGGGTCAGGCTGAAAAAGGCGAAATGACAGATGAAAATGCCAAATGGAAAACCTCGAAGCTCAACAGTGAATATGCAATCAGTAAATACGGTGGCGAGAGGGAGGTGTGGCGCGGAATGGAAGAAGGACTGAATATCGTTATTGTTAACCCTTCTGTTATTATTGGAGCCGGATGCCACCAAAAGGCGACAAACAAACTTTTTCATAGTATTAAAAACTTCCTTCCTTTTTATACCTCAGGGGTAAACGGGTATGTTGATGTGCGCGATGTAGTGCAGGCCATGATTATGCTTATGGAAAGCGATATTAGTGGCGAACGCTTTGTACTGAATTCCGAAAACCTGTCGCTGCAGGATTTTTTCATCAAGGCAGCTGATATACTTGGGAAACCACATCCCCGGATTTTATTATCCTCCCCTGTTTTGTCGACGATAGCATGGATTGATGAACTCAGAGGACGTATAAGTGGCAACAGGCCTCTGTTAACCCGTGAAAATGCACGTGCAGCCTCAGCGAAATCCTATTATTCGGCTGATAAGTTCATTTCTGCTTTTTCGTTCACTTTCGTTCCAATGAATGAAAGCATTCGTAATGCCTTCAGAATACTCGAGAGCCTGAAAAATAATACTTAGCAAAGTATAAAAACAAAAGACTGCCTGAATATTAGGCAGTCTTTTGCGTTACAGTGGCAAAGGGAAGTATTCCAAGCTGCTTGTAGTAGTACTGTCAGACCTTTATCATGTATGACAGTTTTTGAGTGTTGAGTGTTTAAAAAATCAATCTCAATCTTTCCTTCCGGAACGGCCGAGACCGCATTAACCAAAAACCAAAGTTAACCAAAAACCACTTTTTTTAACCTTGTATACTAGTTTATCAAGATATTGGCAAAAGGTAATATGTCTGAAATGAAAAAAAATTGATCAATATGCCAAATAATTTTGCATAAGGTTGTTATTCAGATAATTAAAGGCAATTATTTTTTTAAATATTTTTATCAACAATTACCTGGATGCCGTTAAATGTAATTCCGGATATGTGTTGAATTCAGTAAAAACGAATCGGTGTTTTTATTTTTAATGACATTTTTTTACAGTTGTGCATGAAAGTAACTGCTCAGCAAATTTACTTATATTCGAAAATCTCGGCCTCGCCACGCTGAATCATCATTCCGTTCATTGCGAGCGAATCAAGGTCATTTACGATCGGGTATACCGAAACCACAGCAATTTTCTCAATCCTGCGCATAAGCTGGCCGGTAAAGAATTTGCTGTTCATAATGGAACCCATAATGAGAATTGCATCAACATTGCCTTCGAGAACTGTTGCCAGAGCACCGATTTCTTTTGCTATCTGGTAAGCCATGGCATCCATTATAAATGTGGCCTGCTCGTCGCCTTCGTCAATCATTGAAATAACCTGATTAAGCGATTTAGTGCCCAGATATGCCTGAATACCACCTTGTTCAGTCACCAGTTGCCGCATTTCTTCGCGGGTGTATTTGCCGCTGTAGCATATATCAATAACCTGTCCGACGGGTAATCCGCCTGTACGGGTCATCGAGAAAGGACCATCGCCGTCGAAAGCCTGGTTTACATCAATCACTTTTCCTCCGCGATGGGCTCCTACCGAAACGCCTCCGCTGCCAATATAGGCAACAATCAGGTTAAGTTCATCGTAGCTGCGGTTGATGCTCTTGGCATATTCGCGCGAAACATTTTTATGGTTCAGTGCGTGAAAGATGGAGTTGCGTTCGATGGAAGGAAGGCCCGAAACGCGGGCAATAGGTTCCAATTCATCAACAACTACCGGATCAGCAAGATAGGCTTTGGCATCAGGCAACTGCGATGCAATTTTGTCGGCAATAAGTCCTCCCAGATTGGTGGCATGCATTCCCATAACCCCTACCCTGAGATCACGCTTCATGGCGTCGTTTACCTGGTAAACACCCGACTGAAGTGGCTTAATCAATCCACCCCGGGCCATGACAATGGCAATATCGGCAGGATCGATCTGGTTGTTTTTCAGCTCATCCATAATCAACCCTGTACGATAATCAAGTTCGTCGATCACATTCGGAAATTCAGCCCTGGCTTCGGCCTTGTGGCGGATTGATTTCAGGAAAATCAGGCTGATATTGCGATAAACTGCAATTTTGGTAATATCTACTTCCGGGTAAATAACCAGAATGTGTTTTGCTGACATGGTGCTTACTGTATTTGAACGCTCAAATTTATTAATATTTCCGGTATGTAATGGAATGGGTGAATAAGTAATGACCGAAGTGTGATAATCTTATTTTAATTGTTCACTCAGGAGTTAGCCACTTAATCAGAATAATTCACGCTAACAGTTGGTTTTACTCCTCTTCACTTTCGTTGTCCATATGTTTATTAATTATATACCAGGTCATGGCTCGGCCGATGAAGTACATTGCTAAAAGGAAAATAAAAGGATAATCGGAAATGATTCCGATTTTTCCGATATAGTTAAGCAAAATCAACAGCAGTCCCAGAACAGCTATAACAATAAGATCAGGAATTCTTTGTTTACTAAGCATAGGGTAGTTTTTAGGCAAACTTACAAAAAACTCTGCTGTGTATTGAACAGAAAGAAGTCAACTGGCAAAATCAGATAATTTTGTATTTCTGATTCAGTGCAGGGAAGAAGCCTTAAAAATCGTATATTTGTATAAGCCGGAATACTCTGGTGCGGTTTCAGGAGTTTATCATTCCAATCATCTATACAATGGTGAAATTGCCGGGATTGGAATTAATCATCAACCCCCGAATGCAGCAGGCAGGAAAGATGTTAGTATAGTCAATCCTGTGAACTTTTAGCTCAATCGACGCACTGAGCCTGCCGAAGTCTGATGCACTTAGCTTGCCGAAGTCCGATGCACTGAGCCTGCCGAAGTCCGATGCACTGAGCCTGCCGAAGTCCGATGCGCTGAGTGTGCCGAAGTCCGATGCACTGAGTCTGCCGAAGTGCGATGTACTGAGCCTGTCGAAGTGCGATGCACTTCGCTTGCCGAAGTCCGATGCACTGAGCCTGCCGAAGTGAACTCTTTAAAAAACAATTGAGACGTTCATTATTGCAGTAGTTCTGTAAAAATCAAAAGTTGAACTCATGAAGAATTTATATCATTTCATTCAGATTCTTATACTATCCCTGTTGACTAACAGTTTACTGGGTCAGTCACAGCCTGATTCATCGGCTCTTTTCCGTATTGAAACCCGTGATGGCAATGAATATATCGGTCTGATTGTAGCAAGCGACTCCTCAAAGGTTGAACTGGAAACATCCATGCTGGGTCGTATTACTTTACCCAGAACATCCATAGTCGTTATGTCGAAGCTGAATCCTGAAAGCCTGAAAGCAGGTCAGGTGTGGCAGGAAAACCCTCAGTCGGGGCGTTATTTCTGGTCGCCTAATGGCTATGGGTTAAGAAAAGGTGAAGGTTATTACCAGAATATCTGGGTCTTATGGAACCAGGCCTCGGTGGGAGTTACTGATAATTTTTCGATAGGAGCAGGTATGATCCCTCTGTTTTTCTTTGGTGGTTTGCCCACTCCGGTATGGATTGTGCCTAAGTTTTCCATCCCTGTGGTAAAAGATAAATTTAACCTGGGAGCTGGTGCCATTGCAGGTACATTTTTAGGGGAGAAAAGCAGCGGAGTTGGTATTGTTTACGGTTTGGGGACTTATGGAAACCGCAATAATAATCTGACCCTTGGCCTGGGTTATGGCTATGCCGGAGGTGAATGGTCATCGAGTCCGGTAATTACCCTGAGTGGAATGGCAAGGGTGGGACGGAAAGGGTATATTATTACTGAAAACTATTTTATAGGGATTGGAAACGAAACAATTACGCTGCTTTCAGTTGGAGGCCGCACAATAATAAAAAAAGCAGGTTTCGATTACGGACTTTTTGTTCCAATAATATCAGGAATGGATCAACTAATTGCCATACCCTGGTTAGGATTTACCGTTCCTTTGGGTAAAAAATACTAATTGATCAAATAATTCACGAATACTACAACCCATTCAATCATGACAAAAGAAGATAAAAGCCAGTCACCCCACGAGGTTTTTGAAGGTACAGCCTGGGAAGCCAGCCTGTTGAAAAGCATACTCGAAGACAATGATATTGAAACTATAATTCAACAGACATCGTCGCTGCCCTGGAACATAATGCCCACCACAGGAGCCTCAATGAAAGTATATGTTTCGCTGGATGATTTCGAACAAGCTAAAGAAATTGTTGAAGAGTTTTATTCCAATATGCATAAGGAAAACTCCAACGATCCCCAGTAAAGGAATTGGTTTTCAGAGTGCTGTCCTGAAGATTGCCGCAATCACCGGTGATTGTCCGGTAACAGGCAGGAAATTATTCACAATGTACTATCAGTGCCTTGCAACGGGCAATGTTGTCAGTATATCAGCAATTGAAAACAACAGGAATCACATATGAGATTTTCAATCCTATAAAAATATTCAGAACGGTTGGCCCGGAATAATCAACCGGATCAGCAACCCCTGTGCTTTGTCAACCGGAATATACTGTGTTCCGGAATCGTTCAGTGTTTTAATTACATATTCCTCCTGTATTGCCCGCCTACTCCAAATAAAGCCTGCGTTATCTGGCCGAGAGAGCAATATTTTGTAGCTTCGATGAGGCTACCGAAAAGGTTGCCTCCATGTAAAGCCTGTTCGCGTAAGTGCTGAATGCGTTCAGCGCTTTCGGTTTTCCAGGTGTTGTGCAGTTGTTCGAGCATCGCAATCTGGTATTCCTGTTCGGCTTTTGTAGCACGTATTACCTGTTCGGGAATAATGGTAGGTGATCCTTTGCTCGAAAGAAACGTATTTACTCCCATAATGGGTAATTCGCCGGTATGTTTGAGGTGCTCGTAATAGAGGGATTCTTCCTGTATTTTGCCACGTTGGTACATGGTTTCCATGGCTCCCAGCACACCACCCCGTTCAGTTATACGGTCGAATTCGGCAAGCACAGCTTCCTCAACCAGGTCGGTAAGTTCTTCGATAATAAAAGAACCTTGCAAAGGATTCTGGTTTTTGGTAAGTCCCAGTTCGTTGTTAATGATCATCTGAATAGCAATGGCACGGCGAACTGATTCTTCAGTCGGAGTTGTAATCGCTTCGTCATATGCATTGGTATGTAAGGAATTGCAGTTATCGTACACTGCGTATAAAGCCTGGAGTGTGGTGCGTATATCATTGAAATCGATCTCCTGGGCATGGAGTGAACGGCCAGAGGTTTGTATATGGTATTTTAGCATCTGCGACCTTGGATCAGCTTTGTATAATCCTTTCATGGCCTTGGCCCAGATTAAGCGTGCTACCCTGCCCATTACCGAATATTCCGGATCTATACCATTGGAAAAGAAAAAGGAGAGGTTAGGGGCGAACTTATCGATATCCATTCCGCGTGAAGCATAATACTCAACATAAGTAAAGCCATTGGCCAGAGTGAAGGCCAGTTGGGTGATTGGATTAGCACCTGCTTCAGCAATATGATAACCGGAAATGGATACTGAGTAAAAATTTCTGACATTGTTTTCGATAAAATACTGCTGTACATCACCCATAAGCCTGAGTGCAAAATCAGTGCTGAAGATACAGGTATTTTGTGCCTGATCTTCTTTAAGTATATCGGCCTGCACTGTACCACGTACATTGGAGATGGTGTCGGATTTAATCTTTGCATATACTTCATGCGGAAGTACCTGATCACCGGTAATACCAAGCAGAATCAGCCCGAGTCCGTCGTTGCCCTCAGGAAGTTTGCCCTGATAAGCGGGCCGTTTTGTTCCGCGTTTGTGGTATATAGTGTTGATTTTCGCCTCTATCTCCTTTTCAAGTCCGTTTTTTCGGATATACAATTCGCATTGCTGGTCAATAGCAGTGTTCATGAAAAAACCAAGCATGGCAGGAGCCGGCCCGTTGATTGTCATGGAAACAGAAGTGGCAGGGTCGCACAGGTTAAATCCTGAATACAGTTTTTTAGCATCGTCGAGGCAGGCTACAGAAACCCCAGCATTGCCGATTTTTCCATAAATATCAGGTCTGAGACCGGGGTCAGCACCATAAAGTGTAACTGAGTCGAAAGCGGTGGAAAGCCGCTTGGCCGGCATTCCCAGCGAAACATAATGAAAGCGTTTGTTGGTGCGTTCGGGGCCGCCTTCGCCGGCAAACATACGAGTGGGATCTTCGTTTTCGCGCTTAAAAGGATACAATCCGGCAGCATATGGAAATTCGCCGGGGACATTTTCGCGCAGGCACCAGCGGAGTATGTCGCCCCAGTCGTTATATTTTGGCATCGCAATTTTCGGGATGCGCAGGTGCGACATTGATTCAGTATACGTTTGTACTTTCACTTCCTTGTTACGCACGAGGTAGGTGTAAGTATCCTTTTTCAAATCCTTTATGCGGTGTTGCCAATTGTCGAGTAAATTGTGGCAGTATGGATCCAGGTGCTTGATCAGGTGTTTGTAGTGCTGCTTAAGTTCGGGGGCCAGAGATGTAGTCTGGGTTTCAGATTCAATTGAAGATGCGGTTGTATTGGTTATGTCCGGATGAGGGGCATGCGATGAGAGATCAAGCGGGTGTGGGGCAGGGTGTGATTGCGCTGTGCCACCCCGATGAAGCAGTTCTTCTATGGCAATATGCAGTCCATAAAGACGGCTGGCAATAGCAGCCTGCTCAGTTGTCCATTTGTTATAACTCCTGACATTTTCCGATATTTCGCTTAGATAGCGTACCCTTCGCGGAGGTATGATACCTGCAATTTGTTCTATATCTTCACTTATGGCAAATTGCGAGTTAAAATTTGCTTTTGTTTTGACATTCAGCGTTTTGATAAGTTCCCTGTAAAGCAGGTTTACCCCGTGATCGTTGAATTGTGAAGCCATAGTAGCAAAAACCGGTAATTTTTCAGGCTCGGTGGCAAACATCATGCGGTTACGTGCAAATTGCTTGCGTACATCGCGAAGGGCATCCTGGGCTCCACGTTTGTCCGATTTGTTTAGTGCAACCAGATCGGCATAATCAAGCATATCAATCTTTTCGAGTTGTGTCGCAGCTCCGTATTCAGGAGTCATTACGTACATGCTTACATCTCCGAAATCCACTATTTCGGTGTCCGACTGTCCAATACCTGATGTTTCGAGAATCACCAGGTCGAAGCCCGCACTTTTAACAATACAAAGTGCCTCAGCTATATGTTTCGAAAGTGCGAGGTTTGCCTGCCGTGTAGCAAGCGAACGCATATACACCCGGGGAGTATTGATAGAATTCATGCGGATACGATCGCCAAGCAGAGCACCACCCGTTTTCCGTTTCGATGGATCAACTGAGATAATGGCAATGGTTTTGTCAGAAAAATCAGCCAAAAAACGTCTCACCAGTTCATCGACCAGCGACGATTTGCCGGCTCCGCCAGTACCGGTAATTCCAAGGACTGGTGTTTCGCTTTGCGAACAGCTTCCTTTTAATTCCAACAGCAGGTTTTTTACCTCCGAATGATGGTTTTCAGCAGCTGAAATAAGCTGGGCTATAGCATGGTGATCGCGCTTGAATATTTGATTTTTAGTCACTTTCAGGTTGGTTCCGGTTGGATAATCCGATAACTCAACCACTTCGTTGATCATGCCCTGAAGACCGAGATGACGACCATCGTCAGGCGAATAGATACGGGTAATACCATATGCCTGTAGTTCTTCGATTTCTTTGGGGAGAATCACTCCACCGCCACCCCCGAAAATTTTGATATGACTGCAGTTTTGTTCCTTCAGCAAATCGAACATATAACGAAAATACTCCATATGCCCGCCCTGGTACGAAGTGATTGCAATAGCCTGAACGTCTTCCTGTATGGCACAATCAACAATTTCCTGTACCTGCCTGTCGTGCCCGAGGTGTATCACTTCAACACCTGTACTTTGTAAAATCCGGCGCATGATATTGATAGCTGCATCATGTCCGTCGAATAAAGCAGCAGCAGTAACAATCCGTATATGGTTCTTTGGCTTGTAGATATCAGTTTGCATAAGAGTATTTATAGCATATTTATATGACACCCACAAATATAGAATTTTTAAGATGTATTGATCCGAAAGGAGATATTTTATTTTTTCAGGATATAACTTTTTGCAAAAATATTGAATTCACGCCAAAGGTTTAACCGAAAATCAAAGCCGAAAAAGTCTGATAATCAGATAATTTTTATTTTTTTCACTTACAAAACCTTAAGGCCAAAGCTTAATATCACCCTGTAGAAAAACAGTATGGCTATTGCTATAATCACAATACTCCAGCGGAAATAGTTATGATTGATTATGCCCGACTTGTGAATGTCCTCATACTGCATCGAATCGTATACAAACAAAGCGGGAGCAAGAATCAGAATAGTGGTTAATGTTTTTAGTATCAGTGGAATATAATAGTTTGGAAGTGTTATCAGGAATATAATTATAATTCCGGCTAACCAGGGTAGTATCACCTGACTGATGATATAGAAAAACCTGAATTCAGGTTTTATCAGGGTAACGGATCCTGAAGACAAAAGAAACAATGGTGTCACCAACCGTCCGATCACAATCATGGTTACAAAAGAAATAATGGTAAAAATTATCTCTTCTATATCATACATACCGCTCATAAACAGCCATTCGGAAGTGTAAATAAATTCGGTTCGGGTAAAAAAACCAGAAATATATGATCCGAAAAACATGGTACATCCACTTATAAATCCCCAGAGGAAAAAGAGCTGAAACTTTTTGAGGGTTGCATTTTCAGTGAAAAACAGCCTTAGGAAAACAAATGCCAGCAAAAGCGACAGAACAGGACCGGCTCCAAAAATGGTAACTAATGCCGCACGGGTATACAAAGGCGAATAGGTGTATAACGGGAAATTCAACTCATAGTAATACCAGACAACCGGAATATTGTTCGAAGAAGCAACAGCAATAGTTACAAGCTGGTATAAAACATAAAACAGCATAAAAGAAAGTATAAAATAGGCTGTTGAGTGAAGAAAGCCAAAACCGGATTTCTTTCTCAATTCAGGTGATGAGAGCAATGTCCTGATACCTTCCCGGTTTTTCTTTCTTCTTTGAAGATTTATAGCCCTCTTTTCCTTTCGGTTAATTTTATACTGATAAAGGTAACTGGTGTGGTCAGGAGCTTTTTTCTTGCGCACAAAAAGGGTTTTCCAGGGATTTTCCCTGAAGGAAGCCCACCACTTCTCCCTGGCTAGTTTACGTTCTCGCTTCTGATGAATTCTAATTCTTTTAATCTCACGCTGGGCTTCTGTCAATTTTCTTTTTCGGAACAGGATAAAGGTTAAAAAATCTAGCCTGAACTGCAACCATGCCTTCTGTCTGGAAATTTTTCTGTCCCGCTTACGCAGAGCTATCATTCTCTTGCGTTCACGCTCAGAGGAGGTAGGTTTTGTTTTTGCAAAAGGGTTGGTTGCAAAATTTACGACGAATTTCATAAAACTTTGCCAGGCCTCAGCTCTTTTTTTTCTCCGCCTTAAGCTTTCCCTATGACGTTTCTTTTGCTTTTCAGCAAGATGCCTGCGTCTTTCTACTTTTGCATAATGATCTTGTTTGAAAATATTCAGCATAAAGCATGGATAATGGAGTTGCTAAAATATGAAAAAAACCGGCAGCATGGCTACATTGAAATTTGATTGCCTGTACCTAGTCAGTGCCTGAAGTTTTAAGTGCCTAAAGTACTTAAAGTGCTTAGAGTGCCAGAAGTTAAAAGTGAATTAAATTTTAAGTTAACAAAGTTTAATGTGCTAAAACAACTTTTACCAACCAACCACTGAGCTCTCAGCACTTTGCACTGAAAAAAATTGCCTGGAGTACTTAACGTTCAACCTAAATCCCATGATTACTGAGTACTAAACACTGAAAAAACTTCCAAAAGTTACAACAACACTAAGATATAAAATGTTGGAGCCAAAACCACCAAATAGCCCAAAACCACCCGGCTCCCTAACTCATAACACCCATCCCGATTGCTATCGGAACCTAACCCCTTCCTACTGAATTGTGCACTGAGAACACATAGAAATAACCGAGCGATTAATTGTGATAGCCTTAATTCTCTGTATTTTTTTATCTTTATTTGTAAGGTTTAAAATGTACCTATTTGGAATTAAACCTCCTGGTTTTGGTTGGTAAGGATATTTGCCAAACAAAAAGGCTCAGAATATGTTATCAACTATTAATCAAATTAATATCAACTATAAAAACCGCATTTATGGATTTCTCTACATTAAACTGGCTGGCAATTGTTGCTTCAGCACTACTTTTTTTTGGATTGGGTGCTGTTTGGTATTCAAAGGCTGTATTTGGGAAAATATGGATGAAAGAGACCGGAATTACTGATGAGGATGCTCAAAAAGGCAATATGGCTAAGATTATGGGGCTGACTGCTCTTTTTTCTTTTGTAATGGCGGTGAATCTTGCACTTTTTATGAATTCACCCGAAATAGGTGCATCGCAAGGTGCTATGTATGGTTTTTTTACCGGGTTCGGCTGGGTTGCAATGTCAGTATTCATTACCGGACAGTTCGAGTTTCGCAGTACCCGTTACATGCTTATTCATGCAGGCTATAATACTGTGGGGCTTACCTTGATGGGACTGATTCTTGGTGCCTGGAAGTAATCAGGCACGGCTGGCAATCAGTTATAATTTCCTTAGCCTGAATTTCTTTGATGTTTCTGACCAGGCTCGCTGACAACTCTTGCCTGAAATTCTATCCTCTTCCGGTAAGTGTTTTCGGTATTCTACCGGTGCGTACACATTCCGAACGAAGACGGCGGCCAACAATTCTTTCAACCATTGCTCCTATCTGAAGTATCTTATCAATATTCAGATTAGTCTCTATTCCCATCTCATCAAGCATTACGACCAGATCCTCTGTTTGAATGAGTCCGGTCAGCAATGGGTCTGCGTAATAATAAGCACCAGTACCTGCAACAGGAACGCCGTCAACAAAATTTGCAGGCTGTCCTCCAATACCTCCCATGGTAGATTCGTAATTGGTCATTCCGGCTTGCAAGGCTGCCAGCACATTTGCCAATCCCCATCCGCGGGTAGAGTGGAAATGCACAATCTGTTTTTCGGGCCGGCCGATTTTATCCATCAGCATCGAATAGTAACGATACACTCTGTCAGGTGATGCTGAACCATCGTGGTCGGCATGTTCCACATCACTGGCTCCGATGTCGAACCAGTGCTGTGCAAATTCCACAGCTTTTTCGAGCCGGGTGGGACCTTCAATAGGGCAGCCCCAGATGGTGCTTACAGTGCCGTTCACTTTAAGCCCGGCTTCTCTGGCCAAGGGAATATATTTTTCAGCCATAGCCCAATAATCAGAAAGGGATAATCCTGAATTTTTTACATGATGCGATTCACTTGTGGAAACCATTAATAAAATCCGGTCAGGACCCCAGCCTTCTTTGCGAGCTTCAATAGCGCGTTCAATAGCTTTCTCGCGAATGGTCACAGCGGTGAGACTAACACCTGGCAACAAATGGGCAATAGCCTTGCTGGCCCTGGTTTTTTTCAGAAGTTCGTCGGCATCTTTAAACTGCGGCATCCCCGAAGGGTTGCCCAGGTTGGTAAGCTCAACATGTTTAAATCCTGCCAGAATCAGTTGTTCGGTCAGCCAGAGTTTAGCAGCATTAGGAATAAATTTTTCTTCGTGCTGGAATCCGTCACGAACAGTGATATCGCCTATGGTAACTTTTTTTGGATAGTTCATGGGGTTTTGAATTTGTGTTTTACTGGACTCCTCTTTTAGCAGCTAAAAACAGATCAAACGGCAGTAAAGTTTACTATATTCTATTGTAATGCCGGTAAAGCTAAAAACTCATTTCAGGCACCTCTCCTTCAACCTTCAGGAAAGCAGAAGTGGATTTTACAATCTCTTCAACACTTACTCCAGGAGCTCTTTCGACAAGTTTAAAACCATCCGCGGTAACATCAATTACGGCCAGATCCGAAACAATACGTTTCACACATCGAATACCTGTTAAAGGTAAGGTGCACTCTTTCAGAAGTTTAGATTCTCCATCCTTGCTGCAATGTTGCATAGCCACAATTATATTACGCGCCGATGCTACCAGGTCCATCGCCCCACCCATGCCTTTTACCATTTTGCCCGGAATTTTCCAACTGGCAATATCGCCCCGTTCAGTTACCTCGAATGCGCCCAGTACGGTTAAATCCACATGCCCACCCCTTATCATGGCAAAACTCATGGATGAGTCAAAATAGGAAGCTCCGGGTACAACGGTTACAGTTTGTTTCCCGGCATTAATCAGGTCGGCGTCAACTTCATCAGCAAAGGGGAAAGGCCCCATACCCAGAATGCCGTTTTCGGACTGAAGAATCACCTGCATCCCGTCGGGTATGTAGTTTGCTACCAGTGTGGGTATGCCGATGCCCAGGTTTACATAATAACCGTCCTGAAGTTCCTGCGCAATTCGCTGAGCTATTTGTTCTTTGGAAAGAGCCATTTTTTATTGTGGATTTTAAATTTATAAAGTCGGAATGGACTGGTAAATAACAGTAAATATAGTTGTTAAATTTTTTTGATTTCGCTCAAAATAAATTATTCCATGTTTCTTTTCATTCAGGTTTGATAGCCGAAACTCCTATCTGACGGTTACCCGCTCAATCCTTTTTTCATAATCAGTACCCTGAAAAATCCGCTGAATGAAAATACCCGGAGTATGGATGAAGTTAGGATCAAGAGTGCCTGCAGGCACAAGTTCCTCTACTTCGGCAACAGTAATTTTACCTGCCATTGCCATTGGGTGATTGAAATTATTGGCGGTTTGTTTGTAGATAAGATTTCCCAAAGTATCGCCTTTCCATGCTTTTACAAAAGCAAAATCAGCTACGAGTCCGGTTTCGAGTAAATGAGGTTTACCGTCAAAATTCCGGATTTCCTTTCCGTCGGCTACTTCGGTACCGGCACCGGCAGGTACAAAAAACGCAGGTATACCAGCACCTCCGGCTCTGCAGCGCTCAGCCAGAGTACCTTGAGGGATAAGCTCAACCTCAAGCTCACCGGAGAGTAACTGCCGTTCGAATTCGGAGTTTTCGCCAACATAGGACGAAATCATTTTATGTATCTGTTTGTTCTGCAGCAATATTCCCAGCCCAAAATCATCAACACCTGCATTGTTCGAAATGCAGGTCAGGTTTTTTACACCACTGTCGTGCAAAGCCCTGATTGCGTTTTCAGGAATTCCACATAAACCGAATCCTCCTACCATAAGAGTCATGCCATCTTTCACTCCGGCAATGGCTTCTGTTGCATTGTTCACTACTTTATTCATAGAGCTGAATTTGCATATGAAGATACAAATAATCTGATTGACCAGCAGTTTTTACAAAAAAAATCTGATTTTGCTGCACACGCAATATTATGAATTCTTAGGTTCTGATTCAAAAATTAATAAATAATTAAAGCAGCAGTTTACAAAACAAAAACCTCATGAGATATCCGGCTTGCCTGCCTGAGTTTATCCTGATCAATTCCTGTTCGGAAATGCTTTCTGTCGCACCAGTCAGCTAATGCCAGAGTGTCAATATTCCCCAGCAATTCGTAGCCTGTCATCGGGCAGCCACCGTATCCTCCTATGGCACTTTCGAAGCGGAAGATGCCTGCTTCGATGGCAGCATCAACTTTGAGTTGCCATTCACCAGGCTTCGAATGAAGGTGGATTCCGGGATGTAGACCGGGAAATAAATTTACAATGGTATTGCAGAGCTGACTTATACCTTCGGGAGTGCTAACACCGGTAATATCAGAAAAGACCAGATCGTGAATTCCGGCTTTATATAACTTTTCAACTACTGATACAATGTCCTGATCGTTGCAAGGATCACCGTAAGGATTGCCGAATGCCATGGCAATATAAATCCTCAGATCCTTCTTTGATTTATCGCAGACTGACTTTAATTCAAATATTGTATTCCAGGCTATTTCGGGCGAAGTATTCAGGTTGAGTTTCAGGAAGGTCTCAGAAACTGAAAACGGATAGCCAATAGTTTGTATTTTGCCGCAGGTAGCTGCTGAAAGTGCACCCCGGGTATTTCCGGCAATAACCATAAGTTTGGAATCGCTGCCATTTAGATCAAGCAATTCAATGACCTCAGCCGTATCCGACATTTGTGGTACAGCCCTGGCTGAAACAAAACTTCCGCAATCAACAGTTTCGAATCCAACCTGCAACAAAGCATTGATATACCTGGCTTTGGTAACTACCGGAATAGGCATAGTCCATCCTTGCATAGCATCGCGGGGAGTTTCGGTAATCAGGAGAGACTTGTTTTTATTCATAGAAGCAAATAATCGGAATCTGGTTATATGTGAACTGCTTGCTGAGGCAGATTAAACAAGGTAATTGCGTTTAGCGTAGTTATTCCGGCTATTTCAGTAAGGCTCAAATTACACAGTTCAGCTACTTTCTGTGCGATTAGCGGGATATAAGCCGGTTCGTTTCTTTTACCGCGGTGCGGAACAGGTGCCAGAAACGGAGCGTCAGTTTCGAGGATAATATGATGAGGACCTACTGCGGCAACTACCTGTTGCAATCCCGAATTTTTGAAGGTTACCACACCGCCAATCCCAAGCATAAAGCCTGCTTCAATTACATTTCGAGCCTGTCTTTCATCCCCGGGAAAACAATGGAATACGCCTTTCAGATCAGGACTCGCTTCTGATTTAAGAATCCGCCACACTTCATCGAACGATTTTCTTACATGAATTGCAACAGGCAATTTGTATTTTTTAGCCAGCTTTAACTGAAATCGAAAAGCTTCTTCCTGCAAGGACTGGTGTGTTTTATCCCAGTATAAATCAATACCGATTTCGCCAACAGCAATAAAATTACCCTCGTTGAGTCTTTTTTCCACTTCAGCCATTTCGTCAGAAATACTCTCTGGAAGTACCGATGTAGGGTGAAGGCCGGCCATTGGCAAACAATTCGCAGGAAACATACGGCAGAGTTCCATCATGGGCTCCCAGGTAGTTTTGTCGATATTAGGCAAAAGCATTATATCAACCCCATTGTCTATAGCCTCATTCACAGCTTCTTTCCTGTCGGATTTGAATTCATCCAGGTATAAATGTGTGTGTGTGTCAATAAAGTGCATGATGCAAAAATAGTGATTGGAAGATTAAGTGAATGATGTATTTATATAACACTTACAAATATTATCAGTTCAAAATGAATAAGCATATACATCAGAAATATTTTCCGGATATATCCTATGGCAAAAAGAGAATTATGAGCATGGCTTCAGTTAGATTTTCTAAACTTTTTGCATATGCCTTTTAACTATAATCTTTGATTGGCGTTTTTGTAAAACCTGGTTGATTTTCTACTATTTGGGTATAGGAATACCATTTTAAAAAAGTACCAGTTACTTTTATTGTATTATTTGAATGCTTAAATGTGAGGTCAGCCAGAGGAAAACGAAAATATTTTGAAATAATCAAGCAAAAAAACATTGACATATTGAATATTGTAAAATATATTATATTTAAAAGAGAAGAAATAATTTCAGAAAGTATTTAGTTATATATATTGATTATAAATAAAATAGAATTTTTCAACAAATTTCTAATGTGTTGTAAGATAAAGTTATATGTAATTTTTAGATCGGATTAATAGGAATATGTGATTAATAAAGCAAATATATTGCCGCTTAATATTTTGGCAATATGCCATAATTATTATTTAACTGCCTATGTATAATAATACTTTAAAAAAATTTATACTTTTGCGGAATAATATAGCAATCTCTTTGCTATATTGCAGGTCTTTATGTCGTGGGCAAGCTATGGTCAATTTATTATCTGTGGTTTGTCAGCATTCAAAGGTTAAATTGTAAGGTAAATGGTATTTATTAAAAGCACATTTACTCAACACGATTTCACTAAAACAGGGATTTCCTGTTTGTCCGTTTTATTGGATTACTAACAAAACTTGTATACTGTTTTACTTATCTGGCTCAACATTGTCGGGCCTTATTTATTGAAAAGGAAAATCCCTCAACAACTAAAGAAACATACATTCTACGGTGACACTATGAAAATTATTTCTGCAACAGCAAAAACCAGGTTTCAATTGTAGCACCACTAATACTAAATCAAGCATTTACTAAAAATAGTGAACAGTTAATATTTGCTGCTAAAACTAAAACTATGAAAATAAATTTACTCAACATTACAGGAATAGTGGAATGTGCCCACGCCAGAATACTTGTATTTGCTTTTATTGGTTTATTTATGGTTGCACCTGTAACGAAGCATATACAGGCACAAAACTGTACTGTAAATGCCAATGTTGACCAGAATCCCTGTGCAAATGTTCCTGTTTCGCTCATTGGCCAAACCAGTGGCTTGTATCCCGGCGAAGGTTCCGGAACTGCCATTACTACCTGGTCGCAGATCAGCGGGCCTTCAGCAATTATTACATCTCCCGGATCGCTGACAACCTCAGTCACAGGATTAATTGGTGGCAATACCTATGTTTTCAGGCTTTCGACTCAATGTAGAGATGGTTCTTTAATATATGACAATCAAACAGTTACTGTGAAAGCAGTTTCAAATGCAAATGCCGGACCGGATCAGGATCCAATATGCTCTGCAGCAGGAACCTTAGCCGGAAGTGCTCTCACCGGTGGTGCTACAGGTGTATGGACTATTGCCTCGCCTAATAGTGCAGGAATCACAATAGCCAACCCGAACTCGCCTACCTCAACCTATACGGCCTCTCGTTCATCAGCAGGATATTCTACTCTTACCTGGACGGTTACAACGGTAGGAGAGTGCGTAAGTTCTGATGTAATGATAATCACTAACCGCGGAGGAATTAGCCCGGTAAGCGCAGGACCTGATCAAACTCTGAGTAGTTGTTATTCTGCTTATCAGAGCACCAATCTTGCGGGTTCTTTCGATGGAAATAATATACTCGGACAAAGCGGAGTATGGACAGTTGTCAGTGGACCTAGTATTCCTGTGATAGCAAATACTTCGTTACATAATACACAGGTATCTCAACTTATTGCAGGCACCTACAGGTTCAGGTGGACTGTAACCGGACTTTGTGCTTCTGGTTCAGATGAAGTAGATATTATTGTTCCCAATCCTGTGGGTGGTGTTACCGGTGCTTCTATTTCACCCAATAACCCCGTATATTGTGATGGCAGGACTTCGATAGTACTTTCAGGAAGTAACCCTTTATATGCAAATGAGAATGTAACCTGGACACAACCTAACGGTCAAACTGCTACCATTGTAAACCCTAATAATCCGACTACTACCATTACAGGTTTAAATGGTTCAAGTTCATATTCTTTTACTTATACAGTAACAAATTCTGTTTCTGGCTGCACATCTTCAGCTTCAACAACAATTAGTTACGGGGCTCCTCAAAGTTTTGCTTTAACCACCCCGAGTCCTCTGCTGGTACCTTGCAACCAGACTACAGCCACTGTTAATTATAATCAGAGTGGAGGAGGTGCCACACAATGGAGTATAGTCAGCGGTCCTACAACAACTCAGTATCCATTAATACCTACGGCTTATTTCAATGCGGGTAGTACTTCTCAGACCATTACAGGATTGACGGCAGTAGGCACTTATGTTGTACGATTCAGGAAATCAGCAAGTGGAACAGGCTGTTCTGATATTTTTCAGGATATTACTGTTGTTACCTCGGCTACTCCTATCTTATCGAATGCAGGTACCGACCAGAGGTTAGCCTGTAATATATTTCAGACTGTGTTAGCCGGAAATAGGGTTGAACCAGGTGAAATCGGTACCGGAAAGTGGACTGAGGTTTCACGGCCATTAAACTCTTCACCAGCAACAATTGGTAATCCTTTATTATTTAATTCACCGGTAAGTGGTCTGGTAAATGGAGTATATACATTCCGTTGGCTGATTTCAGCAGGAGTAACCTGCCCTTCCAACCAGGATGACGTAAATGTGATTGTCTCTCTTATTACCCCAACTGCTGCAAATGCCGGCCCGGATCAGAGCGTATGTGCCAACACGGCTGTGTATCTGAATGGAAACGCACCAGAGCTGAATGAAACAGGTTTGTGGACTGTAACTCCTAATGATGCCGGTATTATATTTTCACCCGATGCCAGCAGTTTCAATGCAGTGGTATCAGGGTTACAAAGTAATACCTATACTTTTAACTGGGAAATATCAAATGCCTGTAGTACTAGTTCCAGTACAGTAACTATTACAACCACCGAAAATACCGGTCCTATCCAATCTGTAGCCGGGGCCGATCAGTGTTTACCCTCAGGTACCACTTCCATAACTCTAACTGCTAACGATCCATCGCCGGCTACCGGTGCCTGGTCGAATGTAGCGGGCTATCCTGTGGCAACATTTGCTGATCCGGCGCAGTACACCACTACTGCTGCCATAACTGCCGATGGTATATATAAGTTTGTGTGGGCGATTACATCAGGTGGATGTATTCCTTCAACCGATACACTTACAGTAACGGTTTCGAATACAGCGGATGCTGCTGTTGCAGGTATTGATCAGAATCTCTGCGGAACTGCCACTGTAACCTTGTCGGCAACGCCTGTTGTTTTGGGAACGGGTACCTGGTCTCAGACAGCCGGAAGCGGAGGAGCGGTGATTTCGGATACATATTCTCCTACAACTACTGTAAGTGGCTTAACGAGCGGCATCTATGTTTTCAGATGGACAGTGAGCAACGGTGCCTGTCCGGGTAGTTTTGATGAAGTGCAGATAAATGTTGCTGAACAAACGGTGGTTACTCCCGATGCCGGTATTGATCAAATCATCTGTGGACAGTCAACCACAACAATGTCAGCCAATAATGTATCACCTGGAAGCGGATTGTGGTCGATCGTAAGTGGACCCAATGTGCCGGTTATTACTGATGCGAGTCTGTATAACACTACTATTACCGGTCTGGAAGCAGGGACCTATACTTTTGCCTGGACGAGTTCCGGGGGGCCATTCTGCACACCTTTAACGGATCAGGTTGTTGTAACTGTATCTCCTCAGGCTAATGCCGGTGCAGATCAGAATTTATGCCTGGCCAGTTCGGTAAATTTAACAGGGAATGATGGAAGCACCGGTACCTGGAGCTTTGTTTCCGGAACCAATACACCAACAATTACGCCTACATCCTCATTTTCGGCTGTAGTGACTAACCTGGAATCAGGAACCTATACTTTTTCCTATACCATAACTTCTTGTGAACCTAATTCAACCGATTATGTACAAGTTATAATCTATTCTGCTGCAAGTGCAGCAAATGCAGGTAATGATCAGCAACATTGCGGTGCAACCTCTTTCACTCTTGCCGGAAATGATCCTGGCTCATTTACCGGCACCTGGACCAAGGCAAGCGGACCTGCAGGTGGGAGTTTCAGTGATATTCATGATCCCAATGCAGTGTTTTCTTCTGCAACCAGCGGCATTTACATTTTCCGCTGGACAATTTCGAATCCGTCGTGTAGCAGTGTGGATGAGGTAAGGATTGATAATTACGCAGAACCATCTGTTGCAAATGCAGGGGCTGACCAAATCGCTGTTTGCGCTTCAGAGGTCACCCTGGCAGCCACAAGTCCTGCAATAGGAATGGGTTCGTGGAGTATTGAAACTGTACCATCGGGTTCTTCAACACCTACAATTACATCACTGATACTACCCAATACTTCTATTACAAATCTTATTCCTGCAACGTATCCTGCAACCTATACTTTCCGATGGACAGTTTCGAACGGATCGGTTTGTACTCCAACATATGATCTGGTTGATGTTATTGTTGAACAACAGCCAACTCCTGCATATGCAGGTGAGGATCAGGCAATCTGTAATTCTTCACCTACTGCAGTTCTGTCGGCCACTCCACTAAGCGTTGGCTCTGGCGAATGGTCAATTGTCGGAGGAACCGCATCGGGTACTATTTCCGATATTCATAGTTCAACTACTACATTTACAGCCACATCTGCAGGTACAATTACGATTCAGTGGACAACAACTACGGCATCATGTATTTCAACTGATCAGCTTACCATTACCAATTATAGTGTACCTACAACCTCCAATGCCGGAACTGACAGAGCCATTTGTGAATTTGAACCTCTTTATCTCGCAGCATCACCTGTTTCTGTAGGTTCAGGTATCTGGACAAAAATAAGCGGGCCTTCGGATGTTGTTTTCGTGGATGCCACTTCACCAACTACCCAGGTCATAGGAACGAATGCCGGCGTTTATGTTTTTCAATGGGAAACCACAAATGGCGTTTGTGCAGCCAGCACATCCAGTGTAACTATAACAATTAACCCGCGCCCTTCGCTGGCTGATGCCGGCTCAAACCAAACTCTTTGTAATGTTAACTTCACCACCCTGGCAGGGAATGATCCATCACCTAGTACAGGAGCCTGGACCTATATTAGCGGGCCTGGTGGTGCTACTATTACGCCTACAAATTCCTACAACGCAACAGTCACAGATATTGTAGTAGGAGATCATTTTCTTCGTTGGACTACTTCAAGCGACGGATGCCCTTCGTATGTAGATGAGATGATAATCACCAGGCATCCCGATCTGGTTGTAACCGGACCCATAGCCTCTGCATCCATTTGTGAAGGAGGAAACCAAATCTTGTCAGTAACAGCAAGCGGAGGCAGTGGAGATGCATATTCCTATCAATGGCAAACAAGTTCTGCTGCTACTGGTCCCTGGAGCAATGTAGGGGGAAATAGCAACACATATACTGCTACTTCAATAACCCCTCCAGGGCATTACTATTTCCAGTGTATTGTTTCGCAATGTGCTACGGTTACTTCAACAGTATCAGATATAACTGTAGTAACTGATCCAATTATTGATGTTAATCCTGTTGGTACAACAGTATGCAGTGGTCAATCGCATACAATGTCAGTAGCCGTTTCGGGTGGAACTGGTGTGTTTTCATATCAATGGCAGATTTCTGACAACGGTAGTAGTGGATGGACAAATGTTGGGGGTAATTCAGATACCTATACTACCAGTTCTTCCATATCAGCCACTAAATATTACCAGGTTATTGTAACACAGACTGGGACAGGATGCAACACACTAACGTCTGTACCAGTGCCTGTATATGTTTCGCGGATTACAGCCCAGCCAAATGCAACCAATAATATCTGCGACGGAGGAACGGCAACTTTGTCAGTAACAGCAACTTCCGGTGGTGGTTCGGCTTTGTCGTACCAATGGCAATCATCAGCTACATCAGGAGGAACTTATACTGATATAGTATCTGCCACAACCAATTCTTATACCACTCCTGTATTACCTACAGGCAATTATTATTACCGGTGTGTAATTACATCGGCAACAACATCATGCACTATTACCACTACTGAGGCACATGTTCAGGCTTTTGCTGATCCGACACTCTCAGCACAATCAGGGGATGCCAGTATTTGTAAAGACGGTACTATAACATTCAGTGTTACACCAACTGGTGGAGTAGGTACATCCTATTCTTACCAATGGGAGATCTCGGACAGTGATTGTTTAGGCACATTTTCTTCTACAGGAGTAACTACCAGCACTTTTACTCCACCATCAGGAGTCCGCACTGCCCCTGGGACATATTGCTATCATTGCGTTGTTACCCAGACAGCATCAGGTTGCAGCGTGACTTCAAACTGTATGATACTTACTGTGATTCCTGACCCAACAGTAACCAATCCGGTAGGCTCCACCATCTGTAGCGGAGCAACCTATACATTCCCTGCAATAACAGTATCGGACGGTGTATCTCCCACAATACAATGGGAACAAAGTGCAAACGGAACTTCAGGCTGGGCAGATGTTACCGGAGGAACAGGTTCAACTACGAATTCCTATATCACAGCAGCATTATCAACAACAACATGGTTCAGGGCAAGAGTAAACGACCTGGGATCAGGTTGCTCAAATCCTGTTTATTCTGCAGCCGCTGCAGTGTATGTGCCAGGGATAACAACTCAACCCATTGCTACTGATGCGTCAATTTGTGTTAACGGCATTTCAACTCTTGCTGTTGTTACTGAGTCAGGAATACCTGCAATTGGGTATACTTATCAGTGGCAACATGACAGCGATCCTGGAGCAGGTACAAGCTGGAGTAATGTTACCGATGGAGTTCCGACAGGTTCAGTGTATACAAATGCAACCACATCAACCATGACAGTTGCTGGTATTACACCAGCCGGAACGTATGATTACAGAGTCCTGATCAATATTCCAGCCCTATCATGTACTGAGATAACTTCCGGTACAGTTAGCGTTACAGTTAAAGCAGACCCATATACTTCAGATCCTGTCAGTGGAACTATATGTAATGGGCAAACCTTTGCAATGGGAGTTACAGCAGGTGGAGGAACTCCTTCACTAAACTACCAATGGGAAATATCTACCATTGATAGCCCTTATTCCTGGAATAACGTGAGCAATGGAAGTGGCGGAACCACGGCTTCTTACACTACGGGGACACTTACAGCAAATACATGGTACAGAGTAAAGATAACTTCACCAGGTAGTGATTGCAATCAGGTGTGGTCAAATCCGGCAAAAGTTACTGTTAATAACTTATCGGCAGGGACAATTGGGACGGCGCAAACAATTTGTGAAACAGGAATACCTGCTTCCCTTACTAATATTGGATTAGCCATTGCTGATGAAGCAGGATCTGTAATTACCTATCGCTGGCAGGTTAGTACAAATGGAACGACATTCTCTGATATTTCGCCATCCGAAACTGGGACAGCCTATTCGCCGGGAGCGTTAACAGTAGATACCTGGTACCGCAGGGTTGCTATTTCGACCCTAAATGGAGTTGCATGTGAAAGTAACTCCAATGATATACATATAACAGTTAATAATTTAACTGCGGGAGTTATAGGGACAGACCAAACAATATGCAGCGGCTCTGATGCAGCAGCATTTACTGTGCCTACTCCATCAACTGGTGATGGCACACTGATGTATCAATGGGAAATATCATCCATAGATTCACCTTATTCATGGTCGTCAATATCAGGAGCAACTTCAGCGACATTTAATGAAGGGGTGCTAACTTCTGACCAGTGGTATCGTAGGGTAGTTACCTCAACTCTATCATCAGTTCCCTGTTCCAAGATTTCAAATATAATTCGTGTAACAGTGAATAATCTTGATCCTGGATCAATAGCAGGAGATCAGACCATATGTAGCAGTAGTAATTCAGCTATACTCACAAGTGGTTCGGCAGGAAGTGGAGATGGAACAATTACGTATTTGTGGGAGAGATCACTAATAGATACTCCATATTCATGGGTAACAACCGGTGTGACTACAGAGACTTATCCTGCGACATCACATACTGCTGATACATGGTACCGCCGCAGAACGCGTTCGAACCTGAACAGTGTAAATTGTGATGCGTATTCGAATACTGTGAAAGTGACTGTAAACAATGTAACAGCCGGTACGATCCAGACTGCACAGACAATTTGCGAAGGGGAGACTCCGGCACTTTTGACCACTGGTACAGCAGCCAATCCTGATGGAGGAAGCATAGTTTACCAATGGGAGATCAGCACAACAAGCGGGACAGGAGGATTTACAGATATATTATTAAACGGGACGAGTGAAACGTATCAGCCACTGGCATTAACACAGGACACATGGTACAGAAGGAGAGCTACCTCTACATTGAATTCTGTATCGTGTTCAGCTACTTCGTCAGCAGTAAAAATAACGGTAAACAATTTTACTTCGGTTAATACAATTTCAGGGACCCAGACCATTTGTAACAATGCAACAGCAACATTATCAGGAGTAGCTGTTACAGGTGATGGCACAATTACATATAAATGGCAAAGAAGTGATACGGAAGGCGGAATATATACTGATGTGAATTCGTTTGCCGCCGGAAATCAGAATCATACCACAACTGCATTAACACAGGACTGGTGGTATCGTCGCATGGCAAGTTCAAGTCTTGCCGTTGCCGGAAGTACACCAAACCCCAAAGTATGTTATCTAACATCAACGGCAATCCTGGTAACTGTAAATAATTTCACAACTGCGGGTACTATTACGGCTGACCAGACATTATGCGAAGGATCTGTTCCTACAGGATTAACGAGTACGGCAAGTGCATCAGGTGATGGAGACATTACCTACCGCTGGCAGGTTAGTACAAATGGAACGACATTCTCTGATATTTCGCCATCCGAAACTGGGACAGCTTATTCGCCGGGAGCATTAACAGTAGATACATGGTATCGCCGGGTTGCTATTTCGACCTTAAGTGGAGTTGCATGTGAAAGTAACTCCAATGATATACATATAACTGTTAATAATCTGACTGCTGGAGTTATAGGGTCAGACCAAACAATATGCAGCGGCTCTGATGCAGCAGCATTTACTGTGCCTACACCATCAACTGGTGATGGCACACTGACGTATCAATGGGAAATATCATCTATAGATTCACCTTATTCATGGTCGTCAATATCAGGAGCAACTTCAGCGACATATAACGAAGGAACCCTAACTTCTGACCAGTGGTATCGTAGGGTAGTTACTTCAACTCTAACTTCAGTACCCTGTTCCAAGGTATCGAATATTATTCGTGTAACAGTGAATAATCTTGATCCTGGAACAATAGCAGGAGATCAGACCATTTGTAGTGGCACTAATTCAGCTATACTCACAAGTGGTTCGGCAGGAAGTGGAGATGGAACGATCACGTATTTGTGGGAAAGTTCACCTTCTGATACTCCATATTCATGGGGAACGACCGGGGTAACAACAGAGACTTATCCTGCGACATCACATACTGCTGATACATGGTACCGCCGCAGAACGCGTTCGAACCTGAACAGTGTAAATTGTGATGCATATTCGAATATTGTGAAAGTGACGGTAAACAATGTAACTGCCGGTACGATCCAGACTGCACAGACAATTTGCGAAGGGGAGACCCCGGCACTTTTGACAACTGGTACAGCAGCCAATCCTGATGGAGGAAGCATAGCTTACCAATGGGAGATCAGCACAACAAGTGAGTCAGGAGGATTTACAGATGTATCATTAGATGGTACAAGTGAAACGTATCAGCCTTTGGCATTAACACAGGACACGTGGTACAGAAGGAGGGCTACCTCAACATTGAATTCTGTATCGTGTTCAGCTACCACATCGGCAGTAAAAATAACGGTAAACAATTTTACTTCGGTTAATACAATTTCAGGAGCTCAGACTATTTGTAATGGAGGAACTGCCGATTTAACAGGTAATGCAGTTACTGGTGATGGTGTAATAACCTATCAATGGCAAAGCTGTTCTACTGAAACAGGAACATATTTGAATGTTTCTAATGTAGGTTCAAATCAGAACTATGTGTCAGTGGCATTAACTTCAGATACATGGTTTCGAAGAGTTGCAGTTTCAACTCAATCGGTCATAGGTAATCCTGATAAAGCATGCTCACTTATTTCTACTCCTGTATTGGTTACTGTTGTTCCTGATCCTACTATCGAAACCCAACCTGCTGATATTACCATTTGCAGCGGTACCAATACCACTTTAACTGTATCTGCTTCAGGGGGTACTCCGTCACTGGACTATGTATGGGAAACATCTTCTGACGGCACCACAGGTTGGTCAACCGTGGGTGGTAACAGTGCATCCTATCTTACAGCTACCCTTACACAAACAACATATTACCGTGTAACCATTTCGGCTACCGGAAACGGATGTAATCCGGTAACATCCAATGTAGTTGCTGTTCACATCCCACACATAACAACCCAACCAGAAGGAACCAGCATTTGCAAAGGTGGTACACATTCCATGTCAGTAGCACTCAGTTCCGACGGAGGCACAGCAACATATAGTTATCAGTGGCAGGTATCTACCTTCGATTGCGAAGATGGGTTTATAAATATAACCGGTGCTATCTCTAACACATACACTACAAATGCGTTAAATCTCGACCGGTATTACAAGTGTGTAATCACCTCTTCGACTCCTTCCTGTACCCTTATAACGTCGTGCGCCCCAGTATATGTTTTACCTGATCCTACAATTACAACACAGCCTGCCGGATCTACCATATGTTCAGGAAGCACACACACTATGAATGTGATTGCCGGCAATGGCACAGGTGTATTTTCCTACCAATGGCAAAGCTCATCAACGCTGGGAGGTACATATAATAACGTGACATCAGGTACTGGCGGTACAACTGATACATACACTACAGCAGCTCTAACAACCACAACCTATTACAAAGTTATAGTGTCCGAAAACGTTTCCGGTTGTGGAAGTGTTACATCCAATCCCGCCACAGTAGTGGTAAATCAGCCACCTACTGCTTATGCAGGAAGCAATGCTCAAACGTGCAGCAATGCCGGTTACCAGCTTGCAGGGACTTCGAATTCTGCAAATCTGCTTTGGACCACAACCGGAACCGGGACGTTTAATAACCCCACCATTTTAACCCCGGTTTATTCCCCAAGCACTACTGATATTGCATCGGGTACAGTTACCCTTACGCTTACCGCTTCAGGCACAGCACCATGTTCCAGCACCAGCAGTAGTATGGTTCTTACAATAAATGCTATTCCCCAGGCTAATGCAGGTCCGAACCAAACCGTTTGTTCAAGTATAAACCAGGTGACAATGGCGGCAAATACACCGGTTTCTCCGGCAACCGGAATCTGGACTCGTACAAGTGGTCCTTCAACTGCAGTTATCAATAGTCCAACGTCAGAAACGACAACTATTTCTATTTCCGAAAACGGAACGTATGTGTTCCGATGGACGGTCTCTAACGGAGCCTGCACGCCAGCAACTTCGGATGTTACCATTATCAGGCAGAATTGTGTTCCGATTGTTTTCCATGAACACATCACCCTTTGCGAAGGTGGTACATATACAGGTAGTGTATTAACAAACGGCGATTATGATCCGGAAGGAACTGCTCTTTCGGCCAGCACAACTTTAATCAGGCAAGCCGATCATGGTACATTTACAGTTACAAACAGTCCGGCTCAAGGTAATTATTCATATACCGGTATTACCGGGTATCATGGTGCTGACTACGCCGTGGTTTCTGTTTGTGATGCAATCGGAAGTTGCTCCAATGATACCGTATATATAACGATCGATGAGCAAGTGCTTGCAAATGCAGGAACCGATTATTCCTTATGTAATGCTAGCGCAGCATTTCTGGTAGGGAATGATCCTTCACCCGGAACAGGTTCCTGGAGTCTGGTTTCAGGAACTAATTCCCCTACAATATTCCCACCAACAGGTAGTGTCGCCATAGCCAATGGTATGATTGGGGGTACAATTGCATATTCCACTACTACAACGCCTTATGTGTTCGAATACACTATTGTTAATGGAACCTGCTCTTCATCTTCAAATATTTCAATCAGCAATTACTCATCTCCTACTCAGGCATATGCCGGTATCGATCAGAATGTATGTAGTGCAACACCCGCTACTGCTACCATGGCTGCCAACACTCCGGTTTATGGCTCTGGTGAGTGGACAGTTGAATCATTGCCTGTCGGAGCAACTATTACGATAACAAATTCAGCCAGTCCGGTTACAACCATCACGGGCTTAATTTCGGGAACTTATATGTTCCGCTGGACGATCACAAATGGAATCTGTCAGGCAAGTTCTGATTTGGTCACAATTATTGTTGGCGAACAAGCTACAGCTTACGCCGGAATAGATGATGTCATTTGTGAAGGGTCGACTTATACATTGACCGGCTCAACTGCTTCAAATTATACATCACTTTTATGGTCAACCTGTAGCAACGGATGTGGAAATTTTGATGATCCTACAATCCTGCATCCTACAATTACACCCTCCGCTTCTGATATTCTTAATGGCTATGTAATTCTGAAACTAACCGCTATTTCAGAAAGCCCATGTTCCTCTGTTACTGACCAGATGATTCTCACCATTTCGAAACAGGCGATTGTAAGTGCCGGAAATGATGCTGCCATATGCCAGGGCTCCGGGTATACTCTTTTTGGCTCAACTCAGTCTAATTCAACAAGTCTGCTTTGGGCAAGCAGCGGAGATGGATCCTTTACCGGCATTACCACTTTGCATCCTGTATATACCCCTGGTGCTAACGATATTGCAACAGGAACAGTCACACTTACTATTACAGGGCAATCAGCATCACCTTGTACTGCATCCAGTGATCCTATGGTTCTTACCATTAATAAAATACCGGTTGTAAATGCAGGCAACGATGAGGCAATCTGTTCAACTGTAAGCTCTGTTTCCTTAACCGGAACCAGTGCCTCTAATGCAACAACCTATCTGTGGACAACTTCAGGAACAGGGAGTTTCACTAATTCGAATTCTTATAATACCGCTACCTATACCCCAAGTGCATCAGATAAAGCCACCGGGCAAGTTCAGTTGACACTAACAGCAACCAATGCTTGTGAATCAATAAGTGATACCAAAGTTCTTACGATATGGCCGGCAGCAACAGCCGATGCTGGACCGGCAACGGTTTCGATCTGTTCGGGGAGTGCTTATGTATTAACGGGAGCTACAGCGGGCAACTATGCATCAGTAAGCTGGGCTACCACTGGCAGTGGCACTTTTAATAACAGCAATGCGCTAAATCCGACCTATACACCTTCAGGGGCAGATATTACAACGGGCACTGTTACTTTAACTTTAACGGCCACCCGATTGGATGCCTCATGCAGTGATGCTACTGATAACCTTGTGCTGACGATAAATCCGACACCAACGCTTACTGTAGGAACAATTACCAACACTACCTGTAATAACTCGGCGGGCTCAGTATACCTGTCGGGCAATGTTTCGGGAACTATAGTTCTGAACGGAGAATCACAGACCTCACCGGCAACCTATACAGGCCTTATGGCGGGTTATTACCAGGCAACATTTACAGCATCAGCAACAGGTTGCACCACCACAGCGAACTTCCAGATTACCAACACGAACAGTGATTTGACTGGATCAGTTTCGGTTACAAATGTACAGTGCAATCCGGGGACCGGATCAGCCACAGTTACAGCCAGCGGAGGAACAGCAACAGGCGGAAGTGTAACAGCTACAGAAGGATACCAGTACAGTATAGATGGAGGAGCTTCGGGTACTAACAATACATTTGGCGAATTACCAGCCGGCAATCATACTGCATTAATTACAGATGATAACGGATGTACCTATACTATTGATTTCGATATCACCCAGCCGGCGGTATTGCAGGCAGTGCTTGTAAGCCAGGGCAACGAAAGTTGTACTTCGAGCAACGACGGCAGAATCGTAATGAGCGCTACAGGCGGTACAGCACCATATGTATATTCTTCACCGGACTTAATATTCACCGTCAATACAGCCAGCAATGTTCAGGCAGGCACATATACGGTAACGGTAACGGATGCGAACGAGTGTACAGCAAGTATAAGCGTTACAATCACCCAGCCAGAATTATTAACAGCTACGGCAAGCACAGTAACGGATGTACTTTGTTATGGCTCCTCCACAGGCAGTGTAACAGTAAGCACCACAGGAGGCACCTTGCCACTGGGTTACCTCTGGAGTAACGGATCCACTGATCAGACCGTGATTGGTCTGCCATCAGCCACCTATATTGTAACGGTAACGGATAATAATGGTTGTACAGCTACCGGCAGTACATCTGTAACGCAACCAGCAGGAGCCATAACCTCCAATGCGGGTGCGGATCACGTAATGTGTAGTTCAGATGTATCCTATACCTTACAGGGAACCACCCAGAACTCCACTTCAGTATACTGGACCACCAGCGGAACAGGCACGTTTAATCCTGTTGAGCCCAACACACTAACCCCAACCTATACACCAAGTGCTGCTGATATCGCCGATGTTCAGGTACAGTTAACTATGACAGCATACGGCAACGCAGGATGTGACCCGGTAAGTGACTTTATGGTACTAACAATATGGCCGGCAGCAACAGCTGATGCTGGACCATCGGCAGCATCGGTTTGTTCGGGAAGTGCTTATGTATTAACAGGGGCTACAGCGGGCAACTATGCATCATTAAGCTGGACTACCACAGGCAGCGGCAGCTTTAATAACAGCAATGCTCTAAATCCGACCTATACACCTTCAGGGTCAGATATTACAACGGGCACTGTTACTTTAACTTTAACGGCCACCCGATTGGATGCCTCATGCAGCGATGCTACTGATAACCTTGTTCTGACAATAAATCCGACCCCAACGCTTACCGTAGGAACAATTACCAACACTACCTGCAGTAACTCGGCAGGCTCAGTGTATCTTTCGGGCAATGTTTCGGGAACTATAGTTCTGAACGGAGAATCACAGACCTCACCGGCAACCTATACAGGCCTTATGGCGGGTTATTACCAGGCAACATTTACAGCATCAGCAACAGGTTGCACCACCACAGCGAACTTCCAGATTACCAACACGAACAGTGATTTGACTGGATCAGTTTCGGTTACAAATGTACAGTGCAATCCGGGGACCGGATCAGCCACAGTTACAGCCAGCGGAGGAACAGCAACAGGCGGAAGTGTAACAGCTACAGAAGGATACCAGTACAGTATAGATGGAGGAGCTTCGGGTACTAACAATACATTTGGCGAATTACCAGCCGGCAATCATACTGCATTAATTACAGATGATAACGGATGTACCTATACTATTGATTTCGATATCACCCAGCCGGCGGTATTGCAGGCAGTGCTTGTAAGCCAGGGCAACGAAAGTTGTACTTCGAGCAACGACGGCAGAATCGTAATGAGCGCTACAGGCGGTACAGCACCATATGTATATTCTTCACCGGACTTAATATTCACCGTCAATACAGCCAGCAATGTTCAGGCAGGCACATATACGGTAACGGTAACGGATGCGAACGAGTGTACAGCAAGTATAAGCGTTACAATCACCCAGCCAGAATTATTAACAGCTACGGCAAGCACAGTAACGGATGTACTTTGTTATGGCTCCTCCACAGGCAGTGTAACAGTAAGCACCACAGGAGGCACCTTGCCACTGGGTTACCTCTGGAGTAACGGATCCACTGATCAGACCGTGATTGGTCTGCCATCAGCCACCTATATTGTAACGGTAACGGATAATAATGGTTGTACAGCTACCGGCAGTACATCTGTAACGCAACCAGCAGGAGCCATAACCTCCAATGCGGGTGCGGATCACGTAATGTGTAGTTCAGATGTATCCTATACCTTACAGGGAACCACCCAGAACTCCACTTCAGTATACTGGACCACCAGCGGAACAGGCACGTTTAATCCTGTTGAGCCCAACACACTAACCCCAACCTATACACCAAGTGCTGCTGATATCGCCGATGTTCAGGTACAGTTAACTATGACAGCATACGGCAACGCAGGATGTGACCCGGTAAGTGACTTTATGGTACTAACAATATGGCCGGCAGCAACAGCCGATGCAGGACCGGATGCTACCATTTGCGAAGGAGATAGTTATATTGTATCAGGTTCATCCGCGGCCCATCAGGCTGGAGTTAGCTGGGCAACCAGTGGTACAGGCGGATTCGACAATGCTACATCACTTCACCCTACCTACACCCCATCACTGGCAGATATTGCAGCAGGAACAGTAACCCTGACGCTAACCTCTGATGGCACCGGTACATGCGGAAATGCTATCGATAATATGATACTTTCGATAACTCCGTTACCAACAGTGTCGAATGCAGGACCAAATCAGGCTTTGTATGGCCAAACCAGTTTTGTTTTGGATGGTAATACACCGTTAATAGGCACAGGATTATGGACTCTGGAAAGTGGGCCGAATACACCGGTATTTATAGCTACGGATCCTGATGCTGTTGTAACAGAAGCGGTACCAGGTATTTATATATTCCGCTGGACAATCAGCAATGGTGTGTGTTCCCCTAGCAGCTCCACAGTCGAGATTAACAACACTTCTGAGCCTTCGATTACAGTCAGCGATGATGTGGTAGTGGAGGGGACAGCTTTAACCTTCTACGTTATGCTCAGCCATGCAAGTGCTGAAACAGTGACCGTAGATTACAGCACCTCTGATGTGACAGCTACACTGAGTGATCTTGATTATACTGGAATAACTACAACAACACTTACTTTTGCCCCTGGCGAAACCATTAAGACGATCACGGTTTATACTACTTCAGATTCGAAGTTTGAAGTGGATGAAACCATGTTACTGAACCTCTATTCTTCGGTTAATGCAAGCATAGCAGACGCTCTTGGAATTGGTGAAATCACCAACGATGACAATATGCCGGTTATTACAGTATCGGATGCATCTGCAGTTGAAGGCGATCCTCTGGGTTTTGTGATCTCACTTAGCAATACCTCCTGGCAGCCAGTAAGTGTAAAATACTATTCTTCTGACGGAAGTGCTACAACAGCAAACAGCGATTACACTGGAATCAGCCTGACAGAAGTAACTTTTGCTCCGGGAACTACCTCTGCAACAATAACTGTCACTACAACTGAGGATAACATAGTTGAGCATGACGAAACCATGTATCTGAATCTTGCGAACCCGACAAATTCAACGATTTTTGATAATCAGGGGATGGGTACCATAGAAAATGATGATGAGGCCTATCTGAATGTGAATTCAGTTACTCTTACCGAGGGTAATGTTAATGGAACGGTAACAGCAACATTCACGGTAACCATGACAAACCCTGCACAATCAACTATTGCATTCGATTATGGAACCACAGAGGGAACAGCCCATGCAGTGCCTGATTATACTACCACTTCAGGCAGTTTTACTTTTTTGCCTGGAGAAACTACCAGAACTATTAGTGTACCTGTTACCAGCGACCTGATATCAGAACCAACTGAAAACTATGGCTTATCATTAAGTAATCTATCAAATGACGGTCTGAACGTTTACATTGGAACGGCTGGAGTAGGTACAATTTTGGATGATGATGAATCCACCGTGGCAATCAACGATGTAACAGTAGATGAATCAGCCGGAACGGCTGTGTTTACGGTAACTTTGACAGGAGCCATCCAGGATGCATTAATGGTAGATTTTGCCACTTCCAACGGCACGGCACTCACTCCTGGTGACTATTTAAGCCAGGCAGGCAAGGTAACCTTTGCAGCCGGATCAGCCAGCGGAGCCACCCAAACGATCACCATCACCATCACCGATGACCTGATCTCCGAACCGACCGAAACCTATAATGTGTTGCTGAGTGACCTGGTATATACCAGCACTATAGCTGCAACCATTACCGACAACTCGGGTCTGGGCACTATCACTGATAACGATGAATCCACTGTGGCAATCAACGATGTAACAGTAGATGAATCAGCCGGAACGGCTGTGTTTACGGTAACTTTAACCGGAGCCATTCAGGATGCATTAACGGTAGACTTTGCCACTTCCAACGGCACGGCACTCACTCCTGGTGACTATTTAAGCCAGTCAGGCACGGTAACCTTTGCAGCCGGATCAGCCAGCGGAGCCACCCAAACGATCACAATCACTATCACCGATGACCTGATCTCCGAACCGACCGAAACCTACAATGTGTTGCTGAGTAACCTGGTATATTCCAGCACCATCGCTGCAACCATAACCGACAACTCGGGTCTGGGCACAATCACTGATAACGATGAATCCACCGTTGCAATCAACGATGTAACAGTAGATGAATCAGCCGGAACGGCTGTGTTTACGGTAACTTTGACCGGAGCCATCCAGGATGCATTAATGGTAGATTTTGCCACTTCCAACGGCACGGCACTCACCCCTGGTGACTATTTAAGCCAGTCAGGCACGGTAACCTTTGCAGCCGGATCTGCCAGCGGAGCCACCCAAACGATCACAATCACTATCACCGATGACCTGATCTCCGAACCGACCGAAACCTACAATGTGTTGCTGAGTAACCTGGTATATGCCAGCACCATCGCTGCAACCATTACCGACAACTCGGGTCTGGGCACAATCACTGATAACGATGAATCCACCGTGGCAATCAACGATGTAACAGTAGATGAATCAGCCGGAACGGCTGTGTTTACGGTAACTTTGACCGGAGCCATCCAGGATGCATTAACGGTAGACTTTGCCACTTCCAACGGTACGGCACTCACTCCTGGTGACTATTTAAGCCAGTCAGGCACGGTAACCTTTGCAGCCGGATCAGCCAGCGGAGCCACCCAAACGATCACCATCACTATCACCGATGACCTGATCTCCGAACCGACCGAAACCTTCAATGTGTTGCTGAGTAACCTGGTATATGCCAGCACCATCGCTGCAACCATAACCGACAACTCGGGTCTGGGCACGATCACTGATAACGATGAATCCACTGTGGCAATCAACGATGTAACAGTAGATGAATCAGCCGGAACGGCTGTGTTTACGGTAACTTTAACCGGGGCCATCCAGGATGCATTAACGGTAGACTTTGCCACTTCCAACGGCGCGGCACTCACTCCTGGTGACTACTTAAGCCAGTCAGGTACGGTAACCTTCGCAGCCGGATCAGCCAGCGGAGCCACCCAAACGATCACAATCACTATCACCGATGACCTGATCTCCGAACCGACCGAAACCTATAATGTGTTGCTGAGTAACCTGGTATATATCAGCACTATAGCTGCATCCATTACCGACAACTCGGGTCTGGGCACGATTACTGATAACGATGAATCCACTGTGGCAATCAACGATGTAACAGTAGATGAATCAGCCGGAACGGCTGTGTTTACGGTAACTTTAACCGGGGCCATCCAGGATGCATTAACGGTAGACTTTGCCACT
>Ga0208789_1000339_pt1 | contig 50025 bp, 66 predicted proteins | sample Methanotroph_Enr_FD_187368 | JGI IMG/M metagenome (GOLD analysis project Ga0208789, IMG submission 187368) | Enriched soil microbial communities from Old Woman Creek wetland in Ohio, USA - Methanotroph_Enrichment_5 (SPAdes) (version 2) | ecosystem: Environmental > Terrestrial > Soil > Wetlands...
CTTGTCAAAGCAGCGGGCGTGCGCGGGCGTGAATCGAAAAAGGCCTGCAAATCCGCAAGGGGCCAGGCAGCAGTTTTATCGCTGCCGGCTCTGTCGAAAATGGACGAGAAAATCTTTACTCAAAGAAAGGTGTTCGCTGAAGATCTTCCGGAGAAAGCCGCCAGCGGGAATTTTCGGCACTACCTTGCGTGATTTGCGGCCTTTTTTGAGGGCGGAGGGATAGCTTTGCTTTGACTAGAATTTTGGTTCTACCTTTTGTTCATGCAAAAGGTAGAAGGGGAAGAAAAAATAATTGTAGCCGGGATGCATTGCTTTTGGCTCGAAGTTAAAAATACCATTGGCATAGATTGAAGTCACCCAAATCCACAATAATTCGGCTTGATAGGTTATTTTTCCAGCAGACGGTCATACAATGCCGCCATATCCGATACCAGCCGCGTGTAATGAAAAAGTTCTTTTACAAAAGGCCAGCCGCGCTCACCAAATTCATCGCGCATGATTTTGTTTTCCGCCAGCAATTTCAGGTTGGCGCCAAAGGCTTCTACATCGCAGGTGTCGGACAGCAATGCAGTTTTACCTGGAAGTACGATGTTTTCAATACCTCCCACCCGGGTGGTCACCACCGGTTTTCCGGAGGCCTGAGCTTCAATAAGACTTACAGGCGTGCCCTCGTTCAGCGACGAGAGGGCCATGATGTCCATTCCGGCATTCACGGTGTCCACTTCTTTGATCCATGAAGTAAAAGTGACCGTGGCCGAACGGTTTTCTTTTAAGGAGTCAATAAAATCGAGGCCTAATTCCCTTGCCAGATGTTCGGTATGAGGGCGATTTTCGCCATCCCCCACGATGAAGGCCCTGATTTTTGCATTGCTGTTGGCTTTGAGCCAGGCAATGGCTTTCAGGAATAATTCGTGATTTTTTATAGGCACGATCCGTCCCACAATCCCGATGGCAATTTCATCGTCTGCAATCTGATAGGCTTTTCTGAATTCTTCCCGTTTAAAGTCGTTGTCTTCCCTGAACCGGCGTAAATCGAATCCCAGTGGAATAATTTCTATTTTAGAGGCGGGACAGATCTTGTATTTTGTTACCAGATCCGATTTCTGAATCTCGCTCAGTGCAATAATTTTGGTGCTTTTTGTGGCCAGACGACGCTCGATAATCTGGTACATTTTTGACCGCACACCGCTGAAATAAGAATCAAACACATGTCCGTGAAATGTGTGCACGATTACCGGAACGTTTAAGCTGGCGGCAGCCCTTCGGCCGAGTGCGCCTGCCTTTGAGGCATGGGTATGCACAATATCTGGTTTGAAAGCAAGGATGGTTTCTTTGATTTTTCGCAGGGCAATAATATCCATGCGTGGATTCAGCGAACGACGCATCTCAGGGATAATCTGTGCTTCCAATCCCAGGCTGTCTAATATATAATGCGAATTGGCTTCAGTTTTATCTTCCTGTCCGCCAATCAGCAGGGTTTCATATTCCGGAGGCATATAGCGGGTGAGATAAGCCGCATTGTAAGTGGGGCCGCCCAGGTTGAACCGGTTGATAATTCTTAATACCCTTGGCATGTTTTACGGTTTAAATATTTTTAATCCACCAGTATTGAAACACTAATAATCCCCAAACACGTGCCGCGGCATCCCCGGGATCGGGCGAATCAAGCTGCTTTAATAAATTCTTTATGGCTTCAGGCTCAAAAAGGCCCTGTTCCCTGATGATCGTATCGCTCAGCATATCATTATGAATGAATGAACGCAATTCTGTTCTGAACCATTTTAGCAGCGGGACTTCAAATCCATGCTTGGGACGATTCAGAATGGTTTCGGGCAGCAAGTCCTTAAAAGCATCCCGCAAGATCTTTTTACCCTGGTCTTTTCCAAACTTATATTGCCAGGGTAACGAAAAAACATAACCTACATGTTCGTGATCCAGAAAGGGTACCCTGACTTCGAGCGAATTGGCCATCGACATCAGGTCAACCTTAACCAGCATGTCGTTGAGCAGCACCAGATGCATGTCGTTCAGCAGAATGTCGTTCAAATCTCCGTTGCCTTTTATATCGCTGCAAAGTGCCATTTTACGGGCTTTGTATAAATCAGACAGGCCGTTTCCCGAAAGGGTTAATTGTCCCGATTCGTGCTCCCCGGCAATCGATGCCCAGCGCCAGTAGCGGTCGGCAGGACTTAGCGACATTCCGTTTGCGAAGCGTTCGAGCTGGCGGAATTTATTGCCGGCCGCTGAATTCCTTGATTTTGGCAATGACTTCCACAAGGGGTTTCCCCATTGTACCATTTTTTCTGCCAGTCCGGCATTCCGCATTCTGTATTCCGCGCGATGCTTGATATATCCTCCGTACAACTCGTCGGCGCCATCTCCCGAAAGGGCTACCGTTACATGCTTGCGCGTTTCACGGCTCAGGATGTACACGGCCAGCGCAGAGGAATCTGCAAAAGGTTCGTCAGTGTAATCCAGTACTTCAGCCAGCACGCCAAACAGGTCTTCTGTGCTTAACCGGAATGACTGGTGATCGGTGTGGTGCAGACGTGCAATCTCTTCTGCATAGCGGGTTTCATCGAAAATGGGTTCGTCTTTAAATCCGATGCTGAACGTTTTCAGCGAGGGCGTATGGCGGGCCGCCAATCCGGTGATGATGCTTGAATCAATGCCACCGCTCAGAAAAGTACCTAACGGAACATCAGAAATCATGCGCCGTTGAACAGATTGATCCATCAGTTCACGGATTCTGGAACAAGCCGTTTCATAGCTGTCGTGTTCGCCGTTGGCCGGATGACAGGGAATTGAATACCACGAATCAATTTTCATCTGCCCCTGATCGATAAGCAGCGAGTGTCCCGGCATGAGCTTCTGTACATTGCTGAAGATGCTCGCTGGTGCCGGGATATAGTTTAATTGCAAGTAGGTGAACAATGATGTCTGGTCGATAACCTTCGGTATACCCATTGCCATCAGGGCTTTTAATTCTGAGGCAAACAGAAAAACATCTCCATCCTTGTAAAGATACATGGGTTTAATCCCCATGCGGTCGCGGGCGAGGAAAAGGGTTTTCAGTACGTTGTCGTAAATGCAAAACGCAAAAAAACCATTGAGTTCTTCCAGAAACGACGGGCCTTTCAGGATATAGAGGTTCAGGATGACCTCGGTGTCACTATTTGATCGAAACGTGACACCCATTTGTTCCAGGGGTTTGCGGAGTTCTTTAAAATTATATACCTCTCCATTATATACAATGGTGTATCTTCCGGTAGGGTCGGTGAAGGGCTGGGAAGCCGCATCACTCAGGTCGATCACCGATAAACGGGTCTGGCCGAGGGCTACGGCATCTTCTGTAAAAATACCTTTTTGGTCAGGTCCGCGCAGGCGCAGGCATTCCACTGCTGCGGGTATCCTGTTCAGGTATGCTCCACCGTTTTGGTTAAACGCCATTCCACCACAGATCCCGCACATAACGTAAGTTTAAATATGAATGACTTCTCCGTAAGCTGCGGCCACGGCTTCCATAATGGCTTCCGACATCGTGGGATGCGGATGGACTGCCTGGATAATTTCGTGGCCGGTGGTTTCGAGTTTGCGTGCAACAACGACTTCTGCAATGAGTTCAGTAACATTATCGCCCACCAGATGTGCCCCAAGCCACTCTCCGTATTTGGCATCAAAAATCACTTTTACAAAACCGTCTTTACTGCCGGCGGCGGTTGCTTTTCCACTGGCCGTGAACGGGAATTTTCCAATAAGGATTTCATAACCGGCTTCACGGGCTGCCTTTTCGGTAAGCCCGACTGAGGCCACTTCCGGGTTGGTGTAGGTGCATGAAGGAATGTTATTATAGTCCAGCGGCTCTACATCTTTACCGGCAATTTTTTCGACACAGATGGTCGCTTCATGTGATGCCACATGGGCAAGAGCGGGTCCGTGCACAATGTCACCAATGGCATAATAACCTTCCACATTGGTACGGTAAAAATCATCCACAGTGACTTTTCCTTTTTCAAATACAATCCCGGTTTCTTCCAGGCCAATGCCTTCGAGATTCGTGGCAATACCTACAGCAGAGAGCACCACATCACATTCAAGGGTTTCCTGTCCTTTTTTGGTGGTGATCACAACGACGCATTTATCTCCGGTGGTATCAACAGATTCAACGGTAGCGGAGGTCAGAACGGTCATGCCTGTTTTTTTCAGGGAACGTTCCATTTGTTTGGAAACATCTTCGTCTTCGATGGGAAGCACAGCAGGCAGCAATTCCACCAATGTAACTTTGGTTCCCATGGACTGATAGAAGAAAGCGAATTCGGCTCCGATAGCTCCTGAACCTACCACCACCATGGATGCAGGCAGTGCAGGGAGGGTCATGGCTTCGCGGTAACCGATAATTTTTTTGCCGTCCTGCACGAGGTTCGGCAGATTGCGCGAACGGGCGCCGGTGGCAATAATGATATGCGCTGCGGTATATTCTGTTGCTTTGCCTTCTGCATCGGTCACTTCGACAATTTTACCCGGTTTTACTTTACCGAATCCGGCAATGATTTCAACTTTATATTTCTTTAACAGGAACTGAACACCTTTGCTCATATTCTCAGCCACACCGCGGCTACGTGCAACCACCGCGGCAAAGTCGGGTGTTGCTTCCCCGTTAAGGATGATGCCGTAGTCGGAAGCATGTTTCATGTAATTGAATACCTGTGCGCTTTTCAGCAGGGCTTTGGTAGGAATACATCCCCAGTTCAGGCAGATACCGCCCGGTTCAGCTCTTTCCACTACCGCGGTTTTCATGCCGAGCTGCGAAGCCCTGATGGCCGCTACATAGCCGCCGGGGCCACTTCCGATAACAATGCAATCGTAATTCATGTTATTTATTTTTGAGTGACTGAATTTGTTCTTCCAGAACCCTGATTTTTGATTCTGCGTCCGCTTGTTTTTTACGCTCAATTTCCACTACCGCTTCTTTGGCATTGGCTACAAAGTTTTGGTTGCTCAGCTTTTTCATGACTGAATTCAGGAATCCACGGTTATAATCGAGTTCCTGTTGCAATTTTAAAATCTCACTTTCGATGTCCACATTTTCAGTAACGGGCATATAAAACTCGGTTGAACCGGAAATAAAGGTGAAGGCGTTCTCCGGTTTTTCTTCTACATAGCTTATTTCAGAAAGGTTGCAGAGTTTTTTAGCGACTTCGTCAAAGCTGAGGTTGGGCTGCTCGTTGTTGTTCTTTTTTACCATCAGCACCATGGCTTCTTTCATACCCATGTTTTTATCTTTACGGATGCCACGCACTGCCGTGATGACTTCCGAAGCGTAAACAAAAGAGTCGAGCAGTTTCTGGTCGTAAGGCTGCGATGTTGGCCAGTCGCTCATCATGATGGATTCGCCGTCTTTGCGCTCATTCAGGAAGTGCCACAGCTCTTCGGTGATGAAAGGCATAAAGGGGTGCAATGATTTCAGCAACAGCTCAAAGAATTCCACCGTTGCATCGTAGGTTTTACGGTCGATAGGTTGCTGATAGGCTGGCTTGATCATTTCAAGATACCATGAGCAGAAATCATCCCACATCAGCTTGTAGAGCGTCATCAGCGCTTCAGAGATTCTGTATTTGCTGAAGTGATCGTTGGCTGCGTCAAGGGTGGCGTAAAATTTCGAACGGAACCATTCCACGCTGATCTGCGATGATTGCGGTTGGGCAAGGTTTTCGTCGATGGTCCATCCGTTTACCAGACGGAACGCATTCCAGATTTTATTGCTGAAATTTCTTCCCTGTTCGCAGAGTGATTCATCGAAAGGCAGGTCATTACCGGCGGGAGAGCAAAACAACATGCCCACGCGCACGCCGTCAGCGCCGAATTTCTTGATGAGTTCGATCGGATCGGGGCTGTTGCCAAGAGATTTCGACATTTTGCGCCCGAGCTTATCACGTACAATTCCCGTAAGGTAAACGTTTTTAAAAGGGATATCCTTGCGGTATTCCTGTCCGGCCATGATCATCCGGGCCACCCAGAAAAACAATATTTCCGGCGCGGTTACCAGGTCGTCCGTGGGGTAATAGTAGTTGATGTCTGCATTGTCCGGGTGACGGATTCCGTCAAAAACCGAGATCGGCCACAGCCAGGAGGAGAACCAGGTGTCGAGTACATCTTCGTCCTGCTGCAGATCGGTGGCTTGCAGGTTTTCGTTTCCACTCAGTTGCCTTGCTTTCTGTAAGGCTTCTTCTGCGGTTTTCGCCACCACCACATCGCCATCGGGCAGGTAGTATGCGGGTATGCGTTGTCCCCACCATAGCTGACGGCTTATGCACCAGTCTTTCACATTCTCCATCCAGTGACGGTAAGTGTTTTTAAACTTCGCGGGGGTGAAGGTGATGGTGTCGTTCATTACCACGTCCAGTGCGGGTTTTGCCATATCGGTCATGCGCATGAACCACTGCATGGAGAGCTTGGGCTCAATCACGGCATCGGTGCGTTCGGAATAGCCAACCTTATTGGTGATGACTTCGATCTTCACCATATGGCCTTTTTCCTCGAGTTCTTTTGATATTTTTTTACGGACAGTAAAACGGTCTTCCCCTACGTAAATCTCGGCTTTCTCGTTCAGTGTTCCATTGTCGTTAAAGATATCGATGGACTGGAGCTTGTGTTTGATCCCCAGGTTATAGTCGTTGATATCGTGGGCTGGCGTGACTTTCAGGGCGCCGGTTCCGAATTCCTTATCAACGTATTCGTCATAAATGATGGGAACCGAGCGGTTAATCAGGGGAATGATGACGCGTTTTCCTTTGAGTGAGGCGTAGCGTTCATCTTCAGGATGCACACAAACAGCGGTATCGCCCAATATGGTTTCGGGACGCGTAGTGGCAATGGTTACCCAATCATCATCGGTGCCTTCGATGCGGTACCGGATATAATATAGTTTGGATTGCAGTTCTTTATAATTCACTTCCTCATCCGAAACGGCGGTAAGTGCGTTGGGATCCCAGTTCACCATACGCACGCCACGATAAATCAGGCCTTTGTTATAGAGGTCCACAAAGACTTGTATCACCGATTCATAAAGGGCCTCGTCCATGGTAAAGCTGGTACGGTCCCAGTCGCAGGAAGCGCCTAATTTCTTAAGCTGTTCGAGGATAATGCCGCCATGTTTTTCTTTCCATTCCCAGGCGTGGCTAAGGAATTCTTCACGGCTTAATTGTTTTTTATCGATGCCTTCCTCTTTGAGTTTGGCCACCACTTTGGCTTCTGTTGCAATCGAAGCATGGTCGGTCCCCGGCACCCACAGTGCGTTTTTGCCTAACATCCGGGCACGGCGCACCAGAACATCCTGCAGCGTATTGTTGAGCATGTGTCCCATATGCAATACCCCGGTAACATTGGGGGGTGGGATTACGATGCAGTAAGGTTCCCTTTCGTCGGGAACGGAACGGAAAAATCCCTTTTCCATCCAGTAGCGGTACCATTTTTCTTCACTGAGCGTGGGCTCGTATTTTGTGGGGATTTCCATAAATAAATGCGGCTGTGCCGTTCGGCGCTTTAATTAAATAATAGTAAAAAAATGCAAAGTTAATTTTTTTTTGAGATTCTGGATGCATATCCCGGCTAAAGACCGTCCCAACCCTGAGGTGGTGATATGATGGCGTCCCGTTTACACAATGTTGAATTATTGAGTATTTTTGCATTCATAATCCCGATGAAAATGAAAAATATCCTGATATCCGCCCTGATGTTATCCACGGTGTTATTTTTTTCCTGTGGAAACAACGGCAACAAAAACAATGGGAAAACCGATCCTGACACGGTAAAGATCGTAAAGACCAACGTGCCGGCATTCAGCGAAGATTCCGCATGGAACTATATCAAAGCCCAGGTCGATATGGGTCCCAGGGTTCCGAATTCGGCAGCGCACAAAAAGTGTGGTAACTGGCTGGAGGCACAATTGAAAAAATTTGGCGCCGAAGTGATTTCACAGCAGGTACGTCTGCGTGCCTTCGATGGAACGGTATTAAACGCACGTAACATCATTGGGTCCTACAATCAGGAGGCACCGGTCCGCATCATGCTTTGTTCGCACTGGGATTCGAGGCCCTGGAGCGATAATGATCCCGACAGCACAAAGCGTAAAACACCCGTGGATGCCGCCAACGACGGGGCCAGTGGGGTAGGGGTATTGCTCGAGATCGCACGGATATTGCAAACAGTAAATCCAAATATCGGTATCGATATTATCTTTTTCGATGCAGAAGATTATGGCGAACCCATGTGGGACAGAACGCAATATACTCAGGACAATTGGGGACTGGGCTCACAATACTGGGCAAAGAACCCGCACAAACCCAATTACACCGCCCGTTTCGGGATATTACTCGACATGGTGGGCGTGCCCTCTGCTAATTTTGCCCATGAAGGTTTTTCGATGCAATACGCACCCGATGTGGTGGTGAAAGTTTGGGATGCCGCTTCCCGTGCAGGTTATGGAAATTATTTTGTAAATCAGCAGGGTGGGACCATCAACGATGATCACCTTTATGTGAATAAATATTCACGCATTCCCACCATTGATATTATTCATTACGACCCCCAGACCCGCTCCGGCTTCTTCCCTTACTGGCATACCAGTCAGGATAACATGGAGCATGTCGATAAAAACACTTTGAAGGCTGTCGGACAGACGCTGTTAACGGTAATATTTGAAGAGGGATTACCTGCTTAGTAGATCCTGCCCCAGATAATTCCATTGTTAGCTTCATCGAACCGGATAATTCCGTATTGCTTTTGATAAAATACTTTTGGGCCATTATTAACGGTTTCGCGTAAACCTACGTTAGTGTAGTTAATATTATTCACTGTTAATGATAGTGTCCCCGTAGTATTAATATCCATAAATCCCCACAGATTCGACCAGCCGCAAAATATTTCAAATTTGCTGGGAGAAGTTTGGTTATAGCCTCTTACGATATAAACATTAATGGGGTCTGCAGTGTCCAGCCGGTTTAAATCGATGCTGATATACTCATGGTAGTTTTCTATCCTGTACGAAGAATTAGTGTATGGGGTAATGCCCGTTTCAATATTTGTAACCACGTATTTTCTGATGGTTCCGTAATCATTAATAAATTTGAAGGTGTCGCTGACATGGTAAATATTCCATGCTTTATCATCATCCGTCAGATAAATCGTGGGTATAGTTTCCTCTTTTTTGCAACTGGAAAGGCTGTAAAAAATAAGGGTCAGGGCACAAATTGCGATGGTGGTCAAAGGTCTTGCTGAAAAGGTGTTCGAGGCTTTTTGTTTCATGGCATAATCTGGGTTAAATGCAATGACTATTTTAACCGCTTATACAAAGGTAATGAAGTCAGACGGGCTATTGCGTTTGCGGTGAGATCGCCTTCTTTGGTAAAGGGCCATACAAAGAGCGATTTTAAGTGGTGATCTTTACGGATGTTTTCAATAGCAGTTAGAATAAGTTGTTTGGTTATTCCCTTTCTGCGGTATTCTTCTAATACCAATGCGGAACAAAGGTATAAGGCATCGTATTTTATACCGGTGGGTGTAAGGTCGAATAATTCTTTTTCTGAAAGTTCTTTTTTTAGAAATCTTTGCATTAAATCATGGGTGGTCGGAATTAATAAAACCCATGCTACTGGTCCATTTCCGTCATTATATTCTGATATTGACGAAGGGTGTATTTTCATTAACCGTTCAATGACCGCTGAATTTACATTCAATTGTTCGGGGTCATTTCTGACAGCAAAAACTTCATCTGCGAGTTTTATGAGGCGTTCCAGATTGTTTGAGGTCATATGCAGAATGTATATTACAAGGTCTTATTATTAATTTTGCTTTCCCTTAGCTGCCTGTCTCACGCTTGATTTTCCCGCGCGTGTAAGAGAAATATATTCCGGCAATGCTCAATATCGAAAAGCTTATAAAACCCCATTTTACAGCAGTTAAGAACAGGGGATCGGGTACGGCTTCAACCGTTTGATTTCCGAACAAACCAGCAAAGAATAAGGTCGCAATCGTCATGCTGATAATTTGTCCGAGTACCCTCATGGTTGAAGCAGAACCTGACGCAAGGCCATATTGGTTTTTATTAACCGAACTCATAATGGTGTTCATATTGGGCGAAGAGAAGAGCGCAAATCCTACACCCACCCATAATAAAATGATGACGATGGTCCATATGGGCGTAGTGGCAGAAAGAAAGGCAAAAGATGCGAGTCCCAGGGTACACATGGTCATACCCAGGGTGGATAGATACCGGGGTTGCATACGGTCTGAAAGCCTGCCTGCAATGGGCGAAAAAATAGCCATCATGATGGGTTGAGCCACCAATATTGTCCCGGCCTCCCTGGGCGATAATCCCTGAATTTTCTGCAAATAAAGGCTTAACAGAAATACAATGGCGAAGGTCGCGCTGTAATTGATCAGTGCGGCCAGGTTTGAATAGGCAAACAGACGGTTATGGGTAAAGAGTTTCGTTTCTATCACAGGCATCGACGACTTGCTTTCAAAAAACCAGAACATCATCAGAGCTAATACACCGGCACCCAGCATGAGCCACCCTGCAATTCCAGGGATATGAGACGATCCATACAGTAGCGCGACCAGTCCGAACATGTAAAAGACGGTTCCCAGCAGGTTGGGTTTTTTACTTTTACCTTCCGGGTGTTCATCTTTGCCTAAAAACAGGAATGCAATAATGGTGGTGATAACTCCCAGTGCGGAGGCCACAAAGAAAATGGACCGCCATCCCATAGCCTGCGTCAAAAAACCACCTGCAAACGGACCGAATGCTAATCCTAGATAAACAGCAGATACAGAAATACCCAATACCCTTCCCCTGTATTGTGGCAAAAAATTCGAAACAAGAATAGCCGGTCCGGTGGTGGTGGTAAATGCCGCACCGATACCCTGAAAGTACCTGAAAATGATGAGCCAGGGGCCTGATACGGCAAAGCCACATAAGAGCGATGAAAGGGTAAAGATAATCACGCCCACTTTGAAAAGACGGCGAATGCCTGTCAGATCACCCCAACGTCCCACAGGTAGCAGAAACATAGCCGTAGCCAGCAGAAAGGCGGTCACCACCCAACTCAGGGTCACTGCATCAAGCCCGAAACTTTTTTCTATGGCAGGCAATGCAATGGTGATCGACGAAAAAAGAAACGTCCCCATAAATGAGGTTACAGCCACAATGGCCATTATGGAGAGTTGCTTTTTAGTCCAGTGCATTATTTCCTTTTCATTAGTATTCCTGAAATGACCGTTTACCAGCAGGTTTATAGGTGAATTCCTCCTTTTTAGTGAGCGGTCAATGACGTTAATTCAACAGGGACTTTCATGTTTTACCGTTGAATGATCAATTTTTGCCTTTCACACCAGCCTTGCGATTTAATTTCAATTATATAAAGACCGTCCCTTAAATCGCCCACATCAATTTGTTGCTGATTTTGACAAAGCAATTCTGTCCTTACCAATGCGCCCGTAACATGATAAATAGTTAAGGTGAGGGCAACATTAATGACAGGGTCAATGGATAGCGTGACAGCGTCTGTGGCGGGATTGGGAAAAATAGTATAGCTTTTCCGGGGTACCGTTGACTCGGTTATTCCTGCACTTGTATGATAATAATTATGGGTGCTGTCGCCATCAGCGACTTTAGTGCCGGTGCTGTTCCAGTGCCTGAATGTATTGCATATTTTAAAACTGCTGGAATCAAAATTATAGGTGTATAAATATCCATTTACCCAGACACTGTCATTCCATGCCAGCCCGAATGTACTCGTTTTATTATTATTGACATCGTATGTTTCGGTGAATAAATCAGCATTGACCCATGTACTGTCGATCCACATCTGTTCGGTTCCGCCTGTCATATTATTGCTGCCATCATAAGTATAGGTTCCCCTCCAGGTATTCGTCCATACGCTATCGTCCCAGTGCTGGCCCAGCTGGCTGATCATATTGTTATTGATATCGTAAACGAGGGCGGTGATCTGAGTGGATGGCACCCACACAGATCCAATCCAATTTTGTCGTAACATATTTGTCATCAAATTGCTGGCATCGAAAGTATAGGTAACCCACACCGTATTCACCCATGCACTTCCGACCCAGTCCTGGCTTAATATGCTTGTATTATTATTGCTGGCATCGAACACAGAGATGGCTTGCCAGTCATAATGCCATGAGCCGTCATAATATTGCGATGCAACCATACTTGTATTATTGTTGTTGGCATCATAGGTTTGGGCTAGATGCCAGAAATCTACCCATGCCGCCCCGTCCCAATTCTGGTAAAACAGATCTGTTCGGTTATTACTGGCATCATAAACAGTGAGGGTTTTTCGGAAATTAACCCAGTTGGTACCGTCCCGGTCTTGCGTCAGGGAACTTGTTTCATTGCCATGGATATCATAAATGATATTTATTACTCTTGAGGATGGATCAGCAGACCATCCGTCGACTAGCGTATCCCATTCCCACTGGTAGATACTATCATTTAGTTGGGAAATGGCTTTCGCTTTTAGCGGTGATCTTGACATGGCCGGTTCATTTATCCGGGGAAGGGAATATAACGCTTGCGGGGACAACAATGATGGCCACTCCAGTTGATTATTTGCCCTCACCAGATTTTCCGTAGCTCCTTTTATCAGCGGAACAGGCGTTTTGATTTGTGCATAAGAGTTGCTCAATCCACATACTATAGCGGAGAGCAAAAAAAACAGAGTAAATAGTTTTTTCATTTTGTAGTTGTTTAACGATAAGGGTGTCTGGGCGGCACCCTTAAACGCGTTTAAGGTTACCACAAATATAGTTAAATAAGTAAAAAAATTTCGGAGGGGTAGGTTTTTATTTAACAGATAACCATCTTATTAGAGTATGAATGGCCTAGTCAAACGGGACTTTCTGTTACAATAAAGCAGCCCTTGATTAACGGACAAAATGCGACCAACACAGTTTATTGAACACGCCCAGGCGTCCCGGTCACCTCATCTCTTACCTCTCATCTCTCACTTCTCTACAGTAGCTCGCTCGCCAGATTCGCCAGTTCCGACCGCTCGCCTTTTTCGAGGCGCACGTGGGCAGAAAGCGGGTGGTTTTTAATTTTGTCGATCAGCACGGACAATCCGTTACTCTCGGCATCCAGGTAAGGGGTATCGATTTGGTTGATGTCGCCGGTAAGTACGATTTTGGTTCCTTCTCCGGCACGTGTGATGATGGTTTTTACCTCGTGTGGGGTGAGGTTCTGCGCTTCATCCACAATAAAATAGATGTTGGATAAACTCCTGCCGCGGATATAAGCCAGGGGCGTAATCACCAGCTTCTCTTTTTCGAGCGCCTCGGTGATGGCCTTGTATTCTTTATCTTTTTCATCGTACTGGTTCTGGATCATTTTCAGGTTGTCGAAAAGCGGTTCCATGTAGGGATTCAGCTTCGACTTGATGTCGCCGGGCAAAAATCCGATGTCTTTATTACTGAGCGGAACAATGGGCCGGGCCAGATAAATCTGCTTGAAATCGCGACGCTGTTCCAGCGCGCCTGCCAGGGTGAGCAGTGTTTTACCGGTACCTGCAACCCCAGAAATGGTGACCAGTTTGATGTCGGGATTCATGATGGCATGCAGGGCAAAGACCTGTTCGGCATTTCGTGGATTGATGCGGTAGGCCGGACGTTTTTCGATGCGCTCCAGCAATTTGGAAATCGGGTTATAAAAAGTCAGTGCCGATCCCTTGGTATTTTTTAAAATAAAGTATTGATTGGCCAGCGGGTCTTTGATGCCGAGTTCCAGTGGATCGCAGAATCCCTTTTGGTACACGTCGTCGATCACACTCCCGGGAAGTCCTTCTACCATGCGCTTTCCGGTGTATAATGATTCGATATCTTTGATTTTGCCGGTTTCAAAATCCTCCGCCGGAATGTTCAGCGATTTCGCCTTCAGTCGCAGGTTAATATCCTTGGTAACCAGAATCACCTGTACACCCGGATTTTGATGTTGCAAGGCCAGCGTGGCGTTCAAAATGCGGTGGTCGGGTTTGTCTTCACCAAAAATAATACGGGCATCAATTTCGCCGCGTTCCTGCATCACTACGCGGAAGTTGCCTTTCGTCGGACCGTCGAGTGGAATCCAGTCCTGCAGGGTGAATTTTGAAGATAAATTATCGAGAATACGGATGAACTCCCGGGCTTCAAAATTCTTGATGTCGTTCCCTTTTTTAAAGTTGTCGAGTTCTTCCAGAACCGTAATCGGGATGGCCACATCGTTTTCATCAAAACTGCGTATGGCGTTGTGGTTATAAAGGATCACTGAAGTGTCGAGCACAAAGATCTTTTTCTCTCCCGTCTTCTTTTTAGTCGCTGCTTTTGCCATGTTCATCAATATTTGTAGGATAAAGGTACATAACGTGGTGCCATGAAAAAAAGTGCAGATTGGGGATTTACTGACAACTTTTGGTTAATATCGGGGACTTCCGGACCGTTGACTGTTGTTTTTCAACGACTCAGGTCTGAAATGCGTGCTGCAGGCTTTACGTTATGCCCAACCTTTGAACTGCGATAACCGGTAAAAAATTATTTTTGCTAACTTTGGGAAGAAAGAGAGTTAAAAGTTAGAAAGTAGAAAGTAGAAAGTTAGGAAGTAGAAAGTTTGATAGTTGAAAGTTGAAAGTTGAAAGGGGTGCTGGCCCTCTTGCTTTACCAATGGAAAGTTTTGGTTTGATGGGCAGAGTGGTTGGTGAACTCCGGTTGATAAATGAACAATATCCCTAAACCTTAAGCCAATGAAAACAGTATGCAGCCTTTTCCCTTTAATGATCGCGATTCCGGTTATTGTGAGTTGCTCCAGCGTTAAAAAGATGGAGCTTACGGTGAGCAGCAATGCTTTTAAAAACAATGGATACATTCCTTCAAAATATACCTGCGATGGCGAAAATATTTCGCCGCAGCTCTCCTGGACCGCGGGTCCTGAAGGCACGAAAACCTATGTGCTGATCTGCGACGATCCCGATGCCCCGGCTAAAGTATGGGTGCATTGGCTCATCTTTAACATGCCTGCAAATATGCTCGAAATCCCTGAAAATTCGATGGGAATCGCAGGGGCAAAATATGGCACAACCGATTCGCGAAAAATGGTGTATGGCGGACCCTGTCCTCCGGGAGGAACGCATCATTACCATTTTAAAATCTATGCCCTCGATAACGAATTACCGATTGCCTCCGGAGCCACCAAAAGTGAAATCGAAAGCGCAATGACTGAGCATATCCTTGCTTTTGGCGAGCTGGTGGGATTGTATACACGAAAGTAGCTATTGCCAGGTCGTTGGGGAGTATCCCAGGGTGGGGATGTTGATTGGTCAATTAGTTGAATAGCTGTTCGGTTAACGCAATGCAGCCACCCAAGTAGCTGCTTATTCTTATCCTTATCCTTATCCTCGACCTCAACCTCGACCTCAACCTCGCCCTTGACCTCAACCTCGACCTGCCCTCGCCCTCAACCTTTCCTTTGCCTCAAAACCTATTTCCGGGATTTTTGTTAATTTAGCCCCCTATAATAATCGGTATGAAAAAAATATTCCTTGCAGTAGTCTTTATCGCTGCTTCCTTTGTGCTTACGCTGAATGCGCAAACTCCGGTTCCCGCTGCGGTGAAGACGGATAGTGTGGTGGAAAACAACCAGGTGCAACCTGCTGCATCAGAGACCGTGGTCGAAAATGCCGTTGTTCCTGCACAAGAGGAACAGCAATCGTTTCATCAGGTGCTCCGTGAAAAATTTATTGAAGGCGGTGCGGGCTGGATGGCCCCGATCCTGATCTGTCTGATTATAGGACTGGGACTGGCTATTGAACGGATCCTGTATCTGAATATGAGTACCATCAATTCAAAAAAACTGATCGACAAGATCGAAACGGCCCTGAATAAGGGGGGTGTAGAAGATGCTAAAGAAGTTTGCCGTTCCACACGCGGTCCGTTGGCCGGAATTTTTTATGAGGGTCTGAACCGTCAGGAAGAGGGAATGGATTTGGTGGAAAAATCTATTATCAGCTATGGCAGCGTTGTGAACGGAAAACTGGAATCCAATCTTACCTGGATTGCACTTTTTATTGCGCTGTCGCCCATGCTGGGATTTTTAGGTACCGTCGTCGGGATGGTGCAGGCTTTCGATGCCATTGAAGCGGCAGGTGATATTTCTCCGGCTATTGTTGCAGGAGGTATCAAGGTCGCGTTGCTGACCACAGTATTCGGTCTGATCGTGGCCATGATTTTACAAGTGCTTTATAATTATATCGTAGCTAAAATTGATGGCATCGTTAATAACATGGAAGAATCGGTGATTTCTTTCGTGGATGTTTTATGGAAATACCAAAAGAAACGCGGGGTATGAAGAAGTCAGGTGTGCTCTACATAGCACTATTAGCCTTAGTGGTGATTTTCGCTTCAGCGATGGTGGTCGCCTTTGCACTGCTGTCGGGCAGGGAAGGGGAAGACCCGGAAAGCTCATTGAAACTCTATGATGCGGCGGTTTCTGTTGCCTATGCTTTGCTGCTGGCTGCCCTCGTTATGGTTATTACTTTTCCGGTACTGCGCATCGTCAGGAATTATAAAATCTATGCAAAAACCCTTGCCGGGATGGTAGTGGTGGCCGGTATATTTTTTCTTACCTATGCCTTAAGTCCCGAAAGTACGGGCGATTTCTACACAGGCCATGGCATCGGACCCCGCACGTCGCGCTTTATTAATGCGGGATTAATCACCACCTATATTACCATGATTGTGACCATCGTTATTTTTATGTATAGCGAAATCTCTTCAAGACTTAAATAAATGGCACGCTTAAAACCCGAAATCAATGCAGGATCCATGGCAGACATTGCGTTTCTGCTGCTGATCTTTTTTTTGGTGACGGCCACCATGGATGTGGATTCGGGACTCAAACGACGCCTTCCCCCATTACCCGCGAAAGAGCAGGCCCCTACCGAAGTTTCGAGGCGTAATGTTTTTGAGATTTTGATTAATTCGCATGATGAATTATTGATTAACGGAACCCACGGAACGGTGGAGGCTATCCGCAAACAGGTCATCGATTTTATCAGCAACCCTGCGGAAGATCCCGCCAAGCCTGAAAAAGAATTGTTGTCGGTACGTAAAACCCGGGAAGCAGAGCAGGGGAATTTTGCTGAGGTGGAAGCGCTGCAACAGGCCATTGAGGTACTGGGCGATTATCCGGTTTCGCAGGGAATTATCAGTTTACAGAACGATCGCGGCACCTCATACGACATGTACCTCAGGGTTCATAATGAACTCACCGCTGCATATACCCACTTGCGTGATGACCTTTCGCGCCGGCATTTTGGTGTTGCATACGCCCGCTTACGCGATAAGAGGCACATCCAGGCCATCGATAAGGCCATCCCAATGAACATCAGTGAAGCGGAACCCCTAAATGTGGGAGGAGCCAGGTAATGGGTAGGTTCACGAAAAAAGCCGGTAATGCCGTTCCGGCGCTGAATACAGCGTCGTTGCCCGATATTATTTTTATGTTGCTGTTTTTTTTCATGGTTACCACCACCTTTAAAAAGACCGACGTTCTGGTTCAGGTCAGGCAGCCTAAGGCCAGCGAAGCGGAAAAGCTCGAAAAGAAATCGCTCGTCACGTATATTTACATCGGAACCCCTGCGGACCCGGCTCTGGGTACAGGGCAGCGCATTCAGATCAACGATGCTTTCGCAGATGTTGCGGATGTGGCGGCCTTTGTAGAATCGGAACGGGCGTCGATGCCGGAGCAGGAAAAAAGTAAAATGATCACCTCACTGAAAATAGATAAGGCTTCGCACATGGGTTTGGTAACCGATGTGAAGCAGGAATTGCGCAAAGCGAATGCGCTGAATATAAATTATTCCTCTAAGAAGTAATCAGGACTTCCTTGGTCCTCCTGAGCCATAAAAAGAAACAGATCAGTGCTACAAATACTCCGCTTCCCGCGATGATCCATGCATTATCGCTGCTGCCGAAGGTGTTGAAGTCGGTGGCAGGAAACCAGCGCGTGCTCATCCAGGCGACAATCACCGCCGTGCCGTTATTCACGAAATGCGCCAGTATCGGCACCCACAGCGAGCCGGACCAATAGAGCATATATCCAAACAGCACACCCATTAAGAAGCGTGGGAGGAATCCGTAAAATTGAAAATGGATAAAGGCAAAGAGTGCTGCGGAGAGTATGATGGCAACATGCGCGTTTTTGGTCCATTCGCGGAACAGTTTCATAATAATGCCACGGAATAACATTTCCTCACCGAGGGCAGGGATGATTGCGATCATCAGCAGATTCAACAGGAGACTTCCTGTGCTGGAAGTGAGAATGAACGCTTCCGTGAGTCTTCCGGCTTCGGCTTCCGATTGCTGCATCCAGCGTTCTATGCCAGACATCGAAGCAGGTAGTTGCAGTTGCATGTTAATTTGCGACAGCCAGTTGATCAAAGGCAGGGCCAGTAGCATCACGGCGGCACCCGCCAGCATCGAAGGCCAGGGTGGCCTGCGTAAGGATAAATACGCGGCTTTTTCTTTGGTGACGGCAAAAACAAATATCACTACGGGAACAACAAATAGTCCGATCTGACTTACAATCTGTAAATATTTCAAACGGAAGAGGGTCATAGGATCGGTGTAATCGCCCGACAGTCCCGGGTTTTCGATGAAATCTTTTCCGAAGAATGGGGTGGCGATGAGCATCCCGAAAAGGGTAACGAGGAGCAAGCTCGCGAAAATAATGATCATCAGCAGGATAAGCTTGAGCCAGGGGGGATGTTGCGCGAAAACCGGTTGGATTTGCATGAATGCTATTTTGTGACGAAATTATAAATAATTTTGTCAGCACATTCAATCCCCACCATTCCTTGAGAGAATTTCCTTTTAAAACGAATTCGTTTCCCCTCTTCCTGGCGCCCATGGAAGAAGTTACTGATGCTCCCTTTCGAAAGATATGCAAGGAGTTTGGCGCCGATGTGCTCATTTCAGAATTCGTGGCCTCGGATGCGATAGTCAGAAAGATCGCGAAATCGCTTAAGAAATTTGAGTTTGAAGAGATCGAAAGGCCCCTGGGGATACAGATCTTCGGGAACAATGCACAGATTGTGTGCGAAGCGGCACTTATTGCGGAGGAATTTCATCCGGACTTCATCGACCTGAACTATGGCTGTCCGGTGTCGAAAGTCTGTGCCAAGGGCAGCGGTGCCGGAATGCTGCGAACGCCTGAACTGATGATGGAGATTACACGGGCAGTCTGTAAAGCAGTAAAAATCCCGGTAACGGCAAAAACACGACTGGGTTGGGATGATAAGAGTAAGGTCATTGCTGACCTTGCGGAAGGCCTTCAGGATTGCGGCATTGCGGCGCTCAGTATTCATGGTCGTACCAAAACCCAGATGTATAAAGGGGAGGCCGAGTGGGCCCTGATCGGCGAAGTGGCTTCCAATCCACGCATAACCATCCCGGTTATCGGGAACGGGGATATTGACAGTGCATACAGGGCCGGGGAAATGCGCAAGCGGTATCCGGTCGACGGACTGATGATTGGCCGTGCCTCCATCGGGAACCCGTGGATATTCAGGGAAATCAGGCATTACCTGAACACCGGAAACATGCTGATGCCGCCGAAAATAAAGGAACGTACGGAAGTTTGCCGCAGGCACCTTCTTGCCGAAATTGAATGGAAAGGCGAGCGGAGAGGGGTGGGCGAGATGCGGAAGCACTATTCAGGATATTTCAAGGCCATTCCCGATTTCAAAGCCTATCGCCTGCGCCTGATGGCGCTTTCCGATACAGCGTCTGCCATGGCGCTGTACGACGAGATCAGCAAACTTTAATAGGGCTGTTACAACTGCTCAATTACAGCAGCTTTCAGTAAGCCGTCCTCAAAGAGGTCGCACACATCCATACCGTCTTTCAGCCAGAAGGCTTTGATTCCGTATTTTTTTGCGGCATCCACGATATGTTTGGAATCGTCGATAAACAAGGTAGATTCCTTAGGGATTTTGCGCGACGAGAACACGTAATCAAAGATATCCCGGTCCGGTTTGCGCATTCCGAGTTTGAACGACAGGAACACTGCATCAAAAAGTTCTTCGAGCGATTTATAGCCGTAGGTTTCGGCCAGCTGCGGGGTATACAGTTTATAATGGATGATGTTGGTGTTGCTGAGCAGGATGGTGGAATAATTTTTTTTGGCTGCTTCCAGCATTTCAATCCGGGCGGGTGGGATACCGATAATGATTTCGTTCCAGGCGTCGATGATATGATCGTCGCTGATATGGTCGGGCAGAAACTGTTTCAGGTCCTCAACAAAATCCTGCTCGCTGATGCTTCCTTTGTCGAGCTGGTCGAAGATTCCGCTTTGCGTGGCCTTGGAGTATGTGTTACCGAACTGATCGGCACCGAGGTCGACAAAGGCCCGGATGGTTTTTTGAAAATCAATGTCAATAATAACTCCGCCGAAATCGAATATGATGTTTTGTATGTTCATTCAGGGTAAGATTTTTTTCAAATATAGAAACAAATTGCTACCTTCGCAGCCAATTTAACAAAAGTAGCGAAATTTTCGCTCCGGTCCCTTAGCTCAGTTGGTTAGAGCAGTAGACTCATAATCTATTGGTCGTAGGTTCAAGTCCTACAGGGACCACAGAAAGAAGAAACAAACCAAACCTAAAAAGTCGTACCTTTTAGGCTTGGCGAGGGAAACAAGAGGAAAAGCCAAAATAGAAAGTCTTAATATTTTGGTTCAATTAGGTCATCTGTGGGACATTTGTTAGTACACTGAAGTTTTTCTTAAGAAAAATGTACCAACAAAATGAAACCAACTCTAAATCTTATAGTTAGAAAAAGTAAGGTCAGCCGGAAAGTTACCGGCTATCTTTATTTACGGTTGACAATAAACCGGAAAAGTAAGTTTTATACATCCGGTGTAGGTGTAATCCCAGGCGGATGGGATCCAATGCGTCAGGTTGTAACTTTCCGGGATCCAGATTTTAAGAATAAAAACGAGTTGCTACAACTTTTTTATGAAAGAGCTGACAGGATTCTGCATGAGCTCCGAATGGATAGTTTTGATAACCCGGTTTCTTTTGATCAATTCGAAAATAAATTTCATACCCGGAAAGTCACCATGTTGGCAGATTTCTGCGAATTGTATAATGATGAGCGGAAAAATATACTTGAAAAAAGCACTCAAGACCGTTATAAGAGTTCAATAAAAAAAATCCGGAAATATGGTAATGTATCCCTATCTGGGATTGATTATAACTGGATGCGTGGATATGAAACCTATTTAAGAAACATATTGAAGCTTCAACATAATTCAATTGCAAAGGAAATAAAAATGATTATTTCAGTTTTGCATGAAGCGCGTAAAAGGGGAATAATATCTGAAAATCGTTTGTTGAGTTATTCAATCCGTTACCGCGAAGTAGACAAGGATTTTCTGACAATTGAAGAATTGCGCAAGTTAATTTTTAAACTCCAGGATCCGGAATTCCCGGACAATTTTAAAAAAGTGCTTTACTACTTCGCTTTTTCCTGTTTAACCGGGCTCAGGATATCAGATATCAAAAACTTAAAGCTTGCAAATTTTGATCAAGCCTTTACTCAAATTGATATAACAACTGTAAAAACGCATGACAGAATTCTAATGCCACTGAGCGGACCGGCGCGGATGATTGTTCAACAATACATGGAATATGACAAAAAGAGGTTTCAAATGACACGTTCGGACCTACCTTTCTTTAAGGTCTGCTCGGATCAACATAACAATATTGTCATACAAAATATAATGGTTGCTTGTGAGATTCAAAAGAAGATCACTTACCACAATTCTCGGCATACATTTGCGACAATTTGCAATCAATTAGGGTTGCCAATTGCAGTTACATCCCGACTGATGACTCATAAAACACTACGTATGACATTGCAATATGCAAAATTCAACGATCCCACACTACAACAAAATGTTGATAGGTGGGATCGGATTCTTGAGGTAGAGTCTGAATTAAGCAGCTGAAGACTGATCAGGCTTGTTGTTTGATGGTTTTCCCATATACTTCAGGACGGTTTCAACGGTGATGGCTCCCAGAGTCCAGGCCAAAAGTCCGACTACGCAATAAATAACCGTTGAATCAACGGTTATCCCTTGCGTAGCAGCTTTGACAATATTGGAAAGGAAGTATAAAAGAACAAATAAAGCGATTGCTTTACGGGAACCAGCGTTTGCTGTTCCGGCAGATTGATCTTGAAAAAAACCAGCAATAAAGTTTGCGAATTTCATAGGTGAATTTTAATTATCCTGAAATTGTTTTTCTACCCAAACAGAACCGATAAAGCGAAGTTCTAGTAAATCATCTTTTCCCAATACACGGGAAGCTGCACCTAAGTGAAGCCCTGTACCATCGTCAAATTTTACTGTATTAGTATCATCATTACCCCAGATTTCCAACAGTTGGCCTTCATATGTGGCGGCACCTATTTGTGGGTTTGCTGTTATGTCAATAGGGCCACCATCACCGTGAATTATCATTACACTTGTTGCAGAGGCTCTTTCTTGTGAGATACCAGAAACATTAATTTTATCATCCGGGACTATAGTAGAAATATTAATGGCTGCAATTACTTCATTGCCAAACCATGCTTTTGTTTCTACCTGAAAACCATAAGTTGGTGCGTTAGTACAGTTAATTCCTACTTTGTTTGCAGGACTTGTTACCCACTGAATGGCTGGAATGGAATTTACATCTTGTTTAAATGTGGCAATGTTGGGCTCTATGTATGAATTACCCAAAGTTAGCCTTGAAGCAATATCTGCTTTGTGCATATAGGCGGTATAGCTTACGGCTGCATAACCATTACTCATTCCCAAAATGAGTGAATTTGTTACACCGGTGTTAAAAGTTCCACCTGTTGTCCCAATCATGGCATTATCAGTTCCGGTTATAAAAACATCAGTACCGGCACTGAAATTTCCAGTAACTTTTAAGGAACCATTGATTTGAACGGAATCAGAATAAAATTTGATTGCATCCGTATTTTTTCCGGAAAACGGATATATATTGCTGGTATAAGAAGTATTCCAATACTGCGCTTTGGCTGTTAAGGCGAAAGCTGCAAAAACGAGTAATAAAAAAAGTTTTTTCATCGAAGTGTTATTTTAAGATTAAACAATAGGTAAATTTTTCATCAGGGTATAACTAAGCTTGCAATCTTTGTCCGGAATACAGACAAATTTTGTCTTATCCTGAAAAGAAATTTTGCAATTAACCGGACCGTAGGTTAATGAATCAAAACCGAAAGGGATAACGGTATAATTTTCACCATCTTCGAAAGGAATATCTAACATTACAGAAGTTCCCTGTCCAGCATTAAGCAGTACTTCCACTGTTTTACCCATCAATCCCCCCAGGCGTTGAATGTAGGCTTCGTTTGAAGGGAGTACTACAGTTTGTGGTTCAATTACGGTACCGCCATATTCTGCAATCAGGGCGCGGCAATAAGCGATTTGAGCAGTATCTTCACAATAAGTAAAACTTTGAAGTGCCATGTTGAGGGCTGCAACGGATGTTACGTTGTTACCCATCAGGTGATAGGACCATGCCATATTTAGTTGTAAATATGCCATCATCTTGTTTAATACGAGCATTAAATTTTCCATTATTACTTTGTTATTTGAAGGGTTTTTGAATAAGTAAATTTTGAAGAGGGGTTGTTAGAAGTGAGGGCTTGTTCAAGTCTGCGATGGGTAAAGAACCACCAGCCGGGCATTTTCTTTCCTTTATCTGAATAACGGTCTCCCCAATACACTACTTGAATAATGCTGTCAAAAGAAGAAATATTGATTTTTTGAGTGTCGCCAATCTTTATTCCGTGGACATTATAAAATGCATCACTATATGAAAAGACTTCAGCCGGCACCGTGTCCAGGACAATTGAGTCTTTAACTTGAGTGATAATCTCTTTTTCAGTAGAAAGAACATTTTCAGTATAATAGGTGATGCGCTGCGGCTTGATCCCGAGGTTCCTGAGTTCTTTTAAAACATCGGCGCTAATTCCATGTACAAGCTGCTTATTTGAATACTGTAGTACTGAATTTTTAGCGACCAGACGGCCATTCTCAGCTTTATAGTACTGCTGAATTTTGAATCCTTCTTCATAGCCATTTCGGATATTTGATTCTAGAATTTTTTTCGAAGCACGTAGCTGAAACATTTTAACTGTGGAATTCACTGCCACAAAAAGAATTAGGGCAGCAATAATACCGGCGATAATTTTTATCTTTAGACTCATGCTGTTTTACGGTTTTGGCAATTTTTTACAATACAAGAATTTAACTTAAGTTCCTTCACCTCTCTTTCAAGCATGGATATTCTTTTCTCCTGACCGTCATTCAGCTTTTTCCAAATGCTGGCGGCTTTGTCAAGATTATTTAATTCGCCATTTTTTAAATCAGCTTTAATTTTCAAAATCCAAATGAGAGATCCGGAAAATAGTGTAGTGATTACAATAAGATAAAAAGCATCCATTATCCTTTTATTTTTGTGAATAGCTTGTAACTATTGACGGCCAATAGTAAAACAAGAAGAATTAATACTATGATGTCAAGATATTTCATGAGCTTTTTTTTTGATCCCAGGATTTCAATTCATATTTATTGATGATCCATTCAAGTGTCTCATTGTAATTACTTGCTGTCGCGTATCCGCATTTTTCGAGCAATGCCGCTTGATCTTCTGGTGTTTTGGCAGCCATGGCCGGTGCGAAATTTGGTTTGAGCAAGATTCGGGAATGATCCTTAATGCTGTCGGAAATGCTTGGATATACGCGAAAAAGTGTCTGGTAATGTTCACCAGCATTTATAGCGGCTTGACGTGACGGGTAAATTATGTTGCTGCCTAAAAAATATGTGCTGGCACCATTAAACTCTTCACGCGTAGAATTTGAAACAACTTTTCCGGTCCATGACCGGCCTGCCTTGATACCAAATGCATTATTAGCAGCAACACGGATAGATTTGCCATAACCTGTTTCTAGTGCCATTTGAGCTAACTTAACGGAGGGAAAAATATTAGTGTCGTTAGTTGATTCAACCACGGCCGGTCCGTATGTTTTGAAAAATAAAGAGGGTTCCATAATTTATTTTTGAGGTGTAAAAATTTTGATGATAATAAAACCGATAATAGCGCATGCTATGATAATAGCTGATATGAAAGCATAGCGCCGTTGAGCGTTCGTTATCGTGATAGTGACTTCTTCTCCCCTGTTGATAGCCTCATCGATCAAGCTGACAAGGTCTTTTTCTGCCTGGTAGTTCAATACAAGATTGCCGTCTTGAACTTTATCTGAAATCAAAACACATCCTTCTGTCCAAGACTCGTCGATGCCGGCATGGATACGAATCCCTGAAAACATTGGGACATCATTAATGAGCGGCAACCGGCGACCAAGCTTAGCGGAATGGCTTACAATAACTTTGTATGTGCCGTATGGTATTGCTGTTTCTCCAGCAACCTTGACGTCTTGTTTTCTTACCAAATCCTCAAGTGCATAATATTTCAAATGCCCATTGACAAGTAACTTGTCAATCGTTTTATCTGAACCAAACCATTTGCGGATTAAAGTGAGTTTCATTGATTAAAGAATTTAATTTCCCCAATAAGAAATCTCGTTGCCTATACCTTTTCCTTTTGGTAGGAGTCCTTTCGATTCCAGTTCTTTTATTTTTACAGTATCAACAAAAGAAGCAGAAGGTTTAATAGCGGGGGATTCTTGGGGGGGTGCTGTGTCCGGGGAATTTGCGGCGGCTGATGATTTCAATGGGGGAGTTTCATCTACAGTTTCCTTAGGTTTCTTAATAAAAAGAAAGTAGGCCCCAATCGCAAGGCCGGCAATAAGAAGTATGAAAATTATGATGATTAAGGGCTTTTTCATAGCTATGCTGTTTTGTGTCTAAAAAACATGAATGCGATCAGGATCGTAAGGATGGCCACAATGATCAATGCTATAGCAATCTTCACAATTGAATCATTGTCCAAAGAGATGGGAAGCTCAGGAAGATTCCCTGTTTCCTCAATATTTTTAATCAGTTTACTATCCCAGATTGACATACTTGTACAATTTATAATGAGCAATTTTCTTTTAATACATACACTCTTTCACCACTGGCGGTAATTACGATAAGCCAATCCTCTTGTATAGCTACAATAACGCCTATGTATTCTCCTATGCGGAAGTTTCCGTATAAATCAGAGGTTATACTGTAATTGCCTAAAATGCTTTTTTCTCCCTTGTATCCTTGCGTTGCTGTTTTTGCTTTTACTGACTGTCCGTTTTGAAAAGAAGGTATTTCTGAAAGCCCAGTGCTGGAAGCGGCATGTTTCTCCGCGGGAGCGCCAGCAAGCTTTGCAAAATACTTCTTGATTAAGTCCATCCGGGAATCAATCAACTCTCTATATCCTTGCTCCGAAACTGTGTCATAACCAGCTTTGTCTTTGAGCACAGCAAGGGTTTTATTGCCAAACTTTCCATCGGTTGCCAAGTGGGAATCAAATGCGATGTTAAGAGCAGCTTGAAGATACTTTACCCGGGTTCCGGAGCTACCTATTCCCAACGGGAAACTGTCATTTTTCCATGATACGCGAGCATCAGCGGGTGTGTCATTGGGTACTTCTTCCGGAGTCCTGTTTTTCTTGTAATTGGAATAGACAATAATTGCCACAGCCAAGACCGCGACAATTATGAGAACAATGATATAGGGCTTAAGTTTAAATTTCATTTCAGAAGATTTTTGAGTACCAGGGTTCTTCAGTAGTACGGTCCAATGAATCAATTCCCTTTGAAATCACTTTATAAGCAACGAATGCAAGCAAAAGAAAAAGAAGTATTGCAAGCATTATATAGAGCGCATTTTTAGTGGTTTCCGGGGCCATGTGTTAAAATTTGTAGTCAATACCTTTTTTGGAAAGAATTTCATTCACTTTGGCAATTTCTTCCTCGTCCAATTCGCTTGAAATCCAGCTTCCAAGTCCGCTGTCACCTTTTGCAGCCAATGGGGCAAAAATGATTTCACGCCAGTCTGAAGAACGCTGTCCAAAAACACTCATCAACATAAAAAGATCATCAATAGTGCTGAGTCGCTCTAAAACCCTGTAAATAGCTTCTTCGTCAGTTCCAAAAACATAGTTAAATGCAGCATCAAGGGAGTCCGACATTGTGACAAATTCAGCATCCTTGAGAGTCACATTCTTTTTATCAATGGAGTTAATAATTCGGTTTTCGTTTTTCTCCTCTGGTGTTTGTTTGAACGAGTTGATCAAGCTTTTAACAGCAATGATGACAATCACCAAAACGATAATGCCGATAACACAGATAATGATGATATTTTTAAGCTTCGGAGTGATCATCTTAATGTTTTTTACGGAATACGAAAAAAATCACAATAGCTGCCAGTAATACCAGGACTAAGCATAAAACCATAATTCCAACTGTTTTTGGCATTCCCAAAAACTTTGTTTCAGCATTAGGATCGACAATTGCAAATCCGTCTGCTGTTGAAACTGTGGCTGGATTTCCATCAGTACCACGCACAACACCAATAACACCATTGACGGAATTTGTCACCTGAGAAGTAGTATCAGCAACTCCCTTGATGTTGTCAAGGGTCCGGGAAAGCCAGGTGCCGCCTTTAGCATCGTTTTTGACTTTTTTAGCTTCCTTTTTTGCTGCTTTTTTCTCTTTTCGAGCGACCTTACCGGCGCCATTATCATAAGGGTCGCCGCTAAAATAAAATGTTTGAGCCATGGCTTATTTTTTAATGAAAGCGAAATAACCTACAAGAGAGAGTATCCCCAATGCAAGGGCAACTGTTACAATAATTCCAATAGTTTTTGGCATGCCCAGAAATTTTGGATTAGCTGTTGGATCAAGTGAACCATCAGATTTTGTCTGAATGGAGTTTTCTTCACTTCCTGAGCCGAAAATATCGCTTGCTGTTTTCAAGGTTTTATCAAACCAAGAACCCCCATCACCCTCACCTTTTTCAGCTTTTGTCGCTTTAGCATTCGCTTTTATAACCTTTGCTTCTCCTAATGCCTCAATGCGAACTCCTTTAGCTGCTTTTTTATCAGTTTTTACAGCATAGCGTTCGTTTTTTAATGCTTTTTTGTCTACTCTCAGCTGTTTTTTTTCTTGACGACGAGCTTTTCCAGCACCATAATCAAACGGATCATCATTAAGATGATAAGATGTATTTGAAGCCATGGTATTGTCCATAAGTCTTAATTTTAAAGTATTGTATGTTTCCAGGGCGGAAGTGTTGCCGTTGATTTGATAGTCATAGCGCAAAGCGCGCATAAACTGAGCAGCCAATCTTTCAAGGTGTTCAGGATTATCAAAAGGAAGGTTGCGCGAAAGGGAAAGAACTGATCCTTTTAAAGATTGAGGAAAATCGCCTGCAAGTTGTTGAAATGCGAATTTGTCTGCTTCAAACTCAGAACGAGTGTTTAATAAAAAATGACCGGCCTCATGACCTAAAATATATTTTAATTCAGGATAGGACGCATTATTTACGGTTGATTGATTTAGGGTAATATCACCGCTAAGGCGATGTACACGGGCAGGGTTAGCCCCCATTCCGGTTTCTGTTTTTATTGCCCCAGGATAACCGTAAAATATTTTGTCAAGGCCGGTCATTTTATAATTGTTAGAAGTGAAAATTATAATTTGCCCTTTAAGGATTTGCCTGCTTCTTTCATGCAAGTAGTCCATTTTTTCTTAGGGCTTGCTTTGCGAATCGCTTTGGCTTTGGTGGTAATCGCTTTACCCATTTTGCCAAGTTCTTTCTTGCTCAACTTTGCCATGAAAATTATTTTTTGTGAATGATAAGTGCTAAAATTAGAAGTACAAAAACAAGAAGGATACTGGTCCAGATAAAGACATTCCAAATTTTCTTCTGTTTTATAGCTTCCTGCTCTTCGGATTTATTATTTGTAGAAGCCTGAGCAATTGCTCCAACACCGCTTAAAAAGCCGGTAGCATCATGCCAGAACTCCTGAAACTTATTGTAATCCTTTCCGCTTTCCGTGGTAGTTTCTCCCTCGGCATAATCGAAGGAAAAAACACGAAATAGGTCAGATAGGAATAAATCACCGCAAAGAACATAGGCCGATAAAACAGCATCGACATCCAGCTGGCCAGTGTATCCTGTATACTCATAGAGCAGCCTTTTCAACCCCTGGGGGTTTTCAAAGATGAGCTGCTCTATGAGTTTAATCAGGTAATCCACTGAACTTACTTTTTCAGTTTGCTCAAGATAGCTGCAATTGAAGCTTTGCCAGGAGTAGAAGAAACGGGAGTTTTAACAACACCACGAGCTTTCACGCGTAAATCACGAGGCCTCATAACACCAGCGGTACCTTTGGCAATGTTTTCACTAGCTTTTACTGCTTTGTTAAACAGAGTAGCTGCGCTGTTTTGAATAGCACCAATAGTTTCGGTGATCGTAATTGTAACTCCAGCATCGATGTCCATTGTAATGATCGTTTGATCGTCACGCTGTACATTGTAAACTGAAAGATCCACTTCAATTTTTTCATTACGCTGCTGAGAGGTAAGAAAATATTTGAAAAGATTGATTCTTTCTTCACCAAATTTGCGGAAGGGAGAAAAGCGCTGAACAAACATCATTTTGTTATAAGCAGCAATGTTCACAGAACCATCACTGTTATTGGTAGCTTGAATCACCATGTTAGTAACGCGGAAGGCGTTACGTTTAGAGAATTCAGTAAAACCATCAATGCCGGCAATCGTACCAACACCAGTTCCAACGACAGTCTTTTCGCCAACGGTTTTCATTACACCATCTTTTAAATAGCAGTCAGCTCCAAAACTGTTTTTAAGAACAGTAGCATCAGTAATTGCACCATTTGCCAGGGCAACGGTGATCTTACTCGAAGTATCATTATTGATAGTATATGATACTTCTACTCCGCTTATTTTCTCATTGCGGAAGCTGGTAGCATTACCAACAAAGGAAATAGAAACATCTTCACTCCCATCAAAAACATCTTCTTCATCCAATCCGTCAAAATTTTCATACGGATTATTGCCGGCCATATTTTCGTATGGGTTTCCGCCAAAAGAATCAGAAAGCTTTGCCATGGCCAAAGCTTCAATTTCCTCGCGGGAAAGTGATGCTAAGCCAGGAAGGAATCCAAGGGATACCCCGGTAGCATAAATAGGATCAAGAAAGATCCCGCAAGCAACGGCCACAACAGCCAGAAGAATAAAAACAACTTTGAATTTCTTTAAGAAATTTTTCATTTTGCAAAAGTTTTAATGATAAATAAATGATTTTAATTACTCTGCGGGAGTATCAGTGGCAGGCGTAGCCGGATTGTTGCTAACAGCGCGGCTCGATCCAATTCCCAAAATGTAATTACGGAGTTCCAGGGAGCCGTCAGAGGAAGCAACCAATTTACTTTTGGTTGTAAACTGAGCTATCACAAGGAACAGAACCAATGCACCGACGATAATCAGGATGATTCCAAGAACTTTGTTTGTCATGATAAAGGTTTTTTTTGTGGATAAATTTTAATTGAAAAGCAAAATTTGCACATTATCAAAACCCTATAAGAGGAAAGAGGGATTTATGAAAGGAACTGAGGGGAACAGAAGATCAAAAAAATACCCCAATACGAAAAGTACAGGGGTATTTGAAACAAAATCAAAAATTCTATATATCAAGTTTTCCGCAAATAAACTCTACAACAGGAGGCGTCAAAATTTTTTGACGTTTATTATATCCTAGCGGTGTTATTTGTGAAAAATATAGCACATTCAACCAACGGGCCATTGTTGCCTCACTGATGTGCAATATAAGCCTAAGCTCTTTTTTGCTGTATGACCTGTATTTAACTGGTTTACTCAACTTTTTTGAGAGGTTTTTTAACTTCTTGTACTTTTGATAGTTTTTTAACCCGCTCATCGTACATGGTAAGAAAGCGGCTTCGGGAAATAACGCGAGAGTTTATCGCTTCCATTTCAATAAGCAATCGCATGCGAGTGAGCGATGAAAAGGGGACTATTTTTAATAAACTGATCCTTCTTTGAATTGCATTATACAAAGCTTTATCAAGAAGAATTACTGTGTGATAGTACTCGATTTTTTCTTTTCCGGGATCTATGTTTTGATCCACATTGATGGTTTCTGTTTTCATAAATTAACGTTTTGGTATAAGTTCCAGGGAATGTTTTTGTGATTAGGTATTACTGAGGTATCGCAATATATTTGAAATCCTTTGTTTTTGCAGTCTTCAGCAAAAAAACTATCATCATGGATCCTTACCTGGGGATCCGTTCGAAAAGGAATTTTTTCGAGGACCCGTCGGCTGATCAGCAAGCATCCCATACCTATAGAAAATACTTTTTTAATAGTTCCGTCAATAAAATGAATAGAACCGGGCAGTGACAAATTTTGAGTTTCCCGGATGTCTCCGGTTTCCTCGAATTCCTGTATCATCAGCGGAGAGTTTTCGCCGGCACCCAGAAAATACGTAAACCCGACAAGATCTTTATTGAGGGCCAAAAGGTATGATAAAGTGTTCTTCGGTGGGAAAACGTCGCATTCCAACGAAAATAAGTGGGTGTACTCACACTGCAAAAAATAATTCCTGATATAGTTACGTGAAAGGGAAATGGCGTCATAATTGTTTTTAAGATGAGTTGAAATATAATCACAACGCAATCCGGTTAGCCGCTCAACTTTTCTAGCATGCGCAGATGAGTTGGAATTATCTGCTAACAATACATCGCACATTCCGGGGTATGCCCTGATAATTTTTTTCACATGGGCTGCCCATTGTAAAATCACGTAATCCTTATGAGATGATATAGGGCAAGCAATCAATATTCGTTCATTCATCTTTTAATGATTTCATAGTAATGAAAATCGTCTTTCGATTTTGAGTTAATGCGATTCTGAGCAGCAACCATACGATCATATTCACGCATCACTTTTTTGCGCTCTGAAATATCATCCTGGGTGTTAAATAGAATGAAGTAGTTGGCAAATGTGAAAAATTTGGGGGGCACTTCTGTAAATCCATGGCCAACAGCAATGATATCTGCCTGCATCTGGCGACGCCGGATAAGAAACCGGTGCACTTCCTGATCAGTATTGGCATTCAGATAAGACCGGCAATCATCAAGAGCCACAATACCATCACGGAAGTTTTTAGAAATGTCCTCCATGGTAGAGCTATCTTCATAAATACATTTGCGGATTCCTTTGTAATTGAAATCTGATGGTTGCTTCGGGTTCATCCATTGGTATTCCGGCCACTCAATATCATCTGGTGTAACAATAAGGGCTTTGCCTCCTTTTTTTGCCTCAGCTTCAATAAGCTTTTTAAGCAAGGTTGATTTTCCAGTGCCATTGTAGCCTAGCAGAATTAATAAAGATGTGCTTCTTGACATTTTTATTTCATTTCTTTAAAATCCACCTTTTCGGGTACCGGAATTTGTTTTTGTTCAACCTTATCAGCTGGTATTTCTGGGGATTCGGTTTTTGATAGCTGTCTTTGCTGTTTTTTAAACATCTCCATCATAACGAGCCGGTCAGCTTCTGCACGTGCAGCTTTTTCGATCAATGCTTTATTTGCGCGGCGATCCTGAAGAGCATCCTTATATTTTGGTCCGTACATCAGGAGCATCCCAATAACAACTCCTATCCAAGGCGGAAGGTGTGAAGTGGAATCTTTGCGCATTTCAAAGATTTCATTTTCCAAATCCTTGATATCTTCAGCATTGCATTTATAATCTTCCATGTCTTCATCCATGGCGATAATTGAACAAATGAATGCGTGAAGCTTGTCGTTGTTATTAGCCAGGAACCTTGCTTCCCATCGGGCACGTTTTTCCCGAAGTCCTTTTTCTTCAGGAGTTTCTTTTTTTGTAGATAGGGGAGCGCCAGAAGGAAATGACGGTTTTTGCTCAATGACGTCCTTACCCTCATTAACGTTTTCCCGTGGTTGCTCCATTTCTGAAAGCAGATCGTCTAAACTGCATTTTATGGACGTCTCGGCCGTAGATGTATTTTGTGGGGTAATTATGATGGGTGTATTAGCGGGGGCTTGCTCCGCTACCTTCTGATCAATTACGCCAGTATCAGCATTAAGCATAAGGTCTATTTTAAGGTATTGTAAAAATCAACAGCCTGAATAATGGTGGGAACCTGTTCCTGCTTTTTGATTTCAAAAAACCAAGTGATTATTTTGTCCAGGTTAGTGATCAAAATGGAAAGATCAAAATTTACAAGCTGACGAGTGATACGATTGTTTTCATCAATGATAACAATTGAAACTATCAATTTTCCATTGGATTCAAAAATTGTAAAAATAGGTTCAACTTCTCTAGGTTGAAAAGCAAGGGTTTTTTTAACAACCGAAAGCCAGGATATGAATTCTGGAAGAATTTCGAGGATCATGGGGGATATCATCCCAACGGCGGCACGGACCGCCTGACGTTTAATAAAATCCATAATTGTGGGTGTTTTGATTATTCTTTAAAAGATTCGCGCATTTCTGCAATTATTGCAGATTTTAGAACTCGTGGATAATAATCCCAAGGACCCTTGATGGTAAACCCAACAAAAAGACGTGCAAGAATCTCATCATCGGAATAGTCAATGCCCCGCTCCAGAAGCAAACGGCGAGTTTCTTCCAACATGGCTTTTTGCATAGGAGTAAAAGTGATAAGAACTTGGTTCTCTCCAACTTTAGCCGGTACTTCCACAGAAACTTCCTTAGTGATTTCGACTTTTTCAGGTTGACGATTTTGAAGCTCCTCGATCTGAAGTTTTAATAATCGGTTTTCCTCCTGAGCTTCAGCCATCATTATTTCAAATTTTTGTGCAATAGATTGAAGGGTTAAAACCTTTTCTTCAAGCATTGGATTCAGCTTTTTAAGCTCCTCTAATTCCTTAAGATTACATTTGGCCGTATTCTGGTTCAAAGCGGTTTCAAAGAGAAGCCAGAACGCTTCCGCGGGCTTTAAGTCACCATCAGTACCAAACACAGTTTCGTAATTTTGTTCAAGGATTTCTTTACGCTCAGGAGAGAGGTAAACCCCAAATGAATTTTTGCGAAAAAAATAGTTTTCTTTACTCATAAGAATTATAAATAAATGATAATCAATTAATGTCGAAACAGTTTTGAAACTATTTCTTAAGACTTTCTTAAGTGTTTCTAAACACTTTCTAAACACTTAAGAAAGTCTTAATATAAATATCTTAACTTGCTGACAGCAAATGTATAGAATATTATCAGTTAAAGTAAAGGTTTAAGTAAGAAAGTTATTAACACTACAAATCAATTATTTACAAACTACAAATCAATCAACAATTTATGAAAACAAAAAAAATCCGGAAATATTTATCTCCGGATTTTCTAACGTTGTCTTAATACTTGCTTACCTAAGTAATGAACGGGAGTACTGTGAACGGGTTATGTTATACTTTGTAAATGCTTTCTTTTTAATTATCAACAAATTAATAACATCTTCCATGTTGTACTTAAGACAGAGCCTTCGCTTGGATGGATTGCGCCAATCTTTGAATAAAGTAAAAATGTTTTGTTTATACTGTTTTGTGGTTCTCTTAATACCGAACATTTCCTCCAGAGCTGCCAATTTATAGGATTTCAGTCCAGGGATATACCGTCGAAAAATCTTAAGTAGATTAATGCACTTGTACTCTTGGCGAATATCAATTGAAAAGTACTTTTCAAGCATCCCGATGTCCGGTCCATAAATGAAAATAAATTCAACTCCTTCGAGAAGCGTTAAGAAGTTTTTTTTCGTGAGGCTTTTACCGTAAAGCTGGCCTTTCTTTCTCAGGGTGTAGGCGTACCCAATCAGGAATACATCCTGATCTAGTGTCCATTCAACATCAATGTAGATTTCCATTTTTAATTATGGTTTTAGTTAATAATGGAAAAACATACGACACATAACTAAAAATGTTGTATAAAATAATACATTAATGTAAAGCGCCGAAAAGCCCGGATAGCGCACTATACGTCCGGGCTTTTCGGCGGCGGGCAAAAAACAGCCCTTTCCAATTACGGAAAAGGCTGTTAATCAATTGGAACTTAATTAATTTTGTTATCTAAATAAACCCGACATCAGCAAAAGATGAATATACATCTCTGGCCATTACAATATGGTCAAGGATTGGAATGTCCAAAAATTTTCCTGCTTCGATTAATTTGTTTGTGATTTTAATATCATTCTCAGAAGGCTTGACATTACCAGATGGATGATTATGAGAAAGAATAATGCTTGATGCATTAACTTTCAGGGCATTTTGAAATACAAGTTTTGGATCCACTATGGTTCCGGATGTTCCACCTTGGGAAATTAATTTATAACATAATGCATGGTTTGAACGAGTTAGAAAAATAGCGTAGAAACATTCTATATAATCAAGATTTTCCCAATAATTCGGAATACTGCATAAATAATCATAAGCTTGTCGAGAGCCTATGATCTTAGTCCGTTCGGAAGCTGGAATTTTGTTTATATAGGTCGTTTTAATTTCGGCCACGTTGGATAAATTCATGGGTATAATTTTTATTTGATTAGTGTACCTGATCCTGAGAAAATAAGTAACAAAGTGGAAAAAGTTTATATGTTTCCTCGTTCGGTTCTTCGTTTTCCTGCATTACTTTACTATGCGCCGCAATCGGTTGCCCCCAGATTAAGGCCGCATGTGATCCCTTAATAATTGTTTTGCCTTCTTTTTTCCATTGGTAAAATGTCTTAAATTCCTTGTTCCCGGTGGGATTGTGCAGAAACATCATAATAAGGTCGTTAATTTTAAAGCCTGCCCAGCGCATTGCTTCATTTTCATTTTGAGCATTTTTTACTTTATGCTCTCGAATCCTGCGCAATTTATTAGAAATGGAAGATAATACCTTCCTTTTCTGAATTGATGCAGATACCTCTTTATTTTCCTGTGTGGGGTGTGTTTTTTCTGTAAAATTCATATCTTTGTCCTCCAAATTTTTAAGTATTAAGAGAGCGCACAAAATTGTAGTTTTGGCGCTCTCTTTTTTTATTACAATGTGGCCGCTTCAATTTCTATTTCTGTCGCTGCAATGTCTTTTTTGATCTCAGAAATAATAAAATCCCTTACCTTTTCCACATATCGCACACTTGATGTTTTGAACTCATTGTTATACTCTGCCCCGTCTTTTAGAATTAAAATATCATTATTACGGGTACTAGTGTACTTAAACTCCTGTATTTTCAACAGGGTAGCGCGCAAGATGGATAAGCGCGAATAAATACCGGAAAACTTTTGTATTTTTTCCAGTTTTTCATCCAAGGTATTATGCACCTGGGGCATTTCGGTTTTTTTCTGCTCCTGGCTATTTGCCGGTGCGGTTGTGGAGCTAGTTTCTGTTTTGCCGTTCTTAACGGTTTTTTTCATTTCTACGGTTTCCATTTTTGTTAAGTATTAGATTAATAATTAATTACAGTATAAAGATACTACATAAACATACACAAAACAAGTATTTACTATCTAAATAACAGGCATTTAGATAATATTTTATTTTATAAAGTAATGAAAAACAATATAATACAAAAAGTATGTATAATTTAAATTTAGACTAAACAACACACAAGACGCTTAAATACAGATATTTACAAAGTATTATATTTGTGCAAATCGCTGCCTGATGCCTTCTTAAGCAACCAGAATTAACCGATAAGGCGGAGTCAAGGGTACGGATAAAAAATTTGCCCAGAAAGGGAGGTATTCAAAATTTTTATTCGGACAAATGCTTGCCCTTGACTTAAGACGAAGAGGGGTATAATTTTGCGCAAAGAAGGCTCAACAAGCGATCATGAGCCACTGGTAGGGGGTGAATACCTTATATGAAGCGAAAGGGATTGTAGCGGCATCCTTTTTGAAAAAAAGATATAGCAAAAAGCCCGGTGTCCTGGCATTCGCCAAAAATAATAATTATCGGTTTTCAAGGCAAAATTAGCGCATAGACATGCTTGATGAAAAATGTCAGTACATTCTGACAGTTTTGACATTATGGCAGTGAAAAAAATGACTAATTTGAATTGAATATCAACACAATAAAACTTCAATTCTAATCGAAAGTAATAATCTGATATAATATTAACGCATTAATATGTTAAGTTTTAATACCTTATAGGTAAAAATACTATTTAGACAATTTCTAAATATCTCAGGCATAGCAAATTGTTGAAAAGTAAAGAGAGACGAAATTGTTAATGGCATAACCCTTGACAATCTCGCCTCAATGGTAGAGAGTTGCCTACCCTAAATAGTATCAAGACTACAAATGTAGTGCTTTTTTTAAATTGGCAATCACCACGAATATACTCCCAGTGGATGCGGTTGGGAAAAAATACATTAAACACATGGTAACAGGTAACACTGGACAAAAATGCGTTGATGGCGGGATTTATTATTGCTCGATTCATAAAAGCAACGAAATCCCCATTGCAAAAGGAGACACTTTTCCTCCTTGCAATTATACTGGTGTAAGCCACGGAGCTACGTGGATACAGAAGTATAAAGCGTAGTAAAAAAGAAAGCTGCTGTGAGGCAGCTTTTTTTTTTGACCCTAAAAATCATAATATTTTTGTGTCAAAATCATATTGGTAGTGCTTTGGAGTACTCATAGATTTGCGCCCAAAATAGCAGGTATTAAGAAAATCACTATGATTTTCAATTTCTTCAGAACTTATAATGCTTGGAAACTCATAACAAGCAGAAATCACCTGGACCCCGTTATTATTGCCAAAACAAGCCGAAAGAGCCTCTGTGCTGAACCGAAAGTAATCATATGGGTAGGCATGCAGTGGGAAGCAATGATGCGTCTGAACGAAAACAAGGCCTCCGCGCTTAAGGCACTTTGAAATTTCAAAGGCGGCCAGATGTGGATATTTGAAGTGCTCAAAGGTGCTGCAAGAAATTATAATATCAAAAAATTCTTTACCAAAAAATCGAGAGAGCTGATGAACATCGGCCACGCCATCAACGTCTGGCCCTGCTTTTATATCTGTGCCGATCCATGCGCTATGGTGCGGTACGAAATCTTTATGAAGGGTTGATCGGCCAGGGATGCTTTGCAAAGTTCCCAATTCCAAAACTAAAGGATGATCGATTTCCTTTGCAGCTTCAATAAATAGTTCAAGTGATGTATTCATGGTTTATTTTTGAATGATTCAGTTTCGCTTAATGTGCAACAATTAAAATTTATTGTATTATTGGTCGCCAATATTCCACCTTGCAATCAGGAAAACCAAGTTCAGCAAATCCAAATTTATCGCACCATCCATTTTTATATCTGTAACCCAGCATTTCAGTCCCATCAACTAATTTGGTTTCCACCATTATGCTTCTGCCATCTTCTTTCTCTATTGGCAAACTTTCCTTTACTGAAATCCATAAATTTTTACAATTTATAACAGCAGGTTTAATTAATTGCTTTTCCCTGCTTTTAAATAGGTTCTTGATAAATTTTACCATTTGTTTTTCAATTTCAATTTATGTTATTTTCACGCAACTAATCAACCTACATCTCGTTATGATTTTTTAATCAGGTTCAAGTTCGTGATATCTTTTAATTAGTTTGTAATGATACCCGGTAAAATATACAATGAGAAAACTAATAATAGAAATTGTGCTGCAACAAACAATAAAACACGGAAAAAAATAACAAAAAGTTTCACGTAATTTCCATTATAATTTTCACACATAAGCCAGCTAACGAGAGCATTTTCAATTCTGTTTAAATATTTCATGTTATACGTTTTTTTTAATGAATGATCCGCCTTCTAAAAACTTTATATTTTCACTCATTACGCGTAATTTATTAATCTGCGCCTGTCGGGTGTCCGTCTGGGGCGGTGTCCGTTTGAATATTTGGTATATTGTCATTTGGTAAAATTTTATGTTTGTTGACCTTTGCTTTTATCAATACAGTCAACTTTAATTGGTTTATTGTGTTTTTTAAACTTTTCGTCAATAAGGATTCTGAGCAATTGTTTTACATTTTTGCCGGTCATATGCTCAAATGTGTTATTCATCTCATATAGTGGAGTATTGGGCTTTATGGCCGTTTTTCCGCTGTAGCTGATATGCTCTGGTTTGAAAATAACTAGCTCGGTTTCTTCGATTGGCACCTCCTGAAGAGTGATTGGATTAATTACAGTTTCGGAATTGGCCTCGGAAAGAAATACTTCATCATCAGAATCAAATCGATTGAAGCAAAGGGCTGGCTCCTTGTAGAATTTACCGTAACGGCTGTAAAGCCTTTTCCCCTTTGTATTTTGAAGAATTTCATTGATAAGGAAAATATTGAAATTTCCATCAGGAAGTTTCAATGAGTCGTTTTTAAAATGGTATTTTATGCACTCAAGAATAGCCCGGGTGTATAGTTCCAAAATAGCCGTTTTACATTCAACAGGATCCTTTATTGTCTCATTGATGCGCTTTTGTTCACCTTGTATGTAAAACTTCTTCCGAATAATTACTTTCCCTTCCGGAACACTGGTATATGTGCCGTCTGGTTCTTCAAAGGTTTCAAGCTTATCGCTGTCCTTCATTTCTGTAATGTACTGGCCGTTGTCACCCTTTTTGTAGATATAAAGTGATTCAACCCATACTTTTGTGGCCCCGGTCATTTCTTCCCAGGCTTCTTTCAAATGATTACGGAATTTTTTAAGATGTGAGGTGTGAAGGAAAGCAAGGCTATGAGCATGAATGTGAAGTCCGTTATGGCCTCCTGTTACTTCTAGTCCATATTCTCCAGCATATACATAGTGTTTCCACCAGTCTTGTTTTCGCATCAAGTTAAAAGCTTCGATTAGCTCCTTGGCATAAAATTTTTTACCATTATATAAGCCATCCTTATGGGGAAGAGTAAGCGTTATATGAACAGGCGTGTAGTGCTCGTGGATGTCGGTTTCTTGCAAAAATTTATAATAGACAGAACGGATCAACTTGCTTTTTTTCCAATTCCAGACCGGGTCGATCCTGTTTTTACTGAAGAGGTGGGCGTTGGTAAATACTTCCTTCTGGCCAGAGGAGTTTTCAAATAGGCTTCCGATTGATTCTCCAAAGTTTCCAAGATTGTAAAACGTTCGTACAAGTTCACCACAATTTTCAGCTATGGAGTTAAAAATGTCATGTGACTGAGTCATGCGCTTAAACAAACTGAAATTTGAAGGCATTTCGATATTGAAATTGTTTTCGATAAACTCTTTGATCTGCCGGCGGAGCTCAATGGTTTCTTTTCTCTTCCAAGAGAGTTTTGCGCTGTAATTCCGATTGGCTTCTAGTCGCTTTATGTTTTCGGTTAAATCCTGAGGTTTCAAAGTGAAATATTTTGATGAATTAAAAACCAGTTGTTCGTATAATTATCAAGTTAGGTTTATTTACATGGTTTCCATGCAAATACAAAAATCAGTTAATGACCAAATTTTCAAAATTTGACGGGTTTATCGACCTAATAGAATCCGAAAAAAATTCTTTGATTTTATTGACCTTTGATAGAATGCTGTCGTGTTTTGACTTACCGGGTCCAGGGATAATATTTTTAAGTAAACCATCACAAAGATCATTAATGGTTGTTGTGATGCTTTCTAATGGCTGTGATTGAATTGCTGATAAAATGCGATCTATTTGATTAAGTTTCTCAATATACTGATCCTTGAGTTGACACATTCTCATTGTGTCTGGATGCCAGTAATTAGTAAAAACCCATCGACGTTCAGACGTGATGGATTGAATTGTTGTTGAAACTTGTTTTGCGATTATAGGCCTTAGGGCTTTGAAAATTTCTTCCGCTGAAGATGCGGTAAAAATTCCGGCATCTTTCTTTTTGCCGGAAATAGCATTCTGCCATTGGCAGGTATATACAACATCAAATAAGTCGTTTGATTTCCAGATTTTAATGTTAAGCATATGGTTGTCGGTTTAATTTGTTATGGGTTTTTTTCTTTAGAGTCGCTCTCCGACGAAACTGTCTTGCTTTTGAGCCAGAAGGGCGGGGGTGGCGGCTCATGCCCTATTATCCACCCCCTTTTCTGGTAACCGACTGTTTGCATCGTGTCGGACTCTAAAGCCCGGAGACGCACCCCTGCGGAGCTCCGGGAATGTCATTATTAAACTGGCGGATTGTTTTCTGAGTCTTCGTGAGCTTCAGATGCCAGTTCCTGATCAGTAGGCTGAACTGTTGTGTCTTCTTTTTCTTTTTTGTCAAGAAGATCAACTTCAGACACGGAAATTCTTGCATCCACTGCGGGGGAGTTGCTTTTATTCATATAGGCACCAAAGGAAAGCTTGCCAATAACGTTGACGCATGCACCTTTTTTTAAGAATTCAGCAATTGCCGTGTGACTGGTCCACATTGAGCATTTATACCAGTTTGTAGATTCTTTGTCGTTTCCCTGCTGGTCCTTGAATTTCTTATTTTCAGCTATGGAAAATTCAACGACTTTTTGTCCTTCGACTTCTTTTACTAGGGCATCACTGCCGATGTTTGCTCTGCGCACAAAAATTGTATTCATGTTAATTTGAATTAAGTGATTAATTATGGTTTATTTGGATAGGTATTCATTAAGGGCGGAGCGGGTAATCTTCCCGTCCGGAGTGGTTTTTAAATGACCTTTTCTGATCAGGCGCTTGATGCGGTCGTACCCGCCCAGGCATCCTATTTTTTCAAGTTGTGTGATTGACAAAACTTCATCGGCCGTCGTGCCGGCCAGCTCCCGGATCAAAGTATTCTGATGTAAAATCAGATCTTTGAGTTCGGAAATGTCTTGTTTTGTAGCGAGGTCTTGAGGGTTCATCTGCGGAAAATTTGTCGTGAATTATGCATTTAGGTAATTGAGCAACCATACCTTAAAGCCGGTCCATGCAATATTACTGCGTTCAATTTCTTCAAGGTTCTGCGCGAATTGCTCTACTGTCTGATCTTGCCGGTCGATTGAATAATACATTTCTTTCAATTCAGTAAATGAATCAAACCAACTGCTCAGCTCTGTGATTTCATCATAAAGGATCCCGTTACTGATTTTATTTTTTTCCAAAAATTCACTTGGCCGGGGTATACCCTGAAATTTCATAATCAGAAATGTGTAGAGCAATGTAAATTCCTTAATGAGCCAGTAATCTGTACCGGATAAAAGCCGTGTAAGCTTCTTTTCTGAAATGCCCAAGATGTCGCTCAGTCGATCAAAATCGTAATGGCTAAGACTGGCGGCCAACCAGAGGGGGAGTGTTTCGGGAGCCGTTCGTTTGGATCCTTCAATGTTTTCTATAAACAATGTGTTGATTTGCGAAGAGTTCATATGTACGTATTTAAAATTTATGAAACTTATATTTGATTTATTCGTATGAATTCTTAAATTTGATTCGACAAATGTACATTCAAACATAACTCAAAACAACTAAAAGTATAATTAGTAACAAGTCTAAATATAAGACAAGTGATAAATACGCTTAAAATAAAACAGTTAATTGAAGAAAAAAAAATTCTGCAAAAAGACTTTGCTGATAGTTTAGGTATAACGGTACAGGGACTTCAACACATTTTTAGGCATAAAAGCACTAATTCCAATACTCTTGAAAAAATCGCATTAGAACTCGGCGTTACTGTAGGCTACTTCTTTGACGAGGATTTATCGGAGTCAGGGACAGACGTTAAGCAAGTAGCAAGAGGAAAAGGCATTAAGCAAAATGTGAGCTTCTCAGATGCCGAAACCCAGATGAAGATTCTTGAAGCAGAAAATGCCGGGCTGAGGCGGGAGCTGGCTGCAAAGGATAAAATCATTGATTTGTTAGAAAAGCAAATTTCGAAAAAATAACGCTCATTTAATTAAACATCAAAAATAGCCGCTTATGAAAAAGTTCAATTTGATTTTTTTATTCTTTTTTGGTTTCATTTTTTTCTGTTATAGTCAAACATCAACCTTCAGTCCTGGATGGTACATAATTCAACCTTCAGCGACTTATTCTATTGTATTACCTGGATCGAACGACATGGTTATAAATGATAACGCTACTTATTCCTATCCTGATTTTGATGATTTGCCAATGGCTTCAGGCGAAACAGTTTTGGCGTTTGATTTCAATAAGGATAAATATTTTTGTTTTGATCCTATGGGCAGAATGGTTGTTTTTAGTGGTGCAAGCAGCCTTATTAAAGCCCCTGATGCGGATGGGTGTAGTGTTGGAATGATGAATGAAACAATTCAACTTATTGGTGGGGAAGAATTATCTGAAGGCTCATATTATTGGATCATTGGTCAAGACATTGCGAAATCAACGGTAACAATTATAGTAGCTGCTGGCCAAAAGTTTGAGATACCTCAAAGTAAAATCACCTTACTTACTGCAACATTAAGAAGGATGATGAAAACAGATGTATATAAACCGGTTAACTAATATCATTGCAAAAACGGAATAGAAAATAACTCAAAAATGCTTGACCATGATAAGACTAAACAAGAATAGATTTCTTAAATGGAACGAAAATAATCAAATGTTTGATGAAGAATCAAACAATGATTATGACAGAATGCCTGAGGAAATTCATGGCAAAATGAAGCAAATTGCATCAAGAGATGGAGAGTTTCAAAATCAGTTTCTGGCAAATCTTATATATGAAAAGTATGAATACGTGGAAGTAAAAGGCACCGAAGAAATTAGTTTTGTGAAAAAAACTGGAGAGCGCTTCGAGTTTGGTGATCTGGATGAGGCATATCGTATTGCAAAAGATGTGTATTTCCTAGACCTTTAAGTATGCTTTAATATGATTCTAGACATTTGATATTATACAAGAAGAGGTGGCAGCAAAGGATACGATCATTGAATTATTGGAAGACAAGAAGCGACGGAATTTAAAAAACATGGTCATGGACGGATTATCCCAAAAGGAAGTGTTAGTGTTTATAGGCAAAAGAGTAAAAATTACATTTTATGTAATTCCAAATGATAAAAGAACTGTTTGTGAAGAGCATGGAATAATTAAAGAAGGAATCCCGAAAAATATAAAAAGTGGCGGAGAAGGCTTTTATCAAGAAGAACATCAATTAGTAGCCATCACCTTTAGAAATGATTACGGATACGATAGTTGCATTCAGATTAGAGATATTAGAGGAATTGAGTTGATATAAGAAATGATAAACTTAGCACAAAAGGATCAGGTCCTTCAATAGCTATTTGAATGTCAAACTGGGTAAGGAAGTTAGCAGGAGGTATATATTGAATGCAGAAATTGGGCATGGAGTGAATATTACCAGTTTTGAAATGAAAACGAAAACGGACAAGAAGAGATTAACTGGTAATTTAGATATTGCAAGCTATAGTACTGATGGTCCTGTAGGCGAGAAAAGTGGCGTGGTGGTGGTCTTTTCCCGGGCAACCAAAGCTAATGTTAGGGTTGAGCATAAGAAGCAAAATCCTAATGTAAATTATAGACAATTTGCCATTGGCGAAAACATAACTCAAAGCATGAGCATTAAAGACTGTTATCAAAGAATTAATTGTCTTGAATTAGAGGTGGCGAGGCTAAAAATTGAGCTAGCAAAAAAAAGATAAAAAGTTATCCATATGAAGATAAATGAAAAATTGGTTTTCTGGATTGCAATAGCGGTTTTGAGTATTGCAATATTTTCATCATGTACGTCTAATGGCGAAAAAATTTCGCAAAAGGAAAAAGATAGTATTGATGCAATCGAAAATGCAAATAGGCTTAATGCGGAAAAGGAAGAAAACCTTCGAAAAGACAGCTTAGCATTTTATGAAAATTTGGCAAATGATCTTCTTGAAAAAAAGAAATTTACAAAAGCCATCGAAGAATTTTCTAAGGCAATTGAATTTGCAAAGAAAGAAGAATCATCAGTATTGATAATGGGGCGTGCCAGTGCTTACTTTTCTGTGAATAAGTTAAAAGAGGCTGTTGTGGATTATTCTTCCCTCATTAATGCAAATACATCAAAAAGCGTATGCTATTATGAAAGAGCAAGATGTTACCTGAAAATGGGGAAAAAGAAAGATGGCATAGAAGATTTACGGTCTTCAATGAATTTAGGTAATGATGATTCTAAAAATCTTTATGAAAAGGTCAATCCACTTAAAAAGCGAGTTGCCTATTATGTTACAAGATGTTGTGATGGAAGTACTTCAAATGCTAAAGGTAGAGGTGCATGCAGTCATCATGGTGGTGTTTGCAATTGGAATGATCCAGTATATGAAGAATATCGCGAATTTTAAAATTCTAAAAATCATTTATGTTGTAGTTGCTCAATACTGTAAAAACGATGAAATTCGATACGTTTATTTCTGTTTTTTACTGGGTTTTTAAGAATATACACAAATTATCCTTGATTTTCTTGGTAAAAAAATAGTTAAAGAGATGTTAAAGTTTGACGAGTTATTTGTTCTAAAAAATTGAAAATCAAACAAAAAAGTATTTTTATATATAAAAGTATGAAATTTTGGTTTATAAAAGTATCATATTTTGATGAAAAGAATAGTAATTTTGAATCCTCATCCCTGATCTTTATGGTCAGCCCCCCTCTGGAATACGTTCCGAGGGTTTTTTATTTATGAAAAGAACGGCTTTTTTAATAGATGGTTTTAACCTATATCATTCAACCAAGGAAATTGAAGATAAACATGACTCGTATGTAAAATGGTTGGATTTAGTTGGGATGTGTAAATCCCAATTGCCGCATATACATAAAACTGCTACACTTGCATCTATCCATTATTTTACAGCTTACCGTGATTTTTTATTTAGCTATGATCCTGAATCTGTAAAAAGGCATAGATTGTATGTACAATGTCTAAAAGCATTTGATGTTAATGTAGTATTGGGGAGATTTAAATCCAAAGAAACTTTTTGTAATAAGTGCAAGAAGACTTTTACTAAGCATGAAGAAAAGGAGACCGATGTCTCTATTGCAGTTCAACTTATAGAATTATTTGTTAAAAATGAGTGCGATATTGTTGTTTTAATTACTGGGGACACAGATTTAGTTCCTGCAATAAAAACAGCAAGATCACTTTTCCCAGGCAAAGAAATTATTGTCGGATTTCCTTTTGGCAGAAAGAACAATGAATTAGTTCGTGCATCAAATAGACATTTCAAAATTTTAAAAGAGAGATATGAAAGTCATCAATTTGCTGACCCTCTTATCCTACCCGATGGGAATGTAATACGAAAGCCAGAAGAATGGAAAAAAGAGCACCCAAGAAATGCAAATAAATATGAAGATAAAATCAAGGAACTTACTGCTAAATACAACCCCAAATTATCTTCCTAAGATCACTATATTAATAAAGAGCAAAAGTTGCGACAATCTCAATTGACGATATTATAAATGCATTGTAATCAATAGCTTAAGAATAAAAAAGGATGTCCTACAGGGACCACAAAAAACAGTAATGGCCTTGAATTTCAAGGCTATTTCTGTTTTAAGGATCAAGATATCTACAAAGGGTGTTTCAGTGATGCTCTATTTTATTTGCGTCCAGAATTTGAATTTTATCTGAACGTGAGATCAGACCGGGGTTGGTGCCTGGTTGACCTTCCGGGATGGGCTGGTTCAGGGCTTTGTAGTAATCGACCCAGGCTGGAAAAAATGCGTTTGTCGCCGGATCTTTATAGGTCATGGGCTGCAATGTAAAAAAATCGTTCCCGTTGTTTGCTTCCTTAAAAGCCTGATACAACAATTCACTGCAATACCATTTACCGTTATTCAGCAGAAACGCATCATCATAAGGTTGCCCGATTTGTTGTTTTGCAAAGGCTGCTGCTTTGGGAATCAATCCTTCAAATTCTTTCTTAACCCTTGCAAACGTGATGTTCTGAAATGTGGCCGTGTCGCCGCTTCTGGCATAAAAGTCTTTTAACGAATTCACCTGCACCTCACTGCCGATGGCTTCAATCACCTTAAGCGTATCATTTATTTCAACCACCATGGCGCAATGCGAAAAATCTTTTCCATTCACGCCATCGGTGACAGCTTCAATGGCGTCGCACAAGCCGCCGCAATCCAGGTTCTGAAAAAGCAAATCCCCTTCCCGCAATTCGTTGTTGCGGGTATTGGTGCAACTGAAGCCGAGGAGGCAGCACAGTAAAAAGCCGGAGATCTTTATTTGTGTTTTTATTGACATGGTGTAAAAGTAAAACATTTATTAAAAATGCCAGAATCAAGGGATAGTCAGAATGTTTTTTACTAAAGCGGGTGATAACATTATTTTAGCATTCCCACTGATAATTGTCCCGCCAGGGACAAACTAAGGTCAGAAAAATATACCACCAATGATTTTGTGTCAATCAGGGCCGCGATGGATTCATAATTTCGGATTACGAAAGAATAAAAACAAAATTTCTTTTTATTTGGCATAAACTTTTTCTGATTATGACTCGGTGTGTACTAATATATAACACGAAACGTTATCTTTTTTTCGTAATACTATACTTAATATATTATAAATAGTGATATGCAACGAATATTATTAATTCTTTTGATTTCTTCTTGCTGCACTACAAACACATTCAGCCAAAAGGACAGTGCAAATTCTTTAAAGTTTAAGCGATGGGAATTTGGTGTAGGTGCAGGCATCACATTTAATCCCAGACCATTTGAAAACACAATAGTCAATTCTTCGAGTAAGATGGGAGGCATCATTGATATTGGAGCCTCCTATTATATTACAAAGTGGCTGATCGCTAAAAGCGGCATTGGCTTTTATACAGGTGCTTTCAGTTGCGATTTTTCATATCCTTATCAAATCCCTGATACCATGGGCGCAACCCCATTATTTGGAATTGCAAAGAAAACGAGAACTGTATCATACAATAAATTATATTTGCCATTAAATGTATATTTAAAAGTTTTTGAGAAGAAGAAGCATATTGTTAAACTTGGTGGGGGTTTTCATAAAGAAATTATTTTTTTAAGAAGATTGGATGAAGACAATTACATAAATGGGATATCCTCACATCATGATTTGCCGTATAATAATAGCTTAAAGCGATTTTTTATCCTAGAAAAAGGTGATTTTGCATATAGATTTTCTCTCGAATATGCATATAAAGTGTCCAAAAAGTTACAAATGGTGGTCGGCTATTTTTTTTATACAAACTTTAAAAAAATTGGAGCGGATTCCCTGAAGGGAGGCAGTTTTAATAGCATTTGCGTTGGCATTACCATATAATCACAATTAGGTAAATCTGAAAAATTCAATTTGGTTTTAAAATGAAAAAACACTTTGTTCTTCTGTTTTTGATGATTTCGGTGCTTCAGCTAAATGCTCAATGGAATGTAGTGTATAGTGATACTACAGTGGATTATATGTCGGATATCAAATACTTTAACGAGCAGTTGATCGCAGCCTGTGGATCGAATAATTTTTATGATGGCAGGGTGTGGACTTCTAGGGACAATGGGGAAACTTGGGTAATGGACACGGCTGGCTTTAGAAATAATGGAATCTCTGTTCCTTCCTTATCAGCAATTTATAGTGTTGGATGCGATGGCAGTGGTATAAAATCAGTGGATGGCGGTCTTTCCTGGCAGAGTCTACAAATTGTTCCATTACCAACTGATGATCTGACGGATGTCTTTTTTATTAATGATAGCCTTGGATTCGCTTACAAGTATAAAATATTACGAACAGTAGATGGAGGAAATTCATGGAGCAGTCAGTTTGGATTTCAATTGTCTGACAATAGTGAAAGTATGGACGGTGCTGCTGAAAGATTTTGTTTGGGTGATGATTTGTTGTTTTTTGCTTCTCCCGGAGGTATTTATAGCTCTCCAGATAGCGGATTAAGCTGGGGGCCTTTACAGGAAGATTCTTCATTATCACTTCGATCTATTTTCATGTTTAATGATTACGAGGGTTTTGCAAGCAGTTTTACCGGTTCATTGCTTCATACTTCCGATGGATGGTTGACATATGAAATCAGGCAGATTTCCGATCAGGGCCTTCATGGTGTTACATTTATAAACGATAGCGTTGGGTTGATGGGTGCCGGAGGATTTTACGGTTACGGTGACGGGGATACCTGTGGCATGATACTGTACACTCGTGATAGAGGACAAAACTGGTTTGGGGAAAGGTTTTCTGATAAAAGAATATGCGCATTGAGTTGCCACGATTCGACCTGCTTTGCTGTAAGTTATGACAGGAAAATCTTTCGTTGTGATAACCTGATTTCCTACGTGAACCATGTTGAAACGATATGTAATACATCTTTTCAGATATATCCAAATCCGGTGAATAATTTACTTCACCTTGACTTTTCGGATGAAGGCACAATCAGCATCACCATTATGGATGTGAAAGGGGAAATTGTAATGCGCAGGAACTCCAACGGGTCGTCCTTAATTGATATGGAACAAATGCCTTCCGGGATTTATTTTATATGTATTGAATCGGAAAAGCTGAAAACCATCAAAAAGGTCATTAAACTTTGATGGTCTTTTCTATATTTTGTCCTTAAATATACCCTCAATAATGATCACGTCCCTGCAGGACACACCGACTTTCATGTTTGATTTTTTCTACCCGGAGCTTGAGCCTCTGGCATAGGGGCGGTGGGAATTTTAAGCGCCAGTTCGTTTTCTGGTATCATGCCGACGACCCTAAGGGTAGGTGGTGTCTTCAAAGGACACCTCTTCTGTTTCTAGCTCCGAGCCAACGGCAATGCATCCCGGCTAAAATTATTTTTTCTTTCCTTTTCACCTTTTGCATGAACAAAAGGTGAAGCCAAAATTCTAGTCAAAGCAATGCTATCCCCCCGCCCTCAAAAAAGGCCGCAAATCACGCAAGGTAGTGCCGAAAATTCCCGCTGGCAGCTTTCTCCGGATGATCCTCAACGAACACCTTTCTTTGAGTAAAGATTCTCTCGTTCATTT